>ERZ1090862.93-NODE-93-length-36040-cov-15.877310_pt1 | contig 36040 bp, 15 predicted proteins | sample MGYA00478481_ERZ1090862 | MGnify/ENA primary metagenome ERZ1090862 (study PRJEB33644, sample SAMEA5815745) | chicken gut metagenome | biome: Chicken; feature: Gastrointestinal Tract; material: Caecum | place: Ireland | collected 2019-01-01 | study: A study of the... | reverse complement strand
TGCAGGCGAAGACGCAACGATAGGCGCAAGTGCATTTGCAAACACCGCGCTGACCGAACTTGTTATCCCCGAAGGATACATTTCGATAGATGCAGACGCATTCTCCGGCTTAACGCTTGAGAACATAACAATTCCTTCCACTATGGAAACAATTGATGCTGATGCATTCTCAGGCGCAGATGTAATAAATGTTACTCTCAACAACAACGACAACTTCAAATATGAAGGTGGCATCTTCCAAACGGCTGACGGCTCGATAGTATACTTCCTTTCTTCCGGCATCACGACTTTCGAAATCGGTGCAGCAATGACCGATGATTCGATAATCGACTTGCTCGAAGGCGTATCCACTCTTGAGGCTGTAACCGTTGCAGAAGGCAACACTGCATTCAATGCGAAGTTCGGCGCGCTGTATGACAGCGAATGGACGCTGCTCTTTGTTCCTAAGGCAATGACCACGTTCACCATTCCCGTTGAAGTAACTCAGCTCGGCGGCACATATGAAACTTCCGGTCTGTTCGAAGGTTCCAGTATTGAAACCGTAACATTTGAAGAAGGCGAGGGCGATGCCCTTACAATTGCTGGTTACAGCTCTGAGAGCGTGTTTGCTGGTGCTGACAACCTAACGAACGTTTCGCTGCCTGACCGTACAACTGTAATAGATAACTATGCATTTAAAGAAATGAGCTCTATTACTTCCTTCAGCTACGGCAACGCTCAGCTTACAAAAATCGGTAACTACGCATTCGACAGTTGCTACGGCATATCCTCGTTCGTGGTTACTGACTCTGTTGAATACGTGGGCGACTCTGCATTCCAGTACTGGGGCAGAGAAGGCGAACAGACAATATACTGGCCGTTTGCTTCGACTGTTGACCCCCAGACCTCATTCGGTTGGCACACTTATTGGGATTGGCAGACAGGCAACGCAACCATGGTTTACACTGACACCGTTACCGCATGAAGAATAACATCTGTTATCTTCACAAACGATAACAAAAAAAATTAAAGCAATTTTTCTGAAAGCGGGGCGGCTGGCCGCCCCGCTGAAAGAAAGATCACGGAGCCATTATTATGGAAAACAACGACAACTTATTCAGAATTTACAAAAAACGCATGACAATAACGGCCATCGTCACATCACTGTGCTACGGCCTTATAGCAGGAGGCGCTTCCGCTTTCGTGTCGGCGTTATTTTGCTGGCTTTTCAATTACGACAGCATATGGGTGCCCGTCGGCATAGGCCTGGGCTTATTTGTCATTGGTACGGTAGTTCTCTTCTTCGTGAAGTTCCGTCCCACTGAACACGATGTTGTAAGGAAAATAGACGCTATGGGACTTGAAGAACGTACCATAACCATGATGGACCTGAGAAACACCGATACCCCCATAGCAATGATGCAGAGAGCGGATACGGTAAACAAAATTAACGCCGTGACTGAAAGTCAGATAAAAGCAGCATTTCCCGCATTTGCGGTGGGCGTTACCACCACCGTTCTGCTTTGTGTAGCCGTTGTACTCGGCGTAGGAATGACAATTGTCGCAGGCCTTACAAGCGCAGGCGTTATTCCCGGCCCCGGTATAATAACTGACCCTAACGACAGGTTTGTACTTGTCAGCTATACCGTCGATGAAGGCGGATTTATTGACGGGTCCGAAGAGCAGATACTCTCCCCCGGCGAAGATGCCGAACCCGTTGTGGCTGTTGCGGACGACGGATGGATGTTCGTTCGTTGGAGCGACGGTCAGAAGAACACCGAGCGTGAAGACAAGAATGTCACCTCCGACATTATCGCTACCGCTGTTTTTGAAGAAATAGGCGAGGGCGAAGGCGAAGGTCCCGGTGAATCGATTGACAAAGAAGATGAAGGCGATTATGATGAAGATGCGCCCGATAACGGAAACGGCGAAGGCGCAGGAGACAATGGCAGCGACGCGAATGGCGGTCAGGGCAACGGCGACGGTAACAAAGGCGACGGCCAGGGTACCGGCAGCGGCGGTCAGGAAGGCGAAGGCAACGGCCAGGGCCAGGGCAACGGCTCGGGCGGCGGCTGGTCCGACAACAACCAGATAATTGACGGCGAAACCGACTATCGCGTAGTACTGGAATACTACAAGGAAATAGCTATGGATATACTCAACAACAGCAGTAACTATCCTCCCGAACTTGTAGAGTTTATCAAGGGATATTTCGACAGCATCTGATAAGTGCTGTGTATCAATATAATCTATATTTACAAGGAAACCGAAATTTATGATAACAGAGCAAAACGTTCAAGAGTTCAGCAAGCAGTGTGAAAATATATTCACGCAGATAAGACGCGACGTAATCGGCCAGAACGATGTAGTCGAGGGCACCGTAATTGCAATGATAGCAGGCGGCAACGTGCTGCTTGAAGGCGTACCCGGCGTCGGCAAGACCAGGCTGGTAAGAACGCTGGGAAGAGTTTTCGATATGCCCTTCTCCCGCATTCAGTTCACCCCCGACCTCATGCCTGCGGACGTTACCGGTACCAACATTATAGTAAAAGACGAGTCGGGCAACTCCACTTTCAGTTTCCAGCCCGGCCCCATTTTCAGTAACATAATTCTTGCGGACGAAATCAACCGTGCCACTCCCAAAACGCAGTCGGCGCTGCTCGAGGCCATGCAGGAACACACCGTAACCGTTATGGGCGTTTCCAGAAAGATGCCTGAACCCTTCTTCGTTCTTGCAACGCAGAACCCCGTCGAGCAGGACGGTACCTACCCCCTGCCCGAGGCTCAGATGGACCGCTTCATGTTCAAACTGGTAGTACCCAACCCCAGCCTTGACGACCTTATCGCCATCGTAGACATGACCCAGAAGACCATGGCGGAAGTTGCCGCACCTGCCTGCAACGGCGAACAGCTGCTTGCAATGAGGCGTACGGCAAACCAGATTCCCGTAGCCGAGGACGTTATGCGCTATGCAATGACGCTCTGCTCCGCTACCCACCCCGACAGCGAGTGCGCAAGCGAAGCCGCCAAAAAGTATGTCCGTCTCGGCGCCAGCCCCCGTGCAGGCCAGTCGCTCATATCCGCGGCAAAGGTAAAGGCGCTCATGAAGGGCCGCTTCAACGTAGCTTTCAGCGACCTCAACGAGCTGGCTTACCCCGTACTCCGTCACCGTATGAAGATGAACTTCGAGGCGATTGCAGAACGCGTTTCGCCCGATGACGTAATTAAAATGATTATCGCCGAAGTAAGTAAAAAATTCGGCATAGGCGGCGAGGCCAAAAAGGCAGAAGCCGCTCCCGCTGAGGAAAAGAAAAAGCGCATTTTCGGTAAAAAATAATGAAGGTTTCTTACTTAAACGATGATTTCTTCAGTCGTTTAGAAACGAGCTCTCTCAATCTCAAGCGCGACCTTACAGGTTTCTTCGGCGGCAAGCATCTTGTAAAAACTTACGGTCAGACGGTCGAATTTGCCGACTACCGCGAGTATATGCTGGGTGACGATATCCGAAGAATAGACTGGAACCTGTTCAGCCGTTTTGAAAAGTACTTTTTAAAGCTCTTCACGGATGAAAGGCAGATGCATACGCAGATTTATCTGGACTGCTCCGCCTCTATGGGAAAAGTCAACCAGCAAAAGGCAGCTTACGCGACGGCTTTTGCCGCCGCGCTCGGCTTTTTATCCGTCCATAATATGGATAAGCTGTCTTACAGACTGATAAAAGGCAACGTGTGCGAAGACCCGTACGGACTGATTGTCGGCAAAACGCCCTTCTTCCGCGCGGTGAGCTCGCTTGACAACATAGAATTCGAAGATGACGCCGACCTTGAAAAGGCCATAGTCGGTTCCGAAGTTTCTCAGGGCAACGGACTCAGCGTAATCATTTCCGACTTCTTTACTACTAGCGACTGGAAAAAAGCCGTGGATTACCTCTCCTACAAAAAGAGGCAGGTATTCCTTATACAGATAATGTCCCCCGAAGAGCGCGACCCCGCGTATTCGGGCCGAGTCAGCCTTGTGGACAGCGAGGCCGTAGACGCCCTCGACGAAAAGAATATGAGGGTGAGAATAACGCGCGGCATGCAGCAGGCTTACCAAGAAGCACTCAACGACTATATTGAAGATATGAGCTCTTTCTGCGCTTCGCGCGGTGCGGGCTTTATTACTGTGACTTCCGATAAACCTATTGAAAAGGTAATTTTCGGCGAACTTTTGAAAACTGGTATTCTCGAATGACACTTTTACTGCCCCTGGGGCTGTTGGGATTGCTGTCTTTGGCGGCACTCATCCTGATATACGTTCTGCGCCCCAATTATCAACAAAAACTCGTTTCCACCACCTTTGTATGGAAACTGAGCATGAAGTACAAGAAGAACCGCCTGCCCATAAGCAGGTTAAGGAACATTCTCATACTGCTCTGCCAGCTGATACTTCTTGCCAGCCTTGCCCTTATGATGGCTCAGCCTGCGGTTCCCACTGTATTCGGCGCCACCAAAAACGAAAAGGTTGCAATTATAGATGCTTCTGCCAGCATGATGGTTGCCTCCTCTTCGGGCACGCGTTTCGAACGCGCCGTGAAGGAGGTTCAGAGTCTTGCAAACAGAACGCTTGCGCTTGACGACGGCGTTGTGTCGGTAATAGTTGCAGATGAAGAGGCGCACTTTGTTGCCACCCGCGTTACGGGTGAAAACAGCGACACTCTGACCGCAACCCTCAATACCCTTCTTGCCGACGGTTCAAATGCCTGCACGTACGGCTCTGCCGACTTAAACGGTGCGGCTGAACTTGCAGAAAGCGTACTTGAAATGAACTCAGAGGCCGAGGTGCTGCTGTACACGGGCAAAAACTACCGCGACGGTGACACGGGTTCGTTCACGGTTGTCGACATCGCCGATGACGATGACTGGAATGCGGCCGTGCTCAACGTTACCGCCGAACTTGACGATGCAAGCACCTACACTTTCAACGCTGAAGTCGGTTCTTTCGGACTCGGCCAGGCTATGACGGTCACCTGCATCATTTCGGGCATAAACGGAACAAACGGCACGCGTACTTTCACCAAGACTGCCTACTGTTCGGAAGCTTCGCCCGTGCAGACCGTGACTTACGGTAAGAGCGATTTCGGCGAACAGGTATATTCCTTTACCTCCGCCTACGTATCTCTTGACCAGAGCGATACGTTGCAGCGCGACAACACATTCAACGTTTACGGCGGCACAAAACCTGCGCTCCGCATACAGTACGCCAGCAGCCTTGACAACAACTTCTACCCCGGCATAATAAGAACTGCTCGCGACAATCTGCTTAAAAACAAGTGGAACGTGGAATTCAAGCAGATAGCCTCTTCGCAGGCCTCCCTTGTCGGATACGATATGTACATATTCGAGCACACAATGCCCGATGAAATGCCCGATGACGGCCTTGTAATTTTAGCTGACCCCGATAAAGTACCCGCAGGCGCAGGCTTCGAGCTTGGCGCAAAGGATACCGTGGACAGCGATTCCACGCTTGCCCTCGGCAAACAGACTTCGCTCACCCAGTTCATGGATGCTTCGCGCATAAAAATTTCCACTTACCGTCCCATAGGCGCAAGCGACGGCTATGACGATTTGTTCTATTTCAACGGCGCACCCGTCATAATAGCAAAAAATCAGCCCGACTGCAAAGTAGTTGTCATTTCACTCGACCTCAACTACTCCACTCTGAGCGTTACGCCTGAATTTGTGGCCTTCTTCTACAACATTTTCAACGAATACCTGCCCGCAACGCTTTCGCAGAGCTCCTACGAAGTAGGCGATACCGTCACGATGAACGCGCGCGGCGAAAACCTGAGCGTGTCCCTTCCCGGCGGCGGAGAACAGAACTTTGACGAAACGCCCGCAACGCTTGTTGCGGATACGCCCGGCGACTACACCGTAACGCAGACGGTAATTTCCGGCGACCCCGTGGTAGACCAGTTCTTTGTACATATTCCCAGGTCGGAGAGCAACCTTGCGGAATATGCCGAAAAACTGCCCGACCTGTATGCGGCAACGACTGAAGAAGAGGGCAACGAAAGCCTTATAATCTGGTTTGCGATTGCGGCACTCGTACTGCTCACCGCAGAGTGGCTGTTGCACACCAGAGAAAACATTTGACGGGAGCGATAAACAGATGTCTGATTTAGCTTTTCATTTTTCAAATCCGTGGCTCCTGTTCCTGATTATTCCGGCACTGGCGCTCACGCTGATACCGTTTTTCCTGATTCCCAAAAAATTCAGGAATACGCGAAACCGCGTAATCTCCGTTACCCTGCACTCCCTTGTGGCGGTATTCCTTGTGACAATAATTGCGGGACTCACCATCACATTCACCGTACCCAACCGCGAAAACGAGCTGATGATTGTAATAGACTCTTCCGACAGCAACACAGAAAGTGCCGAAGCGAAAGAGGAATACATGCAGAATATCATAAACATGAGCAGCGGCTATAAAGTGGGAATTGTGACATTCGGCTACGACGCCGTATATGCGGCGCCCCTCTCCTACGACACCCAGGAGATTTATGAAGAGTATCTTGCCTCTGCAAAGCCCGATACGACGGCCACCAACATTGCGGATGCTCTCAAATTTGCGTCTGAAAAGTTCACCAACAAGAAGACGGCAAAAATAGTACTCCTCTCCGACGGTTTCGAAACGGACAAGGATGCAATAGAGCAGGCCCAGCTGATTGCCTCGCAGGGAATACGCATCGATACAGTAAACTTCCCCGATGAAAGCCACGCCGACATTATGATAACGGATGTGGAAACTCCCACGGAGAGAATAATAACCCAGCAGGATACAAAATTTGAACTTACTGTTGTAAGTACCAACGAAGAAGACGTAAGCGCAACGATAACCGTATACGACAACGACTTCGACGAAGTACTGCCCCAGCCCTACACCATTTCCCCCGGCGAACAGAAAATTGAAGTTACTCACCAGTTCGACACCGCGGGAATGCACGACCTTATATTTGAAATAAAGACTACCGCCGGCGATACGGAAGATCACCTTACGCAGAACAACATCTATCAGTCACACGTAAACATAACCGTATTCGATAATATTCTTATAATTGAAAATTATCCCGGCGAGGCTCAAGCGCTTTACAATATCCTTACAGAGCAATATACTAATGTAGAAACGGTGAACATCAGAACTGATGCAGGACGGCTTCCCACCACTGCAAAGGAGCTCTGCGCATACGAGCAGGTCATTCTCGTAAACATCTCCAACGCAGATTTGCATGCCGACACGATGCCCGCAAACTTTGTGGAATCGCTGTATGAGTATGTATACAATCTCGGCGGAAGTCTGTTCACCGTAGGCGGAGAGAACGATACGGGCGCGGACGGTTCCACCGTGCCGCACGCATACAACCCCGAAGACATGAATAACGGCGAACTGGGTACGTTGTTCCAGGAGATGTTGCCCGTCCAGGCAATCGACTACACTCCCCCCACCGCCGTCATGCTCGTAATAGACAGCTCGGGCTCGATGAGCAGCGGCAAGTTCCCCGCGGCAAAGACTGCGGCTGAATACATACTCGACTTTCTCATCGACCAGCAGAATAAAAACGGCACCGAAGAAGGCGGAATGAACAGCTATTGCGGCGTAATGACTTTCAATACCAGTGCGATAGAGCAGATTCAGGTTCTCCCCGTAGTTCAGGGCGAAGCAATCCGCAACATAATCACCCACCTCGGCGAGGGCGAAAGCACCGGTTCCGGCGGTACGGTATTCTCGGGCGCGATTGACCTTGCAGGCCGCGCGCTTGCAGCGGTAGACGTTCCCATCAAGCACATTGTGCTTATCACCGACGGTAACCCCGACGACCACCTTGAGCAGAACGGCGCCAACGACAATAACTGGTACGGCAAGTACATCGACTACAACAACGAAAACGATATATCGATGTCCGTTGTGACGATAGGCGCAGATTCCGGCGACAAGACCACTATGGAAAAGGCCGCGGACCGCGCAAACGGAAGGTATATCGACATACCCTTAAGAAGCGGCGGCGGTGCAGACTCCGTAACTGCCATGGCGGGCGAGATAACCACCTTCCTTCAGACAGATCTGCAGGCCGTTCAGCAGGTTGAAGACGAGTTCATACCCACAGTCGGCGACCAGACCTCCATTTTCAACGGGGTCGACCTGTCAAAACCGCTACCTATGCTCGGCGGATACTACGGCACAAAGCTGAAAAACAATGATTCGGTTGTGTCGCCGCTGATGAACAGATTCGTGCCCATCTACGCGGCGTGGAACTTCGGCGAAGGTCGAGTAGGCAGCTTTATGTGCGACATAGGCGGCAAATGGTCAAGCGAATTTGCATCATCGGAAACTGGCATACTTATCATTAAAAACATATGCGAAAGCCTGGGTCCCGTACAGGAACTCGAACCGGACAAACTCGACTTCACCATACGCGAAACCACACAGAACTATACCAACCGCATAGACGTATACACAGACCTTGACGAAGGTCAGAGCGTCGATATCGATATAACTGTAATATCCACCAACAGCGCCGGCCAGAGCGCCAACGTTAATTATATGGACGGCGTGCCCGTAGAGCCGCTGGGAGATGACAGCGTAAGCTTCAATTTCAGCATTGCCTACACAGGTCTTTACAGAATTGTTATTTCCAAAGTCGACGCACAGGGAAATGTAATTGCGAAGGTTACCACGTACAGACACTTCTCCTACTCTGACGAGTACGACTCCACTTTAAGCGCTGCCGACGGCGCACAGCTGCTTTCGGACATTGCCTCAAACGGCAACGGCGAAGTGATTGAGGACCCCGTACAGATATTTGCAACGTTTGTTGCACGTCTTAGCAGGACTTTTGACCCCGCCCTTACGCTTCTTATCATTTCGGCGGTATTCATTCTTCTGGATATAGCCGTGCGCAAGTTCAAGTTCAAGTGGTTGCATGAAATCATACGCGACAGAAAAGCGTTAAAAGAAATGAATGATTCAACGAATAACCAAGGAGGCAAAGCAGATTGACGGTGAATAAGTCACGAATTTTAAAAAGGGCTTTCAGCCTGCTGTTGCTGCCCGTTATACTGCTGTGCTTTATAATTACGCTTTCAGCCTGCGGAGCGCGTCTCAACGCTCCTTCGGGACTGAACATCGATCCGCTTGAGCTCTCGCTCAACTGGAACGAAGTCAACGGCGCGGCATACTATACCGTGCGCGTATCAGGAACGGAAAACAATGATTTCCTTTCCAGCAAAAACTCTTACTCGCTTGTAAACCTCAAAGAGGGCAGCTATACCATAACGGTAAAAGCCGAACCTGCGGCAAATGTTGATGCCTCCGCCTCTGCCTGGTCGGCAAAAATTTCTTTCGTGCGCGACCATGAAACGGGAATGGTTTTCAGCCTTACCAACAGCAATACCGAATTTGAAGTGACGGGCGTAGGCAGCGCCAAGGGCGATATCGTCATACCCGATACATACCGCGGCCTGCCCGTTACAAGCGTGGCGGACAAGGCTTTTATGGGCAGCCCCGACGTAACGAGCGTCGTGTTCGGCGCCAACATAAGGGAGATAGGCTCCCACGCGTTCAACAACTGCGCCAACCTTACAAGCATTACTCTGCCTGAAAATCTTCAGGTTATCGGCTCCAATGCTTTCCAGAGCTGCGGCAAACTTGCCACAGACCTCGTAATCCCCGACAGCGTTACCTCACTCGGTGACAGAGCGTTCATTTACTGCCGCTCTCTCCCCTCTGTAAAGATAGGCAGCGGAATAACGGCCATTCCCGACGGCGCTTTCAACGGCTGCAACAGCCTGACAAGCGTAGAGATTCCCTCGACGGTTACTTCAATTGGTGAGAGCGCTTTCTTTGACTGCTACTCCCTCCCCTCGATAAATACGGGAGCCAATGTCACGGAAATCGGCGCAAGCGCGTTCGGCAGGAACGACGCTCTGACAAGTGTTACGTTCGGCGATAAACTGGAGACGATAGGCGAAAGCGCATTCGGCGAATGCATAGCGCTCACCTCCGTCACCCTTCCCGCAAGCCTTAAGACGATAGGCGTAAACGCATTCAACGGCAGTACAAATCTTGCCGATGTGCAGCTCGGCGGCAATGAAGAAAAAATTTCCTCCGGCGCATTCTATGGCACCAAAATCTGGAAAGAGGACGGCAAAGCCGCTTACCTTGACGGCTGGCTGCTCGGAATGAGTTATCCCGAAGATACGCAGAGCAGCGACAGAATTGCCGATGAAAAAATTGCTGACGGCACGATAGGCATCGCTGACTATGCTTACAGCAACTGCGCATTTTCAGGCGCTACGCTTGAACTGGAGGGCCTTAAATACATAGGCGAAGGCGCGTTCAGCGATGCAAGCGGCCTTGTACAGATTGTGATAGGCAAAGATGTAATCTCCATCGGCGACTATGCTTTTGACGGAGTATCCACCCTCACCACCGTTATACTCGGTTCGCTCAACGAAGACTATGACAATACAGACCCCGATACGATGCTTGCTGAAAGCTCGCTGCGCGATATAGGCGACTATGCCTTCCGCGATTGCACGGCGCTTACATCTATAACAATGCCCGACTCTCTCGAACACGTGGGTACATACGCCTTCACCGGCTCGGGACTGTGGACAGAAGCTACCAGCGCTGTGTATGCAGGTAACTGGCTTGTTGAACTCAAAGACGTAGGCCAGACGACTCTCAGGGTACTTGACGGAACGGCAGGCGTTGCCGACTATGCGTGCTACCAGAACTCCACTCTTATGGCTGCTATGTTCCCCGCAAGCTGCAAGTATATAGGCCGCGGCGCGTTCTATCAGTGTTCTGTGCTTGTTCAGGTAGCTCTTCCCGCTAATCTGACGGCCATAGAAGATTACACCTTCTACTCCTGCACAAACCTCACCCTTACCGCAATACCCGAAACCGTGACAAGGATAGGTCGCAGCGCATTTTACAAGTGCGCGCTCAGCTCTGCCAGCGAAACGGACGAAAATTCGCTCACCATTCCCGACAGCGTAAAAGAGATAGGCGACTACGCCTTCTACGGTTGCTATTACAAGGATACCGTTCAGGATGAAAACGGCACGTCTACGGGCGTAACCGCAGGTGTTGATGCCGTTATAATAGGCGACGGCGTTGAAAGGATAGGCAACTACGCATTCTATAACATGGGTGCGCTTAAAAGCGTTGTGATAGGAAATTCCGTCAAGGAGATAGGCAACCGCGCCTTCTACAAATGCGAAGAGCTTGTCGATGTAAGATTCGGCACTTCCCTTGAAAAGATAGGCGAACGTGCATTCTACGGCTGTTCGGCAATGGACGAGGCCGCTCTTCCCGATTCCATAAGGGAAATCGGCGACTATGCATTCTACAAATGCACTTCCATCAAGAGCGCTGACCTCGGCGGAGCTCAGGTTATAGGCAGCCATGCATTCTTCGGTTGCACATCGCTTGAAAACCTCTCAATACCCGCAACCGTCAAATCGATAGGCGACCAGGCATTCCGCAACTGTGCCGCAATATACGGCGTAGTGCTTCCCTCCTCGCTGACAGAGATTGGACCTCATGCCTTCTACGGCTGCAACAACATAACGTTCTACACCCAGTCCGCTGCAGACGAGTCTGGTTGGAATTCCCGCTGGAACTCCTCCTATCGCCCCGTTGTATACGGTTGCACGGTGGCTGACGAAGGTTACCTTGTATCCTTTGTTTACAGCGCTGAAAACATTAAAAATGTCAACTCGGCAAGCAAACTTACCGCTCCCTTCAGAGAGGGTTACAAGTTTGAAGGCTGGGCAACCGAACAGGGCGGCGAAGTTGTTTACTCGCTTGCAGAGACCACCTCTGCCGAGTTCGGCACCACGCTCTATGCGGTGTGGACGCTCGCATAAAAGGTAATAACGGCGGGCGCGGCTTAAATCACGCGCCCACCGATGTTCAAATGAAAATAAATTATTTAAGGTGAATTTATTATGAAAAAAGGATTGTTAGTCGGATTATCTTCCGTGTTTGTCCTTGCAGGTTCGCTGTTCGTTGTATCGGCGTGCGGTTCGGGCGTCAAGGAAGTTTCCATTGACGACAACTACATTCCCCAGACGACTTTCGTTCAGGGCAATGAACTCGACCTTTCCAAGGGACGCCTCAACGTTGACGGTGCGCTCGTAAAAATGACGGACAGCGGCGTTACGGTATCGGGCTACGATAAGGACAAACTCGGCGAGCAGACCCTTACGATAACCTACCGCGGAAAGGAAGTCAAGCTCAATATCGAGGTCGTACCACGTTTCGAAGCTCAGCAGAAATACGTATATTTCCTGAATGAAGATTTCGAAGATGCTTCTCCCCGCATAACCGTTTACCGCGACGACGGCTCCAACATTTCAATTTACAAAGATTACTCAAACCTCACCTGGACAGACTTCGACACTTCAGAAGCTGCCGAAACGGTTACCATAAGCCTTGAGTATAACAAGGACAGCGACCACTACACGGGCACAATGGACATAGAAGTCTGCGATCCCGTACTCAATTTCACTGCACCCAGCAAACGCAACTATGGCAGCCACGAAACCACGCTTGACACAACCCGTGCCGCCCTCACCATTACCAACAAAGGCAACACGGCTACACGTCAGGTGCCTGTATCTGAAATAGAGTTCAGGGGATTCGACCCCGCAAAGGCTACGGCCGCCAATACTGAAGACAATCCTCTCAAAGAGACGGTGACGGCATACTACAACGGTCAGGAGATTCCGGGCTCTGCTTTCGAAATCGAAGTCGTATACAGCGATGTATCCCGCTTCAAAGATTTCGCCAAGACCTGCCCCACCCTTGCTGACTGGAACAACTACGAGCCCTACGAAACCATTCCTTACATGCCCACTCCCGACGGGGTGACTGAAGCTGACGGCAAAGAGGCGTTCTCCCTCATTCAGACTTATCTCAAAATGACAAAGGCTCAGAGGGAATTCATAACCGACAGCGAACTTGAGAATGTGTTCCGTCTCGGCATTGTATACGGCTACAATACCTGGTTCAATGCAATATATACCGATACGGTACTTTCCAACGTATTCACAATTTCTGCAAGCGGCAACATGATATTCACCCCTGGCGATACTGCTACCTATGAAAATTACAAGGCGGCAATTGCCAAACTTGCAAACGACGACGATAAGACGACCGCTCTGCTCAACGAAATAGGCGATGTATTCGCTGACCAGACGATTTGGGACGCGTGCGGCACGGTAAATACCTACGATCCCGAAAGCACGCCCGAACTTCCCCAGTCGGCGCTCAACACCCTTCTCGTTGCGGTCAAGGACCACTACTTCATAAATGATATCGAGTATGTTCTGCAGGACGCCGTCGACTTGTACGACATAATAGATTCCACAACCTTCCCCCTTCCTGCCGACCATTCTGGCTGGCTGACGGCTGAAATGACCGAAAAGATTGCAGGTGCGGGCGATAAAGTAAATTCTGCATACAGTACCATCGTTCAGATGAGCAACAACGACGCTCTCAAAGTGTACTACTATGACGGTACCGGCAGTTATTCAATTAACACCGACATATTCTATGTAGTGAACAGCTGGCGCAACGATACCCTTACCGAAGTTGTAAGCCGCTACTACGTTCAGAAGATTCTCGATACTGAAACCAGCGAAGACGATTTACAGTCTTATATGAATCAGTTCAGCACCATTCTGCAGTACATGCCTCTTCCCAAGGCCCTGGATGACCTCTCGATGCTCTATGTATCTGCTTACATGATGCAGTCTGACCTCAGCACCTCTTCTCAGCTCTTCAATTCAGATCCCGAGATTGATGTAACCCAGCTGTTGCTTGAATCTACTAACTTCATATTTGCATATAACGAATGTGAAACGGCTACCGAAGAATTCATAAACACGTACATCCTGCCCGAGAACGGCGTTGCAGACAGCACTTACGCTTATCTGTACACCAACCTGCTCTCCGCAGTATACAGCGATATGTATTCGGGAAGCTTCGGTTACCTTGACCTTATGGGCGCTTCAGCTTACGACGATACTGTAATCGGTATCTGGTCGCAGTACATAAAGCTGTGGAACAAGTATATCGAAGACGAAGAAATTATCTCCGATACGCAGTTCAAAGCCGATGTAAAGACAATGTTTGAGGACTTTGCTGCGCTTAAGCCCATACAGCAGAAATACTTCCTCGATTCGCTCAACTATCTCTACAGCTACAGCGGCAGCGGCGTTCCCTCTTATGCGCTTTTCTCCGATACCGGCTATCTGTACAGCTACTTTGCAAACTTCATCTATGACTACTATCTCAACGCGATAGGCATAGACAATCAGTCTGACAGCACTGAAACCTCTTACACTATCTTCCTTGACCTTATGGTTGCGATAGAGGCCTATGCAAACGAGGACATTGACAGCTTCGGCATGGCTATGGAAGATGCAATTGCTCAGTATGGTCAGGCTGCCTGGGTAGGCACAACGGCTACAAAGGAAAAGTTCGATGCAGAGCTGAAGAGCGTTTTCGATATCTATTGCGGCTACTACAACCTCTTCAACAAGCAGCCCGTTCCCCTCTATGAGAAGAACGAAGACGGCTCGTTTAAACTCAACGAGGACGGCGAAAAGATTCCCGTACTCAATGAACAGGGTGAGAAGGTATATCAGACAGATGAGGATGGCAACACCGTCTATGAATGGGTATACGACGATACGGCATTCAAAGCGAGCGGCTACGAAGATGAATTCCAGTCTCTCTATACCGCCATATCCAACGCATCCCTGGCTATGATGTACATTGACCTTGACGATGCGCTCGGCGACCTCGTCGGAGATATTTCTATAAGCATAAAGATGTATATCCCCTTCTTCGCTTCCTATGCAGAGCTGCTCAATGCCGAAAAGCCCATACTTGAAAGCGGCAACCAGGATGTACTCAATGCATACTACAACATGCCCTACGGTTCAACCGCAAGCGTGCTCTATTCCGAATCTTATAAGATTTATGGCGCATTCGATAAATATCTTGAAATGCTCAACCTCACGGAAGATATGTTCACCGAAGACCTGCTCACCTTCCTCAGGGAGAACGCAAACTTCTTCTGGACGGCAACTTCCTTCCTCTATCCTCTTGTGGATGTAGGCGATTCTGCATTCCAGTTCACTGCAGAGAATGTAACGGCATTTATTAACGACTTCCTTGCCCTTACACCTGAGGAACAGATGATTATCACCTCTTACGATCCTTTAAACCTCTTCGTAGCAGGTCTCATACAGGGCACTATGGAGGCATTCGGAAATGATACCGAAACAGGCGTTACCGATCCAAGGACGACCCTTCTTACCTCCATGCTCAGCTTTGAAACCTATTATGTAAGCTACTCGCAGCTTTCCGATGAGGATAAAGATTCTGTAATAGGCAAAGACGATAACGGCAACGATATGACGCTTAAGCAGGCAATGGCAATACTCTGGAACGAAATAGATGCCGAATACAAGGCTCTCACTGCAGAACAGAAGACCTCGTTCGACAGCTACTTCCTGACACTGTACAATCACCTTGCAGCAGCATTTGCAGAAATTTCTACAGATGACGCAGGCTCCTCCGAGGCCGCTACTTAAATAAGAAACTGCTAAACAAACAGCACCCGCTAAACCGCGGGTGCTGTTTTTATGCCATAAAAATTCAAATGATATTTTCCGTATGTTACGAGAGTTGTTGCGTCATAGCTGCATAAATGAGCCTGAGAGCGGCAAAAGAAGTCTGACAACAAATTATACCGCCTCTTTATAATGCACGGTATATGAAGCAATCTGATAAATACAGAAGCATTCTCCTGCCTAGGAATAAACTACTTATAATCTGAAATTTACAGGCCGTATTTAGTGATAAAAGATATTACAGTTTGTAAATGTCATTTTATTTTGCATAAATGCGCACGAAGCTGATTATGACAGCTGCTCTGAATGTTTTGCCCTCTTGACACAACTCGATTATCTTAAAGCCTCATTCACAGTAACGTTACGTATTTTTACACTTTGTACATTCTTTTATGATTTAAACATAGATAAAATCATGTAATGCGATTTATGGCCCATATTTTGCACACAGACGGCAAAAAATATTTAAATTGAATAAGTAATCGAATTGAGAGCGTTAAGCTTCTACAGCCTTAAAAACAAGCTTAAAACAAAATGGTTTTAAAACATGGTTCTGAGAATGTTTTATGCCGCAAATTATTTACCTTTAACCATTTACGGCATAGGCTAATGCGCGACGGTTTTCTCAGAGCAATTCAATCTGTATCAGGCCACATTAGGCTGTGCATTTTCTGTCCGAAGTGAGATTATGCGAAATGTACAACACAGACTTAAAACTTACAATCACCAAAAACAGTAATATAACATTTCAATTACGAAAACAAGCCCCGATGCAGTTTGCATCGGGGCTTGTTTTATTAACGCCGTCTGTAATTTAGTTACAGACAATAAGCGTATTGTTATGAATTTTTCTTTCTGCGTACCACAGCGGCAGCCACAACGATTACGGCAACAGCCGCAACATAGGCAACAACGCCGTTCACAACAGAACTGCAACCGCCCTTGTTTTCTGTACCGTCATCGGGGGTGTCAGGCTTGTCTTCAGGGATTTGAGAACCGGGCTGATATACTACGCCATCCTTAAGCGTTACTACGTAAGACAGAGTCTTATCTCCATAATTTATCGTTATGGTATTTTCGCCCTCTTTGAGGATTACCTGAGGTATATAGGAAGATACGGTATATACAAGTTCCTCAACCTGGTCCACATAAATTACCTTAAGCACGAGACCTGCGGAAACATACGCGTCACCGGGCTGTGCCGCCTGATTTGCAGGATAACTTTCAACTTCAATTCTGTCTACGGCAGGTCTGCTTACCGTAACGTTGAGCGATGTGGAAAGCGAACCATACTTTATCTGAATCGTACGGTCGCTGAGGCTGAGCTCTCTGTCACCATTTACGATTTCGTAACCAGATGTTATATTCTCGCGCGAGCCGTCGGACCATACAAGCGTAAGCACAAGGCCGGTCGGGTCAAACTTTTCGCCGCGTATATAGCTCATCTTGGTGGGCATTGTTAAAATTGAAATGCTGGACTGCGTAACTTTTTCACCGAATACGCTTGCCTTATCACGCATTGCCTTTTCGGAGGCAAGCAGATTTTCAGAACCATTTACATACTGCAGCTGAACGGCTGATACAAGGTTGAATGCCGAGCGTGCCTGCTGCATTGTCTCTTTGTACTGTGCCCAGGTTGCAGTATCGGCTGCGGTGAGCGCATTGATCTGGTCTGCGGTGGGTATTACGGCAATGAGCGCATTTGCATTACGCGCATAATCATCCATCATGAGGCCGTTGTGCTCAATCGTGGAGAAATACTCGGAGTAAAGTCTGCCGTCAAAGCCCGTTGCGTTATCGGGGCAAATTACCGTAAGGCCGAAATCTTCAATGCCGTGTTTAACTTCATCCCTGTCATTGAAAAGCTTGAGCGCAAGATAGTTTACAAAGTTACCGTAGAAGCTCTGGCTTGCTATCGAACCAGACCTGTCAAGGATATTGTACATATCGCTGCCAACTTCAAAGTCGTCGGCCGTGAGGGGCTGAGCTTCGAGGACGGGCGCCGTAAGGCACTCAAACTCATATACTTTTGCGCTGCAGGCAAAGAACGCCTTGTCGCCTATCGCCTTGAACACATAGGGGAAGTTAACCTTGGTAACCTTCTTTGCATTTTCAAAAGCGCTGGCGCCTACCCTTACCGTTGTATCGGCAAGAGTTATTTCTCCGCCCTTACCTGCGGGGAAGGCAATTACCTGCATTGCCGAACCAACAGAGTCGTTTTCAAATGTTTCGTAAAGTATGCCATCGAGCACGGTATAGTTTTTGTTGGAAGAATCTATGCTGAATGCCGTCAGAGCTGTAAGTCCGCTGAACGCGCCTTCGCCGATTGTTTCAACCGTTTCAGGAATTACGAGAGTTCCGTCAGTTGCTTCAAGCTGAGTGTACGCAAAAGCATACTTGCCGATATTTTTAATCGAGGGATATGTTATGCTTGAAAGACTCGTGCCGAGGAAGGCTTCATCGCCTATATCGGTAAGGTTTTTAGCTACAATCGTTTCAATCTTTGCGCAATCTTCAAAGGCACGCGCACCGATTGTAGTAACATTTTCAAGCGTGATTATTACGAGTTCGGAGCAGCCGCTGAATGCCTGAGTACCAATTGTTTTAAGCGCCGAAACATTGAAAGTAGTAAGCGAATCGCAACCCGCAAAGGTGCTTGCGCCTATGGTTTCAAGCGAAGTAAATGCAAGCTGGTCAGATTCAAGCGAAGAGCACATATAGAACACGCCGTCGCCGATTTCTTTGAGAGAAAGAATGCTTGCGGGCAGGCTGAGCGTTGTAAGTCCGCTCTGGCCATAGAATGTGTAAGTACCGAGGGTATCGCTGCCTTCACCGAAGGAAACAGACTTAAGCGAAGTGTTGCTGCCTGCGGCAAACACGCTGCTGCCGAGTTCGCTGACAGCGCCAAGCTTTACCGTTCTGAGATAAGGGCAGGATGCAAAAGCACTGTCACCTATCGAAGTTACTGCCGTGCCGGTAAGGTCAAGGGTTGTGAGTGCGGTGTGGTAGAATGCCCGGCTGGCTATTGCAGTTATGCCTGCGCCCCACGTTACGGCTGATACTGAAGAATTGCTGAATGCTTCTTCGGGTATCGTGCCTGCATATGCGGAGAGGTCTGCCTTGGTGAGGTTTTCGCACCAGGAGAACGCGCCTTCACCTATGTAAGTTACAGTTGCGGGAATGGTTATTTCACTTATTCCAGTACCCGAGAAGGCATACGCGCCTATCTTTTCCAGATTGCCGCCTGCGGCAAACGTCACCTTTTTGAGGGACGCATTGCCGGAGAACGCATTGGGAGCAATTTCCGTTACGCTTGCGGGAACGGTAAACTCGGTTACATTCTGCAGAACTTTGATAAGTTTAGTCATGCCGGCATCGCCGTATATCGCACCCGTGCTGCTGTCCACCACTATCACATCTGCGCTGTCCGCAAACTTAATCTGCGTAATGTTGCAGCCGTCGAAAGGAGACTGCACATTGCCGTAAGTTATTGAATCAATATTTGCGGCAGTGACGTCAGTATATTCAAGCGTGGAGAGCTTGATGCAGCCGAGGAACATATCGTCGGCAATTGATGTATAACGGCTGAGCTTTACATATTCAAGCGAGGTGCAGCCTGCGAATGCCGCCTGACCAGCCTTACGAAGCTGGGTGAGGTCAAGCGATTCAAGCGAGGTGCAACCGAAGAATGACTGTATGCCTACCGAGGTCATGTTGGCGGTTGTGTATGTATAATCCACACCCTCTTTAAGGTCAAGAATTTCTACATCCTCTGCCTTGTTGCCGTTGAGAAGTTTAATGTTCTGAATGGTCTTTAATGAAGTGCAACCCGCGAACACCATATCGCCTATGGTTATTGCACGCGAATGGAAATATACCTCTTCCAGATTGGTGCAACCGTAGAACGCATATGCGTGAACGTATTCAACAGATTCGGGGAAGATAACTTTTTTAAGGGCCTTCATGTTAGCAAATGCAAACTGCTGAATTTCGGTGCAGGGCGAAGAAATTTCAAGGGAAGTAATATTTGCATTATCCGCAAAAGCTTCTTCGAAGATGTAATATACGTTGAGGTTCTTAGGTATGGTTACCTCACCGCCCTTACCGTGATATTCCTGCAGATAGCCGTTCTTTACCACAAATTCAGGTCCTACACTGAGCGTTGTGGATACCGAATACAGACTGGGCTTGCCGTTTATCTGCAAGGTACCGGTTATTGTAGTGCTGCCTTCCGCAATGGTCTGAACATAGCCCGTGTTCGGGTCTACCGTTGCAAACTGAGGAGCCGAAGACTTCCATACCATAACAGGTTCAACCGACGAATACCATGGCTGAACTATGACATCAAGGTTAAACGCTTCATTGGGATGAACGGAAACGGTTGTGTTTGTAGGATTTACAAGGTTATTGTAAGAGTCCTTTATAAGTCCCAGTTCAAGTCCCGTTACGCTCGGTTCGGGGTCAACCTGGTCGGTTACCGTTACAAGTATGCCTGCCGAGGCGCCTGAATATTCGCTGCGACCGCCATATACTTTTACAAGCGCAGTGCCGGGTGCAACGCCGAATATCGTGCCGTCCTCAACGCGTACAACATTTTCATTGAAGGAATGCCAGAACAGATTTACATACGTGGAATTTGCAGGCGTTACAGTAGTTTCAAGGTCAACAGCCTGGTTTACGTTTATGGAAATCTGCTTGTCGTAATCTGCCTGATTTGCAACGTCGTCGCCGGTTACGATATCAATCGAATCGGGATAAGTTGCGGCATCGTCCATGGACTTGATGGTTTCAAGGCGGTAAGCACGCTCGTTGAGGGCGTAGTCACCGACCTGAACATAGAGGTCAAGGTCCTGGTCATAGAAATCGGTTATATCGAGGGATACCGTAGTCACGGAATTGCGCGAGCTGTATATGGGAGTCATGTTGGGCTGCAACATTTCAAGCGACATAGAGTCATAGTCCACATAGCACAGCGCAATTGCCTGCGAATAATGGTTATCGTATACGTCTACATCGAGATATACGGAGTACTGCGTCTTATCGTTTTCATCTTTGTACGGTTCGTAGCGCACTCTGTAATCAACAATTTCGGGTGCCTGGGTATCGATGTAGAAGTTGAAATCGAACGTGCGGTTATAGGTATACTTAGAAGGATCGTAAGGCCTGCTCTCCATGCTGGCGAGCACTCCCTCCATATGAACGAGGTACTGCCTGTTGCTTGAAAGTCCGAGCTCGGCAGCATTCCAGTCAAGTTCTATCAGAGAGCCGTGGGCAGTTGACGAACCGGCCGTAAACGATTTACGTACGTTTTTCTGTGATTTTCTGAATACTTCCTGTCCTGTAACGGCATCGGTTATGACAACGGTAACCTCCTCCGCACCTCTAAGCATGCCCGCATAAATGCCGTACAACTGACTTACCGTGCGGTGGTCTTCCGTATCGTAAATCGATATTGCAGCCTTATCGGCGGTAGCGTAAATCTGACGCACATTGGGATCCTGGTCATACAGATAGGAGCCGAGGGGAATTATGTACTGCTTGTTGTAGTAGGAACCAAGAGGTACCGTGGGGTAGATGGCAGCTTCAGGCTTTTTATCATCGGGAATGCTGTCATCGGAAAGAGCTGCGTCAAGGTCGTACTGGGAGATATCGAGCATGGGTGCTGCGTACCAGTCGCCGTAGAAACCGAGCCAGGGGATATTGAGGTCAACCTTTTCTGATGAACCCGTGGTTACATCTTCGAGGGTGACAAAACCTTCAACATACATGCCGTTTTCAAAGTTATCGTCAAGATACTTCTTGGCATCGCTGTTGAGTTTTATAGTTACGGTTATTACCGCATCGGTATCAGCGCCGAGAGTGAGCTGATTTTCTTCCGATATGACAGCGCTTGCTGCCGCACCGCCTTCAACGCTGTCGACGCGGAAGGAGATGTCGGCCATATCGTCGAGCATATATGCTCTCTCTGCTACTGAAATTCCGTCCGAAGATACCGTTTCAGTCATGGTTTCGGTGCCGAGAATGTACTTGCGCGCTGAATCTGACATGTTCCTTGCGTGGAATGTAAGATTGTATACGCCCGTCTTTTGAGGATCGTCGCCTATCTGAATCTTGGCCTTGTCCATTCCTTCGGAATAGAGATACGCCTGGGTGGTTATCGCCTTTGTGATATCGGCAAGACCTGCACCCTGTTTGCGGGGCGAATAAGGCAAGCCTGACTCGTCATATGCGATCGTTGCCGTACTCATTACAAGGAAGTTGGACATTGCAACCGCATCGTGGTTGAGACCCTCTGCGGCATAGGCAGCAAGTTCGCTGCCGTAATTGTTTTCTACGTACGCAAGGATAAGGCTCATTGCACCGGCCATGTTGGGCGATGCCATAGACGTGCCGCTGTATTCAGCCCAGCCGTTGGGAACGGACGAAATAATTTCGCCGCCGTGGGCGGAAATTTCGGGTTTGAGCTGAAGGTCGGGTGTGGGACCCCAGCTGGAGAAGTCGGACATGAAGGGGCCTGCCATGTAAGCCTGGCTTACATACATTGTGCCCGAGCCTGCCTTTACGAGGCTGTCGGCCGTATCCATTGTTATCGAGCAGGTAGGCACGGGGTTGGTGAGATTACCAAGGCTCATGCGGATAATGCCCGATACGTTATTGTATATCACGCAGCCGATAGCTCCGTGCTGCATTGCAATACGTACCTTATCTTCGAACGATACGTTGCCGCCACGACGGACGACTGCAATTTTGCCGGTTACATTTACGTTGCGGGTGTAGTTTACCGCCATGCCGTAGCCGGGTACTACCTGATACTGAACGGCATATACATCCTGACCATCAGCCTGCTCTTCTTCCGGCTGAACGCCAGAACTCGTCAATGACGCAATAATTTCAGACACAAAGTCCTTTTCGTTGTTATTGCCGTCGCTTGCTTCCGTGAAATAGAGGAACTTATCTTCTCCCCCTATCACCGTCTTGAGGTACTTGGAGTACTGTCCGTTTATACTTGCAACGCTGAGCGCGCCGGGGAAAGTTGAAGGCGAGCCAACAGTTGCGGAGTCGGGGTTGCTGGTAAGGTTGGTACCGTAAACGCCGCCGTAGCTGGAGCTGTAGTCGTTACTTGCCGCAACGACAAGCGATATGCCTGCATTGCGTACGGAATCGTACACGCGCTGCATATTGTCGTTATCGCCTGTAGAGAAACCTGCGGAGGAACCGAGGCTCATGTTGATGACGTCAACGCCGAGCTTTACGCAGTCTTCAAGCGCACGGAGAATGTCCATTTCCTCCGCACCGCCGAGGGTACCGTTGACCTCTTTATCGGAGAATACCTTGAATATTGCGAGCTGGGCATTGGGCGCAACGCCTGTAAACTGCATATTTTCGCCGTTGGCATTTTCCATAAGGTTGCCGTCTATATCGACAAGATTGCCGTCTTCATCGGTGAATCCGGGGCAATACTTGCCTCTGAGGTCGGCGCCTGCAATAATGCCGGCAACGTGCGTGCCGTGTGCGGAATAAGAAGGATAAACGTCTGTATCCTTATCGGCATAGTCATATGCAAAGGGAACTTTTTCGCTGTAATATACATCGTCTACGGTGGCATCGCCGTCTACCGACGTAAGGCCATACCTGTTGTCACCCTCAAAAATCCTCTCCTGAACCTGCTCCTTGGAAAGAAGCAGACTTTCATCAACGTCAAGAGGCTGGCTGAATGCCGGATGGCTGGCATCGAGGCCCGTATCGAGTACGGCCGCAACCATACCCTCGCCGCTGCCTATCTTCTTGCGAAGGCTCTCGTCAACCTCGTATATGCCGGTTGCCCAGGCGTTTGCATCGTTGTTTACCTCTTCATCCTGAGGAGCGTAATAATATTCGGAAATATCAACCGAAGTAACGCCGCTCATCTCAGAAATCTGGTCGGCATACTTGACATCGACGTTTATGGCAACCGCATTGAGAAGAAGCGTATAGCCGTACTTGTATTCATAGGGAATGCCCGCTTTGCTGAGCTGCGAAAGGAAATCTTTCTGCTCGTTCTGAAGCTGCTTGCTGGCCTTTTCACCATTTTCAGAATCAAGGTAGTCGGAAAGCTCCTCATCCCCGCTGCGCGCGGAAAGGCTCTTGCCTTCAAGCGAAACAATCAGCCACTGATTGCCGCTTACTGCAGGGCTTATATCTACTATGGAATCGGAGAACGCAGAAGACGTATCCGCAAGTTTTACAGAGTCGTCTTCGGTGAGGGAAATTCCGTTTTTATCGCCCGATGATGCCACGCTGTCTGACCCCGTTCCGTCGAGAAGGAACGCTGCGCCTATCAGCGATGCGCTCATTACAAGCGCAAGCACCAACGCGAAAACTTTATACTTAATACGATACATAGGTTACCTTTTTCCTTTACCGTTTGGAGTTCGTAGAAATTTACTTTTTATCTGTTCCCGCTATGTCGTCATACAGGTGGCATGCCACGAAATGACCAGGTTCAAGTTCGCGGAATTCGGGAACTTTCATTCTGCATATATCCATGCACTTTTCGCATCTTGTATGGAACTTGCAGCCTGCGGGAGGGTTTGCAGGCGAAGGTATATCGCCCTTAAGGATGATTCGCTTCATCTTGAAGTCGGGGTCGGGCACAGGCACGGCGGAGAACAACGCCTCCGTATACGGATGCAGAGGACGCGCGAATATGTCCTTTGTCATACCGTACTCCATCATGCTGCCGAGGTACATTACGCCGACTTCGTCAGAAATGTGTTCTACGACGGAAAGATCGTGAGAAATGAATATGTAAGCAAGTCCGTCGCGTTCCTGCAACTCTTTGAGCAGGTTGATTATCTGCGCCTGAATGGAAACGTCGAGCGCGGAAACGGGCTCGTCGCAGATGATGAGCTTGGGCTTGAGCGCAAGCGAACGCGCTATACATATACGCTGGCGCTGACCACCAGAAAATTCATGGGGATAGCGCTCGAAATACTGCGGCTGAAGACCGCATTTTTCCATAATGTGGAAAATATATTCCTTGTATTCGTTCTTGGGCACGATTTTGTGCTGACGAACGGCCTCGCCTATAATTTCGCCTACCGTAAGTCTGGGCGAAAGGCTTGAGTAAGGGTCCTGGAATATCATCTGAATCTGGGGACGAATCTTGCGAAGTTCGCGGGCCTTCATCTTGCCGAGATCCATTCCGTTGAACAGTACCTGTCCGCCCGTTACTGAATACAGACGGAGAACCGTACGGCCCATCGTTGTCTTACCGCAACCGGATTCACCTACTATGCCGACCGTGCGGCCCGCGCGGACATTGAACGAAATATCGTCAACGGCGCGCACGTACTGCAACTTCTGGCCGAGTACGCCGGTACGGATAGGGAAGTACTTTTTCAGGTGACGTACACTCAATATTATATGGTCATCCGGCTGTGTGCTTTGCGCGGCGCCGGGCTGTATTATGGGCTCTTTAGTTTCGCTCATTGTTTTTTCTCGCCCTCCTCCGCATAGAGATAGCATGCAACGCCGTGCGTGGGAGTAACCCATACGAACTTGGGATACTCGCCGCTGCACTTTTTGGTGCAACGGTCACAACGCTCTTTGAAATAGCAATAATCAGGCATGTTGATAGGGTTGGGCACCTGACCTGGTATGCTGTAAAGTTTATCTACATCCACTCCCACCACGGGCTTGCTCTTCTGCAGGCCTATCGTGTAGGGATGAAGAGGATTTTTGAATATTTCCTGAACGGTTCCGCTCTCCACTACCTTGCCTGCATACATAACATGTACGTAGTCAGCCATTTCGGCAATTACGCCGAGGTCGTGGGTTATGAGCATTATAGAGCCGCCTATCTTTTTGCGCACGTCGCGAAGAAGGTCAAGAATCTGCGCCTGAATGGTAACATCGAGCGCGGTCGTGGGTTCGTCGGCAATGATAAGCCTGGGGTTGCAGGCAAGCGCCATTGCAATCATGACTCTCTGTCTCATACCGCCCGAAATTTCGTGTGGGTATGATTTATAAACGCGCTCTGGCATTGCAATGCCGACCAGGTTGAGCATTTCAATGCTTCGGTTTCTGGCCTCGGCCTTGCTTGAACCGGGTATATGCAGAAGCGTAACTTCGTCAAGCTGATTGCCTATGGTGAACACGGGGTTGAGCGAAGTCATCGGCTCCTGGAATATCATGGCAATCTGTCTGCCGCGTATGCGCGACATCTGGGATATGGGCATCTTGGCAATATCTACAACTTTGTCCACCATTTCGTACATGAGAGCGCCGGAGACGTCTCTCTTCTGTACGGGCGCCATAACGATATCGCCTTCCTTATCGAATACGGGATTGCCGTGTTTATCGAACTTTTTGCCCATCTTGCAACGCATCCCGCCCTTGCCGTCGGGTTCCGTTTCAAATATGGGAATGGGCTTTCCGTCAGCGCCGAGCTTGTATTCCTTGGATTTGAAGCGGATAGAGCCCTGCACTATCTGTCCCTGAGGGGCCTGCACGAGGCGCATCAGCGAAAGGCTGGTTACAGACTTGCCGCAACCCGATTCGCCGACTATGCCGACAACCGAACCTTCGGGAATGTTGAAAGATACGCCGTTTACCGCGCGGGATACACCTGCATCGGTGAAGAAATATGTATGCAGATCTTCAAACTCGACAATGTTATTGTCGTTTTTCATCACTGCGGCATATTCAGATTCCTTTACGTGACGACGCTTGTTCTTTTCAAGTTCGCGAATGGCTTTTCTGTTATTTTTTGCAATCTCGCGCGATTCCTTATGAGAAAGGTAATGCGCTTTGCCTTTTTTTACTTTATCGTTTTTCTTATTCTCGTCGGGCATACGGCTTTTACCTCTTCATCTTAGGGTCAAACGCATCGCGCAGACCGTCGCCTACGAAGTTGAATGCAAGTACGGCAAGCACTATGCAAATGCCGACGGGCACCCACTGGTTGGGATACTGACCCCAATAGGATACTTCGCTGGTGAGCACGTTTATCATATTGCCCCACGTTGCGTACTCGGGAGGAACGCCGAGGCCGAGATAGCCGAGCGTTGCTTCGGTAAGAATGACGTTGCCGAGGCCGAGCGTCATGGCAACTATCAGCTGAGGCAATACATTGGGCAACAGATGCTTGAACAGTTTGCGCCACAGGCTGAGGCCGGTTGCCTCCGCCGCCATCATGAACTCCTGCTCACGCAGGGACAGAATCTGGCCGCGCACCATTCGCGCAACGCCCGCCCAACCTATCAATGTCAGCATGGCCATCATTACGTATAGTCGCGACATTGCGTCCATGCCGTTGGCATCGAGCATGTAACTTATTATAAGCATTATCGGCAACGTCGGGATGCAGGCAAATATGTCGACTATTCGCATTATCAGCATATCGACCCATTTGCCGAAGTAACCCGCCAGACCACCCAGGATTATGCCGAGCACAGTCTGCAGTATAACTACGACGAAACCGAGCGTAAGAGAAACCCTGCCGCCGTACATAAGACGGGAGAACACATCGTAGCCGTTTTTGTCGGTACCGAGAATGTGATTGCCGCCGGGCATTGCGTCAAAGTTGAACGCATTGTTTGTTGCGCTGTATTCATAAACAATCTGGTCGTTGCCGTCGATATCGGTATATTCGTAAGGACGGTTGATTTCGACAAGCTTGCCTTCCGTTCTGTCCACCTGCTTTTCGCCCCAGATCATATCGGTTGCACCGTCGAAAAGGGGTCCGAAAAATGAGAAGATAAACAGTACGATAAGTGTAACGAGACCGAAGATTGACAGTTTGGAGCGAAAGAAACGCTTGGCCACAACGGCCGCGGGAGATAGCGTCTTCACTCTGTCTTCAAGCATTTCAGGCTGCTCCGCCGCCTTTTCGGCGTCTATGCCCGCCATCGTAGTTTCCACCAATTGCTCCGCCTGAACGTTCACAAACTGACCTGTAGGCTGTTCAGGCGAATTGTTGGTGTGAGCAGTTGAATTTTCTATAACCGCATCATTGAGATGCTCTTTATTTTCGTTGTCCATCGGCTCACTCCTTATTTTGTGATCTTGACGCGAGGGTCTACTACGGCATACATAAGGTCTGCAAGAAGCATACCGATAACTGTAAGAATTGCAAGGAACATGTTATATCCCATTATGAAGGGGATGTCGCCCGCCTTTAACGCTTCGTATGCCATATTACCGATACCGGGGATGGCGAACATCTGCTCGGTTATCATCGCACCGCTGAAAAGACTGGGCAACGTGCCCGCAAGTAGCGTAACGAGGGGTATCATGGTGTTGCGGAAAGCGTGCTTATATATGACCTTGCGCTCGCTTAAACCTTTGGCGCGCGCGGTACGTATGTAGTCGGCATTGAGCACTTCAAGCGTGTTGGTACGGGTATAACGCATAAGAGAACCAACCGACAGGAAGACCATTATGCCGACAGGCATAATCAAGTGCCAGATCATATCCCAGAACTTTGTCCAGGCTGTGGCGTCTACGGGCAACGTACTGTTAAGACCGCCTACAGGCAGCCAGCCGAGGCCGACAGAGAACACCTGTATGCAGAGCGCTGCAAAGAAGAATGTGGGAAGCGCCGTACCTATCATGGTGAGTACGCTGGATGAATAGTCCAGAACGCCATACTGTTTTGTTGCAGCCTTTACGCCGAGGGGAATCGCAATGATAATTTCAAGGATAAATGCAGCAAAGGCTATACCGAAGGATATGCCCATATTTTCCACTATTACGTCGCTGACCTTGGCCTCATACTTGAACGAGTTGCCGAGGTCGCCTTGCAGTACGCCCAGTATCCATTTACCGTAACCATTTACGAGACCCATGAATGAGCTGTCCGCGAGGCCGTAGACCTCGAGCAGGCGGTCAAACTCCTCCTGCGTCATGTTACCGTTGTTCAGAACTTCCTGGAATTTCTGGGTAACGAAGTCTACGGGCATCATTCGAACGAGCACGTAAATTATTATTGAAACGCCGAACAAAACTATAATGGCCAGGCCAAGGCGTTTTAAAATATATTTAACCATTTACTCACCAATTTTTTTGGTTTAATCAGTCTACGTAGCCTACTTCCCAAATCTTGGAGAATAAGCCGTCGTATGCGGTAGGTTTCTGATTCAAAGTTTTTCCGTCTATCTTTGTCTTGTTGTATACCGTCATATCATTTCTCTGATAGAGAGGCATTTCAACTGCAAGTTCCATTACAAGGTCAAGGCACTTAGCGTATATTTCAGCGCGGGGAGCCTGCTCCAGCACGGAACGCGCCTGGTCAATGAGATCGGAGAGCTCGCTTATTACATTGTACTCATAATCATATTTGGTCTTATCGGCCTTTATCTCACGGTAGCCCCAGTTAAGCGTACTGCTTGCCTGAGAATCCATATGATAAACCTGATACATATCGGGGTCGGTTGTGCTGGACCATGCTGCCGCCCATACTTCAAGGCCGCCGGAGGAGAGCTTGTTGAGCGCGAACTGGTCAGTCTTTACATCTATTTCAAAACCGAGCTTACCTTCAAGAATTTCTTCTGCATTCTTGAATACAGACCATGCAGGGTGATCGGTAGATTCGCCTGCAACGGTGAACGTTATCTTTTCAGGTTTTACGCCATCGGGGTTGGTGAGAACTTTGCCCGAACCATCAAATGTGTAGCCGTGGTCTTCAAGCATCGTGCGGATATCGTTACCAGAATCGTCATAGATGTAGTCAACATCATATGTACCTGTTTTACTCTGGTCATCCTCGACTGTACCCTTGAAAGGCATCTGTGCATCCTCACCCTTAGGATATGCCCAGGATTCGGTTGACATGGGACGATACAGGGGAATGCCGAGGCCGTTGCTGTAATAGCCGTTGATGATTATTTTGATATCCATTGCCTTAAATATTGCACGCCTGAGCCATACATCGGATACGGAAGACTTACCGGCATTGATACCCATATAGCCATAGCCGTTAGTCTTGTTCATCTGATAAGTAAGATTGGTGAGCGAAGGCATTTTGTTTACGTTGTCGTTAGTAGCGTTAGGCGTACCTACATCTATTTCTTCGTTAGAAAGCGAATCGAGTATGGTGTTGGAGTTAACCTTTATGTACTGCATGAACTTGATTTTTGCATTCTGTATGGGGCCGCCAACAACGCCATCGACAAGATCGAAGTAGGTATTGCGTTCATAGTACATGCGCGCTCTGTTTGCCCAGAAATCGCCGGAACTAGGATATTTTTCACCATTTGCAAGTCCGCCGAGCTTACTTGCCTTGTAAGGACCAGCGCCCACGGGAACACGGAGACGTTCAGTCTTTTTAAGGACATCATTCATCCAGTCTGTGCTGCCGTAAACAACGCCGTTTGTAAGGAAGTTGTCATCTGTTACATATTCAGCAGATTCGTCCGCGGGAGCATAATAATGCATGGGAGCAACGGTGAATGCAAAGTTCCATATTGCCTTGGGGTCGATTTTGTTAATCTTTATAGTGAGAACGTCGTACTCGCCGTCAAGGTCATATGTCTCATTCTCATCGTTAGTGAATGAAGTTATCTTGCTTGTTGTTATACCGGAGATAGTTTTAACCTTCTCGCCTGCAGATTCAAGAATTACCTTTGCGCGCTCATCGGCAAGGATATTGGTGTAGAGCGTGTTTGTGGACTCACTGCCGATGATCGTGTTTGCAAATGAGCTGTATTCATATTTCTGAATCGTGCCGTCGGCAGCCCTTGTACCAACCGTAGAAGAATATACAAGGTCAATAGCCCATTCGCGGGTTGCCGCCTCTATTTCAGCTTCGGTTGCATCTGCATCGCAGTTTTTTTCAAGATATTCGTTGAGCGCATTTATCACCCAACCGTTCGTGCTCTGCTTGTCACCATCGGTAGAGAAGTCAAATACATATACTTTGTAGACACGGTCTGCAACCACTTCGTTATTGGGATCTTCAACAGCGCCTGCAGGGGCATCTATATAGTTGCCGTCAGCATCCATCTTGACAAGCTTGGTCTGGGTTCTGCCGCTGGGACCGGGAACCAGTTCGGGAGTAACGATGCCGTATGTATACAGATAGTATTCCCAAGGGCAATCCTTGTCGAACATATATGACTTTCTGATTTCGTCAAAGCCGGAAACAGCAGACTCATAGCCGTTGCTTACTTCCGTGCTGTACTCATTGAGGAAGAATTCAATATCCTGATTGATTTCATCTTCATACTCATCAAGGCCGGTGATATAGGTCAGACCGCCTACGGGCTCAGTAGGAACAACGCCATCATTTAACTCAAGAATGTACTGGTTGTTGAGCCAGTTATATATTCTGGTAAGACGCTCGTCTGCCCTCTGTGTTGCTTTCTGTTCAGCAACCTGGTCAGCATTCTCGTCATCAGACTGCGTTCTGTACTCGCTGAGGCCTACAATATCGGTCGAATAGATAGTCGAGCTGCCCGTATAGGCGGGGTCAAGATAGACATAGAGATTGAACAGCACGTCATCTATCGTAAGAGGTTCGCCGTCAGAGAATTTGATAGTGTTTTTAATGAGGAAATCGTACTGCGTATAGGCAGCACCGGTAGCCGTTGTCTGTACCTGATTGCTGCTGTTAAGATATGTAGTCTTCATATCCTTTACAATGCAGGCATAGTCATCGCCATACTTGATTTCAGTGCCTTCAGAGGTGAGCATGCCGAGCTGGGTATGACCTGCAATTTCAGAGTCATAGGAAGCCGTTGCAAAGAAGGAGCTGAATACGCCGTCTGCACCGTCTATACCGAACACGATAGGTTCAGTCTCTTCACGATTAGAGGGGACATAAACATCTTCGGTGGGAGGATTGGGATTTTCAGGGTCACCAGTATTCGGCTTTTTGTTGTCAGAGCAACCGGCAAACACAGCGAAAGCCATTACGCCGGCAACCATTACCGACAAATATTTTTTCTTCATTTAGTTTATACCTCGCATATATCTCAATATGTTTTTTATTATTTTAAGCTTCAATGCCTTCAAGAAGCAGCTTTACCGTAACAGGTGTACTTCCTTCTGCAGGAGTGAAACTCTGGTCCTCTCCAAGTACGCCGAATATGCCGGCATATGAACCCGTACCCGTAACAACATTTTCATTCTTTGCATTGCTACGTCTGTCAAATTTCAGCGTACAGTTCACAAAGCCGATATTTTCAAACTTGGAAAGGTCGAGCGATGAACCATCTGCGCACATAAAGCCGACAGTATAGTTTGTATCCTCCGCCGCTATCGCCTGATATACGGTAACAGAATATGTTGCATCCTTGAAGGTAATGTTCTTCATGTAGCCGTCGGCAGCAAAACTGAACAGCCCGTATTCTGTATTCTTTGAAAGCATACTAGCGGAAACAGTAACGAAATTGGAGATTGTGTGTCCGTTTCCGTCAAATATGCCTCTGAAAGGAGTATCAAAGCTGAATGAAGTTCCGTTCATGTCAATATCGGCATCGAGAATATAGTTTTCTCTGGCAGAAATTACTGAAAGGTCTGCCGCCTCTCTGACAACATTCCACTCGCCTTCAAGCCATCTGATATTTATAACAATATCGGGGTTTTCCTCAGAAATGATGACCTTCGCCCAGTCTTCGGCTGTTCTGAGAACAAGTTCCTCACTGTCGGAAACCTTATAGTAATACTGGAACAGAGTGTGTCCGTCCCACTCAGGATCAATGCCTGGCTGAGTTATGGGGCCAGCTTCGGAATAATTTGTACGGACAATATCCTGCACACCGTCGGCACGGGCATCTTCACCGACGTCAATGGTGACGGTAAAGTTCATTGCCCAATGCGCTATGAGATAGACCGTTGAGCCGTCCTCTGCGGGGAGTCTGTCCTTTGAAAAATCCCAAGGAGTACCGTCAAACAGCAGACTGCCGTCTGCGGCGAGATACTCTCCTTCGGCATTCTTTTTGGGCGTTCCGTCCTCATTGAGCGCCGCTACATACCAACCAAATACGTGGTGCGAATCCATGACGGGCGCCGTTATCTGAAGATTCTGTTCGCCGCCCGGTTCAACTATGGAAACAGAGGGTTTATACCTGAAAGTGCGCTTTGTGATGTCCACATTGCTGAAATTGCCGCCGTTGGCATCGTAGATTACCGTAACAGTGTAACCTTCGTCCGCGGGGTCAAACTTGTACGTGCACGCCGCAAGCGCACAGGTGGAAATAAATACAAACAAAAGACAGAGTATTATTTTCCACTTATGTTTTATCAAATTTAACTGCATATTTACCTCGTAACCTCAGCTGAGCCAGAATTTGAGCAGAAAAAACACCAGAAGGAACGACCCTGCCACACAGATTACCACAGGCAGCACCGCACGGTACATAGCCATAACGGCTGCACGGTAGGTCCTCTTTTCTTCTCTTTTTTCAGCCTTAGTTTTTTTACGTTTTTCTTCTGTGCCGACATTCTTTCGCCTGCGGAAAAATCCGCGATTCCACGGCATCCAGTCTGCAGACATATCCGCAATGGTGCGGCCGTCGTCAACATACTTCGTTTCGGTTTTCTTTTCCATCAGCTCTCTCCGCGCACCTTACACGTTGCCGAACGTAGCGCCGCTGCCGTTTAACGTTTCAAGAGAAGAAACATCTACGGTCAAAGCCTTATCTTCATATGTAACCAGCTGGCCGCCATCGTACACTATAGTAAATTCGGAAGGTGCCGTCTCTTCTTCGTCATCCGAAGAAGAATTGTCAGAGGGACGAACGCTGAACATTACGCGGCCGTCGCTGCCGACTGCTACAAAATATGATATGGAATTGTCCTCGCCGTAGACGGGAATGAAGTAGGAAACATTGCCCTGTTCAAGAGCCGTATATTCCACATTTCCGTCCTTGTCCACAGTGTATGTGTACTGGGTATAAGTAACGTTTTCGTATATATCGATGTTTATCTCAAATACTTTGCAACCGTATTCATCAGTTACGACAACCTGGCTGGCTTCGGTAGGCGAGTAAACGCCGAGAAGCTGTGCTACAAAAGGCGAATCTGACGAACTGCCGCGGAGCGAAATATTTGTTGCATCATATATTATCCAAAGGGTATCGGCAGTTTCCTGAACCTCGGAATCTATATGAACTTTGCCGGTGAATACAAGCATTTTGTATTCCACGCCGCCGATTACTGCAGGATCGCCTTCGGTATAGGTACCGAGATAGTAAATATTGTTATTGGGATAGGTTGTTGACCACTCTTCCACGCGGATGAACATATTGCCATAGCCGTCAGCCTTTATGGTGAATACGTATTCAGAGCCGAACATTGACTGACTTATCTGTACGATAGTTATGTCCTCGTCCTTTGCGTAGGGAACATAGAGCTTGCCGCCCATCGTGAGTCCGTCCTCGCCTATCGTGCCGCTGACATCGGCCGTGCCGAGATTGGCCTTTAAGGTAAGTGCGCCGTTTGCCGCAAGCTGTGCGGTACCGTAATCAACGAGTACGCCATCTTCATACAATCTGTAATAGCTGAGCGAACCGCAGGTATAGAGCTCTACGGAAGCAAGCACTTCGGGGTCAGAAAGTTTTCTGTACCTCCACGAGTCGGAGGTGCCTACAACGGGTTTCTGGGGAATGACAACGGAGATGTCGCCATCGATGTTGTTGTATATCTGTACAGAGTCCTCAGCGTTTACAAGCATATACGTGAAATCGCCGACTGTTATATCTGCACGGGTGTATGTTTCGCCGTTGAATCCGCTGAGCACTGCTTTGCCGGTAAGTCCTTCCACGGCTTTACCTTCTGCATCCTTGAATGACGTGAAGGTTACAGTATAGTTCTCATCGCCGAACTTCGCAGACGCACTCTCGGCAACGGTTGCGGTGTACTCCTTGAAGCCGTTGTCATCGATTATCATATAAGCCGTGCCGTCGCCCCTGAGATAGAGCTCGTTGCCGCCGTTATATGCGGAATCGATAATAAGGAAGGATGCCCCCTCCTTTGCCTCGGTGAGAACAGCCGCGCTGTCCGAACCTGTATAGTCTGCACTCACAAGGTTTAAAGAGCCGATTACTTCAAAATTATCGTTATAATATAATATGGTATAGCTTACGCCGGGTATATTTACCTGAATGTCGGAATAGTATGTACCGTTAGGAGCAGCTACGCTGACCTTTTTGCCGTCCGCAACCTGCGAAAGGGTGAACAGTCCGAGTTTATCGAAAGATACCGTGTATCCCTCGCTCTCCGAACCGAGAGTCACGCCTGCAAATTCAGGAGTCTGAAGTACGGGTACAAGCACTCGGCTGTTGCCTGATGCATAGGGCAGGTCGGAAATCACGAAATAGAGTTCTATCTGCGTTCCGTACTGCGATACAAGCTCGGGATGCCATAAGTGAATTATCTGCTGGTTGGCATACAGAGAAACTGTTTCGCCGGAAAGCTGTGCATACTTCTCTGCGGTGAGAAGTTCATATCTCAGAGGATATTCGGTGCCGCAGGTTTCCGCGAATGATGAATCGCCTGCCACGGTCGAAATGAAGGAAAGAACGGGGTCGGTCACGACTACTGCATAATCGCTGACAAAATCAAATGTTGCGCCCCATTTTTCGCCGTCCGACCAGTAAACATTGTCAAGGCCCGTTTCATCGGGGTTGATATATGCAACGTATTCCGCCCAGTCGGGAGCCGAGAGGAATTTTTCTTCCGAACCCTTGGGAACGTTTATGCTGAATCCTTCCTGAAGAACGATGTTCCAGGTCTCGTTTATAGTATCTTCGACATCGTTGCTGAACGGCTGACCGCCGCTGAGCAGGGGAACATTGCTTCCCGAGAATGTTACATCGATAAGGGAAGAGCTCTGCGCAAAGGCCATGCCGCCTATCGAGCGGATACCCGTACCGAATTCAACTACGGAAGCGCCCGTACCCGAGAAGGCAAAACTGCCGAGCTTTTCAAGCGAATCGGGGAAACGAAGAGTCTTAAGCGAGAATGTATAGAGAAACGCCTGGTCGCCTATCGACTTGAGATTCTCGCCGAAGGTAATATTGCTTATAAGCGAGCAATAATAGAAGGCATCGTCGCCTATCGTCTCAATGTTGGTGAGTTCGGGTATGGCCGAGAAATTGTTGAGAGGAATTTCATAGTCTACAAGTTCGGCAATCGTACCGGATTCTGTCGTTATTGACTTTACGTCCGATTCGGTGTCGCCGGTATAAGACTTGAACGCGCCTTCTCCTATTGTTCGTACATAGGAAAGCCATTCGGGACAGATGGGAACGCCGAGAGTATTGTCAAGACCGAAATTATAGCAATTGGCAAAGGCGTAGTCACCTATCTTCGTGAGGTCCTGAGGATAGTCAAGCACGAGATTTTCCAGCGAGTACATGCTGTAGAATGCGCCTTCGGCTATA
>ERZ1090862.89-NODE-89-length-36188-cov-69.964105_pt1 | contig 36188 bp, 57 predicted proteins | sample MGYA00478481_ERZ1090862 | MGnify/ENA primary metagenome ERZ1090862 (study PRJEB33644, sample SAMEA5815745) | chicken gut metagenome | biome: Chicken; feature: Gastrointestinal Tract; material: Caecum | place: Ireland | collected 2019-01-01 | study: A study of the... | reverse complement strand
TACAAGAAAAAATGCCATCCCCGGCTTCCGCCAAAAACAGCATCTTCAGTACGCGATGAGGGGTTCGAACCCTCGACACCCTGATTAAGAGTCAGGGAATAAAAATGCTCTTATGCCGCATAAATACGGCACTTGGCAGAAATTAATGGAACAAAAATGGAACATTCTTCTTATGCAACAGCCGTCTCCGGTTTAAGGAGGCGGCTATAATGAAAATAATAAGGATGTATTTATACAATCATTATACTATACGTACATGCAAAAAGAAAGACCGGAGATTGATTCCCGGCCTTATAAGATGGCGTGCTGCCAGTAGATGTGGAAATAGAACCGACATTTTAATAATGTAGTAATCTGTTTCAATTTATTTCAATTTATCGCATGAATACGTGGTTTTCTTGGTTTTTATGTTCAATATGTTTTAGTGATGTCCATATATGTTTTAATGTTTTTCATTAAATTTTTGTGGAAAAATTTTAAAAAATTGCTCTTATGGTATTGACTATTGGTTACCAATATGTTATTATATAATCACAGAAAGGGAACGGAGGTAAATGAAGATGAAAAAATATAACTTATCAAACATCATGAAAAGAGCGTGGGAAATGGTTAAAAATATGGGAATGACAATTTCCGAAGGATTAAAAAAAGCATGGAGGGAAGCAAAAATGAAAAAAGAATTAATCGGAACACCTAAACAAGTAGCATGGGCACAGGATATCATTGATGACGCTATGAACACAATCAATGCAAACATCAAAAGAGCAGGAGAAAACGAAAACACAAAAAAATTATTAGGTTTTGACATATGGATGGAAATCAAAAATCAGGTTGTAAATCTTATCGATTCAACAAATGAAGCAAAAGTATTTATCGAAAATCGTGATGTAATTTCTCCTGACAGAATCATAAGAGTTTTTGATGAGATGCATATGAGAGAACAAATTAAAAAGCACATGTAAGGAGTGTAAGATGTATATAAAAGGTATTGGAGTTATTAAAAAAGAAAAAGCAATGTCAATCTTGACAAGCGAAGGTAAACACGCTGTAAAATCCGGAGATATTACTACCAATGAGTTGGGAGAAATATATAAGCTGGAAATGGTAAAAAGATTGTCAAAAATAGGCAGAAACGGATCTACTTTTTCAAACTGCTATAAGTGGATTCCTGATGAATTAAAAGGCGAACTTAGTCCAGAAAACTTGGCGAAACTCACGGACTGTTTTTATAATTGCTATAGTGCAGGGAAAAACCAAAAGTAAAAAACAGGGCAAAGCCCTGTCTCTACAAAATTGCATTAAATACTATTATTTCAATCCGTGTCCGCCGGATTGCTAGCGGATCCGTATCAGAGAGCAATCCACTCTGTACGACAATCTTATTATATATTAGGAGGGAGCGTAATGCAAGTAAAGAGAAATGTTATTTTTAACAAGGCGGGAGGAAACGCATCAAAAAATGCTATGACATACAAAATAAATATTCCGGCCGATATGATAAAAGGGCTGGGAGTAACAGAAGAAGATAGATCTGTAGTTTTGGATTATGGTAATGGTATAATAACCATAAAAAAATCCCCGGAGCAATAAGCCCCGGGGTAAATTTTATTTTACGTATGTTTTCTTATTGTAATATCCAGCAATCCAGCCGGATGGAATCTTCATCCAGATATCATCTCTGACATTCTTTACCTGCTTACAGGTCACTTCCGTTCCTTTTTTAAGACATCCGTTACTGTATGCATGTTTTTTGGCATTGGAAGTAAGCTGGCTGTAGGTCTTCGCTGCATAGTTGGTTCCGGCACCTTTCCGAACCCGAAGAGCGTCTGCCTGCAATGTATAAGTACTGCCAACTTTGTAAGATGGTCTGGATGATCCGTTTGTCACTTTGGTGGTATAATCCAAACAGATCCATCCCTTTTTACCTCCATAGCTGGTATATCCCCAGGATCCGGATTCCTTTGTGATCGTCACTGTCGTTTTGTTTGGGATCGCAGTAACAATTCCGTATCCGGTACTTGCTCCTTTGCGGACATTAACACCTGATGTTGTGTTGATCTTTACCTTATAATTTACTGCTGTTCCGGGACTGGATGTGGCAGATCCGCTGGATGTACTGCCAGAGGAGCTCACGGCCTGCCCCTGGATAGCTTTCTTGAAATTGTTCCATCCAGTGCTCCCCTTGCTTGCCCATGGTGCCGGGCAGCTCTTACCATTGACATCCCAGTGACGAAGTACATGAGATGCAGGAACATCGTATTTTTTCATGTAGTATCTCGTTAACTCAGCTGTATCGTCAAACACGTCCTGCGGAACTCCATTTGCACAATTACACATTTCAATATTCAAAGTGTTCGCATTTGTGGCTTTTTTGTACATAGATCCGGCACCATTCGCCTGCGTGAAAAATCCTCCGACAGACCATGCTACACGGTTAATCGGAACAGATTTATACACAACGCCACTTCCATCCACAAACACATGCGCTCCGGCTGATCTAGTGTTGCTCGTTGCAAAATATGTTGCATTATCTAAAGCTGTATCGCCTTTATTTCCTGTAAAGTGCACAACGATGTATCTAATATCGCTGTAATCTCTTTTGCTTCCATAGCTGTTACTTTTTGCTGTTTTTGTAACAAACTTTAATCCCATATCTATTCTCCTTTCTCATCCGTCAGGTCTGCAGGTCCTGTATAGTCCGGATTTAATGTCTGTCCTGGCTCTGCATATTCCATAGCCTTTTTACTATCCGTAATGCCCGGAGTCGTTGGGTCTACCATAACACCGACCGCTGCCAGGATGTTTACGACCAGCCCGATCAGCTGTGTTACTGTGTCCTGTGCAACTGGGACTGTGATTCCGCAGATTCCAAGCACCTGATAAACAAATCCGATCACGGCTGCAGCCAGTGCTAAAAAGGTTGCCTTGTTCTTAAATCTTAATTTCCAGTTCATTCTTCATGCTCCTTTCTGATTTCTTCTCTCATTTCATCAATTCGTTTCCATATGCTCCTGATCTCCGCCTCTGTCTTGATCTGCCGCTCATTGAGAGCCTGCATCTGACTATTGATCGCCTTAATATCCGACCTGGTCTCATTCGTCGTTGCGCAGATCTGGTCAAGTTTCATGTTGGCCTTCAATACGCCCTGGCTGTCCTGCTGGATATCTTTTTTCCTGTTACTAAAAAATGTAGCAGCAGCAATCAATAAAGAGGACACGGATACTAATATAGATACGTCAATTACCGTTCCTGGGTTCATTTCTGCTCCTTTCTTTGGATTTTGTTGCATAAAAATAAGACCCCAATGGGTCTTGATCTAATCTCCATATTTTCTCCTTTATGCGTCATCCCACGCCTGCGGCCAGTCATCCGGGCTAAAATTTGTATCCTGAATACATTTCTTAACAGTTCCATCCGTCCAGATCATGCACTCTCCGGACTTGTACATATCTACTAATAGCTAGTTTAAAGTATCCAAAATTTTAAATTATTCTCTTATTCTCATGTTATTCACAACTTTTTCAAGTTTGTCTATAATTGCCTGATGGCCGTCTGCGGTAAGATGTAATTTATCTGATTGCCAGTATTTTGCAGCTTCATCCGGATTGATGGGATTATACCAATCGAAACAGCAGTCACATATTGTCAGGCCATATCTTTCAGCCATCTCTCTTACAATGACTTCTTTTCTCATCATTAGATAACTGGAATACTCAGCGTCTGTCATTCTTTGAGCCTGCGCAAGACTCTCAAAACCCACATTTTTAGCTCCATCCTCTTGTGTAGGTACAGTATTGGCATAGTTGGGTGGCTGTAAGATTACCACAATATCTGCATTTGTAAATTTTTCAAGGAATTTAGTAAATATATAATTGCAAGCGCCATACAATTTTTCTTTATCTGTTTCCCACGGTCCTTTTCCAAGCCTGTCCATTTCTTCATTTACAGTTGACCAATCGTTTGCGCCGCCCATAAAAGTAACAAGCCTGACATCAGCAAGTGTATATGCGTTATCTCCGATGGTGTGACCGCCTTTTGTCTCATATTCTGAGATAGCTTCGTCCAGTCGAACCCAAAAAGCATGATACCCAACAGTTATTCCGTCTTCACTCCCTGCAATAGTAGAAGACGCAAGTCCCCTGTTATCCTGAACAAGTCCATGTTTTTTCGCAAATGCATCAAAAAATGAATTCATGTACGCTGTATAGCTGTCACCAAGCGTTAGCATGACACCGCCATCATATTTTTTTACAATATCTGTACGCTGTGGTTGGTAGTTATATGGATATAATCTATTCCCCTGATATGTCAATATAGCTTGTCTCGCAGACCCTTCGTTGTCGGTGAAAGCCGAATAATTTGACACGGAGAAATCAGAACCCCCGTCTGATTGTATCTGTTCCCCATTTATATTGTATATTGCCATTATTCGCTCACCTCCAATGTTTTAAAGAACTCTAATGCCTCAACAATTTCTACTTTAGACAATTCTTTATTATAAATTGCATATGCGGTTCCATAATTACTAAATGATGTTAATACAAGCGGAGTTATATCCCATGATTCAAAATCTTCAATTTCACTTCCATCTACTGTTTTATGAAGAGTATCATTGAAATATACTTTCAAAATATTTTGATTAACTATGACAAAAGAAGCGTTATATCCAGTTTCATTAAATCCTTCAGGATATTGAATCGACTCATCCATCAAACTCTTTGTTGTTTTATCGGTGGCTATATATTTTATCCGATAAAGAAATGAATTACCCAGTGGACTATCCGTTCCAATGCTGTTGGGTACAGAAGGACCGCCTTTCCCAAACATACACACTGTTCTTGTAGATGGGAAATTATCGGTAACTGGATAACCAGTTGCTCTCTCTGATGTATAACTTCCATTAACTCCTTTTATCCCGATGTTATCTCCTTGTTTGCTTGATTGATTAGCCCAGGAATACAACATGCCATTACCATAATCAGAATTAATATAATATAGTCCACCTCCACCAGCAGTATATGATTTATTTCTAAAGTCAAAATAATCTACAAGGCCGTCTTGCGGAAGTTGTCCGGAAGCTGATGACTGTACAGCGACAGCAGTAATGATTATATTTCCAGTAACAGCAGAAATGGTTATTTCTCCATCTGAATATGCTGTGCTTGTTACATCATACCCTCCCATTTTTACAATTACAGATTCCAATTCATATCCCGGATTTGCGGTTAAGGTAGTGTTATATGGCTCTCCGGATTTTATGCTATTATCTTTGTTAGAGCTTGTCACATCACTTAAAACATAAATAATTGAGTATGAGCCTTCTGGTGCATCGGAAGATCCACTCCTTAGTGATGATATAAGAGAACTTACAATACTATTTGCATCTGGTGACGTATATGCTATTACGTTCGTAAAGGCTTCAAATAGATCAATCTGCGTTGAACTCCAGCCACCACCTTCTATTTGTTCTAAAGCACTCTTTAAGCCAGCAACGTCAATGGTATTCTGGCTAAGCTGTTGCTCCTGTTCTGCGGTCATGCCAGACACCGGATTTTCTTCAAGATAACCGTTCACGGCCTGCTTGATCTGTTCCGGATCCACGGTTCCACCGCCGCCGCCGTGTTCCTCCAATTCATCCAGTCTGGCAAGAATCTGTTCGATGATATCCGGGTTCTCCTGGATTACCTGTTCTGTGGTTTCCAATCCTTCCAGAACAGACAATGTTGCCACAGTGGTATTAAATTCCTGCTGTACCACACCTTCTGCGTCCGTCTTTTTGAGGCACACGATAAACCGGATATTTCCACGGTACGCAAGAGCATTCCGGCCGACCAGCCAGGAAAATGTGATATTATCCCCGGAGATTGCCTTATCTGTTACCGCATATACATCCCCGCTATTATTTGCATTCATGAAATTTATCCTGATATCAAACTCAGACAAATCAACTTCTCCATACTGCTTCGGCATCTGGAAATTCAGCCGCCTTACATCTTCGTCCGATTCCACTCCGACAGTCTGGAGACCGGAAGGAATCGTGATAGTTCGCAGGTCATTATCGATCGTGCAGACTTCCGTCTCCTCTGCATATACATCTGCCTGCGCTAATGCTTCTTCCAAGTCCATTTCCTCACTTCCTTTCTTGCTTTACTTTTACCTCGTTCGTTGTTATCCGATAATTTTCTCTCTGTCCGACAACCCGCACTCCGAAGTTATCCCATGTAAGCGCTTCTTTCGGTATCTCGCTTTTTCCTTCTATCACCGGTCGTGGATACTCCTTTCCCAGACAGGAAAATACAGCCGCCATCCGGCAGCCTTGCCATTCCTGTGAGAAAAGGAACTCCGCCTGCAGATAACCTTGTGTACCGGCTACAATTCCGGTAAAATCACATTCCGGGTCTTTCTGGATGTTCTGGGCGGTTATGATAAATTTTAAAGTTCGCATATGACCTCCAATCAGGCAGGATAATACACTACGTTAAAAGGAAACCATGCCCCAGAATCAACGGTAATATAGTTATTAAAATTATCTCTTGCCCTAGCTACATTGACATTTCCATCTCTCGTCACTTCCAAGTACCAGATACCTCTTAAGGTTCCCTGACATAATTGCGGAACAGATACCGCAGGAATCAGTTCGTCTGGTAGCGTAAAAATCGTGATCGGGGTCTGCCCGATAAACACAGAATTTGTAGGCTTTACCGCTCCCACTATTTCAACCTGACCATTTTTTACCCGATACCTTGGGCGCCAACTGTCTGTGTATGCCTCAAACCCGCCGGAAATATCCGGATAAATCCATCCAGTATCCTCGTTTGTACTGCACAAATTAAGCCGCTTTCTGACCTCTGTCACATTGATTCCGTCCAGTTCGACCTCAAAGACCGGGCAGTCATCAATCAGATCACCGTTTCTCAAATCTCCTTCCGTATATGCCGGAACAACCGGGTTTGATTCTGCTGGGGTTCCCTGGATGACAACCCATTCATTTTTTTCGATTTCTGTCTCTTCCTCGACAGTATAACGGTTTACCACAAGGTCAATCCGCTTCATGCCCTGTGTTCCATTTTGGATTGTAATCTCATCATAAGTTCCGTTGTCCACAGACGAGATGTTCCCATGATGGCACATCATCCCGGATTTGACTCTAATCAAATTGTTTGACGCCAATTCCGGCTCCAAATGTTCTCCGGTCTGCAAGATACAGCTTAGGCTCCCAACAGTGCCTTCAATAAACTGCCGGAACTGCGCCGATGTGACATGAGCATCCGCCCCTCGTCCTGATACTATCTTCATGATTCTTCTCCTTCCAATTTATATGTTTTGGCTTCCACGCCATTCGTCAAAGAGTAAGTGATATTTTCGACCGGTTTTGACATATACATCCCAGTCAAATAGTCTCTGCCGCCGACAATATCGCCAATATTTACGTCAATTCCAAGGGCGGCCACATCCATTTTAAATGTCTGCTTATTCATAAGCTCCTGGAGCTTTTCCCGGGATGTTTCTTCCAGTTCGTCTGTTTCTGTGGATGTGTTTTCGTACACTTCTGCAATCTCGTCTAATCCGGTATAATACTGTGTCTTCCCGATACTGCCGTTTTTTTGCACATACAAATGTAATACTTTCCTGTCCTGTAACTCGCCTTTTCCGGTCACGACCAGATGATTTATGCCGTCCCGGATATCTTCCATTGTATAGTTCAGCTGACAATCTTTGGATAATTCGATTTCGCTGGAATAATCCACGATTGGAACAGCTTCAATAAATACCTTCCCCGGTTCTCCTGCATTCCTTCGAAAAGCAATCTGCAGTCTGTATCCTTTGCTTTTCAGCATCTTGGTTATCCCGTCAAGGAGCGTGCAATACCTGTCGAATTGATAATTGCTCACCGTAACGCCAGTGTCTGTATCCGGTACATAAAAAATAGAGTCGGTTCCTTCGTTTCCACCAAATGCCGGCTCTATCAATTCCTTCATAACTGCATGTAGCTCTCCTGAAACCTTTTTGTAATCCTGTCCAGCTGGTGGCTCGATGACCTTCTTTGCCAGCCTGCCCCGCCAGGAATGGCCTTTTAATTCTACATAATCTAATGTAGTATCCGTTAATACCTGGCCGATGATTCCACCGTATTCTGTGCCGGGAATGTACACAAAATAGGAAAAAGTAAGTTCCGGGATCCAGTTTGACCGTGCGATCTGCACTGAAAAGTTCCGGTTTCCATTCAGGTCTACGGTTACATTGGCATTTTGGATGGAGCCAAGTTCCTTCCGGTTTGGGTCTGCTAAGATTACCATGCGGCTTCCCTCCTTTCCGGGTAAAGTATCAAATCAAATCCAAAGCCTCCGGACCAGTTAATGTTCAACAATCCGGAGGGGATTTTCTCAAAGATAGAATGCTCCAGTCCGCGATTATGAAACAGATTCTGTGCTGTTCCATTGCTTAAGTATTTGTAAACTGTATCGCTCTGGCTGTCTATAACCATATAATCTCCGGCATCCAGTGTTGTAAAAACTTCATACGGATATCCGTTTATCAGCACCCGTGGATTTACACACGGTCCGTATACAATCATCTGGAACTCACTTGATGTTGGATGCTCGACATTCCAGCTCACCTGTCCTTTTTGACTCGGTGCAAAATTAAAAGGAAAATTAAATGGAAAGTTCAGTCCGTCAAGTGTCGTTTCCTGACGGACAGAGAACTGCTTTCGTATTTCTCGCACCCACGAAAGAGTTGGAGCTTCAAATGTTAATTCAATTTCAGAATACACATATCCCTTCCATCCGTCTTTTTCCGAAGTCTTTATTCTGCACCTTAAGAATGTATCATTTACATATAATCTTCCGTATGTGTCCTCTTCTGCGTCAACAGCGATAATTTGATAAAGAAATTCCATATTGCTTCTGAACTCTGACCTGTCTCCAAAAACATCTATAGATATTTTCATTTCATATCCGTCGCTTTTTTCTTCCCAGCTAGAGTCAAACCAGTCTGCTTCTACTGTACGATACGGAGATTTCATAAAATTTATTATTTCGCCCCTTGAATTTTCATAATATGCTATCATGTTAACTGCGGTACTGCTCCTTTCGGTAATGGCCTGTCAATACGTTGCGTGCCGAGATAAATCGGACGGTTACCCTGTTCTTTTGCGACTCTTCTTTGGATTTTTTCAAATCTATCATAGTCAAAGTCGTTTCCGTCATTTTTTGGGTATCTCGGATCAGCTTTAATCTTTCCAACTGACTTATCCTGTTTTGCTGATGTGGCAAATTCTACGTCTTTTTTCAGCCTGCTTACAGCCCTCTCTACTCCAGCATTCATTGCTTTAATCGGTATATTCTTCTCGAATCCAATTCCCATTCCGAGAGCCATCATCTTTCCGACTTCATCACGGAATACTCTGGACGGTGATTTGATTCCCAGTTTTTTCTTCGCAGCATTCAGCGCACCGCCCGCAACATCCTTTAGCTTATTGAACAATGCTCCTGCTGCAGATCCGATACCACCAATAATTCCTTTTATGATGTTTGTTCCGACGCTTCCCCAGTTAATACCCTTGAAGGCAGTTACAGCTCGCCGTGCTAAGCTTTTTGCTGTGCTCGCTATGCTACCAGCCAAAGACTTCAAACCAGAAATCAATTTTGTTATGATCGTTTTTCCAAGGCTCAGCCAGTTTGTGTTTCTGATCGTTGTTAAAATTTTTGTTGCAAGAGTTTTTGCCACAGTCCCTGCGTTTCCGATCAAACTTTTAACCCCGGAAATCAGTTTGGAAATAATACTTTTACCAAGGCTTAACCAGTTTGTTGAAGTAATCTTCTTCCAGATATTTTGAGTCAGCTGGTTGAAGGCATTGATAATATTCCCTTTCGCAGACATAACGCCGTTTTTCAGGCTGGTTATCAATGCTTTCCCGGCGCTCAGCAAGTTGGCATGCGTAAATACGTTAATAATAGCCAGGATAATCTGAGGCAATGCGGCTATCAGCTGCGGGATCGCCTGTACAATTCCAACGATCAGATTTACTATAATTTTTATGCCGGCCGCAATGATTTGGAATAATCCGGTATCAATCGCTGCGCAAAATCCGTTGATAATCTGTGGGATGTACGTTATAAACTGAGGGATTGCATTAATCAGCCCCTGCGCCAAAGATGTTATAATCTTTATTCCAGTACTGATTATGGTTGGCAGCATGCTTACGATTCCCATCGCAAATTTGCCAATCAGTTCTACAGCCTTCGGTATCAATGTCGGTGCTGCAGATGCAATTCCGTTTCCAATGGATGCGATCAATTTCTTTCCGGCCGAGATTAACGCTGGCAGACTGCTGCCGATTCCATCAGCCATTTTGGCGACTGCCTCGGCTCCTTTTGCAATCAATGTCGGAGCTCCGGAAGCTACGGAATTTGCAATCTGAGTAATCAGCTTTACTCCGTAAGTTGCTAATCCAGGCAGTCCTGTTACAATTCCCTGCGCAATCCCCATTACGATTTTTGAACCTGTAGCCGCCATTTCGCCTACATGACTCTGAAGTCCCGTTGCAAGCGCACTGATAACCTGTGGAATTGTCGATGCTAGCCGTGGTATAATTTCACCCAGCGCCCCAGCTATGTTTCCTGCGGCAGTGATAACGGTCTGCGCAAAATCATCTGCAGATCCTGAGCCGTTTAAGAAGTTGTCCCATGCTGCTTTTGCAGAATTAACAGACCCTTCGATTGTCGTCGCTGCTTCTTTTGCTGTTGTCCCTGTTATTCCCATGTTCTGCTGGACAGCATGCAGGGCTCTTACAATATTGTCAAAGGACATACTGTTTGCATCGACGCTTTTATCAAGCTCCGCAGCATCTTTTATCAATCTCTGCAGCTCTGCTTTTGTGCCGCCATACCCCAGTTTTAAATTATCCAGCATTGCATAATTTCCACGAGACAAGCTTTGGTATGTCTGAATGATCAACTCCATGTCCGTTCCCATTTTATTTGCATTATCGGACATGTCTCTCATTGCCATATCAGCCATATCGGCTGCCTTTTCGGTGTCGCCGCCTAAGCCCTGTAATAACGCTGCGGAAAAACTGGTCACGTTTTCCATGTACTGGTTGGCTGAAATCCCGGCTGTTTTAAAGGCGTTATTCGCATTTTTTATAACTTTATCTGCGCTATTTTTAAACAGTGTTTCGATTCCGCCAATGTTCTGTTCCAGGCTAGCAACGGATGTAAGCGATTGCTTTGTAATCATCCCAAAAGCAGTTACAACTCCAGCCACGGCCGTTCCAACGGCCGCCAGCCCTGTCTTGGCCACACTTCCTAATTTTTTTATTCCGGAATTAAATCCGGACTCGTTTATTTTTGTGTCAAAGTTTAAGGACCCGTCTACGCCCATACTAATCTCCTTCCTGATTAGCACGGCTCACGGGCTCACAAATGCTTAAATCTTTATTTCGACCTCCCGACCACAATTTTTACATCTTATATACACGCCATAGCTTTCTGCAGTATTGTTGTAGATCAGCAATTTCTTACCACAATACTTGCACCGAAACCATTTTCGCTCTATGGGAGGCCCCATCTTTCTGTTTATTCTCACGCAAAAACATCTCCTATGTCGTAGTCACTCATTTTCTTCTTATGCAGAGCGATTTTTCTCTGTATCATTCTCACTCTTTTACGCTCTTCTTTATCCTTTATTTCCGCTGGATCAATCGTGCGGTACATCATTCGCTGTTTTATCTCTGTATCTTCCGGCAGCCCATGGAACAAAGATAAGAACTTCCACCAATGCATGTACGGAATTTTCTGCAGATCTATTCCGTAACATTCGACAAATGCCGCATAAATACAGCCGGCATCTTCGTCAAAATCAAATGCCGGCTTATTTGAACCTGATCCTTCATTGCCTCGATCCGGATACATGTCTTTTGCAGACAAAAAATCTCCCAGCGCATATATTGCCGCCTCTAAATCTTTCGGTACTTCATGATACCATTCCATCATCAGGCCGCACTTGATCCAGATCGGAACACTATCATCTTCCGTAAGTTCACAAAATCTTATCCACTCTCTGAAATCTGTTTCAATTTCGTATTTTTTCCCATGGATCAGCACAGAACCCGGCAGATTCTCATACAGGATGTTCATTTCTATCTCCTGCCTTTGTTTTTATGGTATTTCTGGTATCTCCGCTGTTGCCTGTTTCCACGGTTCTGCACCCTGTATTTATCATAAGCTTTACCGATGTTCTTGTTTTCTGCTCCGACAAAAGAATAAAAGGAATCGGCCGCTTCCAAACATTTCCCCAGGCTTCTCTTGCCTTGCATGATTTTTTCTGTGGTACCGTCGCCAAAAATGGTATCAAAAAATACAGTAAAGCACCGGATCTGGGCTTTGTAAATTTCGCTGGTTTTCCCATCGGCCGGTACCTTTTTAAACTCATCGCTTATTTTCTCATGTGCAAGTTCTAATGTTTCAACAACATCAACATCTGTCAGATCGATTTCTGCTTCGAAATCTTCAAATTTCCATAGGCTCATTGGCTCATACCTCCATTTTTTTATGAATCAGATTTTTCTGTAAATGTACATGTCTGCCACTTATCCTTCGTTGTGCAGGTTCCAAACGTAATTTCTGATGCGGCTTTAAGTGATCCGCTGTAAATCAATGCGTCTGTTCCGTCTCCGCTGGTATCCGGAATAACGCTGTATGTTCGCTTTCTCGCTTCGCATGCGCCGCCCTCTGCTTCTGTAAACAAATCCACGGTCACAATATCTACCTGCGCTTCTGTTCCTAAAATTTCATTGTCTGCAATTTCTGCAAGCCTTTTTGTTACCGGATCATTTGTATATCTGTCAAATTCATAGTCAACACTCGTGGCGTATCCAACAACATCCGTTCGTTCAGTGTCCTCATCGACATACTGACGGCTGTATTCCACAGGTTCTTTCCCCTCGGATAAACTTGTGAATCCCGTCATCCTCGTGAACGTCTGGCTGCCTCCACTAGCACCGGATGCGTTCATAAACGAAAGACGCTTACTGCGCCCAATTAATTTTTTTGCTGTTTCTGCCATCACATAACCTCCTGTGTGTAAATTAAGCGGCACTCTATCCGATATTTGGCATTGATTCCATTAACATCATATAGATAGCCGCTGTTTAAAGTTTCCAGTGATATAGGGATCTTCCCTGTTCCTAATTCCGGGAAATTATCCGAAAAATTCTGTTCTTCCAGCCACTCTTCAAAATACTGGAAAAATCCGCTGTTATCAATATTGATTCTGGCGTCCTGGTCATATTCTTCCTGGCTGGTAAACGCAAACTGAAACTGCTTCTTTGCTCCGCCATCCGTATACCTCTGTACGACCGGATCGCAAGGCAGTGGATCAATGGAATATCCCATTTCTTCTCCGATATAATCTACGTTAACTCTTCCATCCTGGAGAAACGGGCAAGTCAGGATAAAATTTCTGATACTATCAATTAGAGACATATTTCGCTGCTCCTTTCAAAATAGAGTCCTTGTTTCGGTTCTTCATTCGTTCAAACCAGTAGGACTTCTCTTTGTGTTCATAATATTGCCGGCGGGCATACGGAACTACCTGATGTATTTCTCCGCTTCCGATCGCCGTTCCCAGCGTGGCTGATTTAATCAATGCGCCTGTCAGCCTTGGCGTGTCCGGCGCCATTCTTCTTATACACTCTGAATCAACAAATTGTTGTGCGTTTTCAAATCCTTTTTCTTTTCTCGGAGCAAAATCAGGGTTCCATTCAAGTTCCGCTGTAACTTTTCCATTTTTACTTGCGTATGTATATATTGTTCCTTTTGGGGTTTTTACGACAAACTTCTTCTTTCCTGCCATTTCTAAGCCCCCTTTATCTTTATGTGCGGATTGCTCCCGAACGTATTATAATTTGCCGCTGTGACCTTTAATTTCTCATATCCGTTCAGATCCTTTACAGTATGCATCTCAGCATCACATTCACCTTTTACAATATAATCATCTCTTTTTACAGATACGGTTATATCTGGAATCCTTACTGTGTACACGTCCGCCGTCTTAAGCCCGTCAGTAGTAACGGATGCCTTGTTATCACGAAACCACCAGGCTTCTGGAACATACTCTGCGCTCCATACATCCTGTCTGGTCTCCGGATCATACTGTCTTCGGAAGATTGTAATATCTGTATTGGTAATCATTCGCAATCATCTCCAAAATCCATCATTCCGGTGTTCCCAAGATAGACATAAGCAACCTTATACAGTCTCGCATTCTCTGTGATCGACGTGTCATAGGATACAGAATATCCATCCGTATTTTCGGATGTCTTTCCTGACCGTTTTTCTTCTGCCTGAATAATCTCAGCCATCTGACAGACGGCACTCTTTGCCTGATTTTTCCACTCCTGACCGTTCCACTCGTCGGGGATCCGGTCAAATGTAAAGTGTTTCAACCATTGCTCTGACCTCTCGGAAAGCCTTATCCAGGCTTCCTCAGAGATTTCATTTCCGCCATATGAATCAACATAAAACCTATAATCTGTATTCATAGATCACTCCTATCATGCTTTTGGAACAGTATGAGAATAAATGCCTTCCACTTTATTATCTTTGCATTCAGCAATTCCGACTGTACGATATCCAAATTTCCATGCATCAGCATCCTGATTTGCTTCAGGTGTGATAATCTTAGATACTGTATGTTTCTGGTACTGAATAGCCGCCTGTTTATCCACGATCAGGAAGTTCATGTCTAATCCATCTGTCGCATCTTTTGTATATCCTCCCTCTCCGCTTGCTGTTAAAGAAACCTTGCTGTAAAATCTTTTCTCTGGAACCTTTATAATACCAGCGAAGCCTTCGATCGCCTTCTTTGATGCTGTCGTGTCCAGATCTTCAATCATACCAAGCACTGTTGGATTAATGAACAGATAGCAGGTTGCAAGATTTGCTTCTGCATTTTCAACCGCTGTCCTTGCTGTTCTGAGTGCTGCCAGAGACGTTTTTCCGTCTGTTAATTTTGCGCTTGCCGTCCCAATACCGGAAACCTGTGCATAAGACGCTAATCTCCATGCATCCAGTTCAGGAACAACCTGCGTCCTGAGGAACTCTCCAGACAGACGCCCGAACGCAATACCAGCAGACTCGATATTGTCCATCGCATCTACTGTGAACATACGACCACGATCGTAGCTGCATTTTTTGGTTTCATATTCCAGTGTTACATCGCCTGCGACATAACCGGTCTGTTTGTTATAATCCGCAAGCCCCTGCATGGACATCTTCGGGATCAGGATCTCGTTTGCGTTTGCTCCTTCCTGAACCAGATCGTTCGGTCCATCCAGAACCGCGGTAAGGGATGAAAGTTTATACACCTCATCCAGCAGTGTAGAGTACTGTTTTCTTAAAGTAATTAAATTTGCCATTCTCTTTTATTCTCCTTTCTTTTCTGGAAGTCCCATTGCTGCGCGTATGGAAGCCAGTGCACCCATGCTTTCATCTCCGCCGCTGCCCCCTGTAGGGCCCACCGGATTATTGATAGGCTCCTCTTTTCCAAAAAGATAACCATCTGATTCTTTCGCCGCATCCAGCGCCTTCTTAATATCTGCGCTCTGGTCCTTGGAAGCTTTCAGTGCATCAATATCCAGTAATGCCATGACCGCTTTTGTATTTCGGCCGCCAGCGGTCTGAATTGCATCCTTTAATGTTTCGTTGAATGCACGATCCGCTTCCTTTGCAGCATATTCTGCATCCTTTTTCTCCAGATCGTCCTGAAGGGTTGCGATCTGGCCTTTCAAATCCGCCACATCTACACCATCGAACTCTTTCAGTTTTGCATTCACAGTATTAAGAGATGTTTTATATTCATCTCTCTGTGATACAGCCTTCTCATACTCTGCCTTTGTTCGATAATTTTCTTTCCAGGCTTTGTCGAAGCCTGCTTTTTTATCTTCTGGCACTTCCAGTTCAAATTCTTTTAAAATGTCATAAATATTTTTCATAGTTACGATTCCTCCTGAAATATTTTGTTGACCGATCTTTCATCGGTATGGGATATAGCCCGATGGACCCCGGGCACGGTAGCCGCCCAGTTTAGTGTCGTATGGCAGGACACAAAAATAAGACGCATAACCCTGCGTCTTAAAGGGAGATATTCGGATCACCATCCTTTCTACTCAATCTTTACCATCTGTTTTCTCCTTTCTATGCAATCCTTCCTTTGCCGTCTAAATATATTCGATCACGTTCTTGTCGCAAGCCCATCTTCTTTGAGAATGCACCGTATTCGCTTAGCTGGCCTCTGTATTTTGCTCTTTCCAGCGTAATCCTGTCCTGATCTGCGCCGCCATCTTTTAAAAGCTGCACTTTTTCTCTTTGCGCTCTCATTGCAGTTTCCATTTTTCTTTGCCTCTGCTTCGCCTCATATACGGTATACTCCTTACCCCTGAAATCCTTCGGCTTATTTTCCTTCTGGTTCATCTCTCTAAGCCAGTTGTCTGTCCAATTTCTTTTGGATATGCCCGGAATAAACGGATATCGCTCATGATAGCAGTTTGCTCCTTCCAAGCCTGTTACGGTTCCAAGACCACATACTGTTACCAACTGCTCTTTGCTCCAGACCTTGCCTTGCCAGACTGCGTGCGAAGGACGTGCACCGGCATGCCAGGCTACTTCAAAATACTCTGTTCCAAGCTTTTCGGCATTCATGTCCGATATTTCGCCTGTAAGCTGTGTGATCCCGGTCATAACCGCCCTCCTGGCAGCCACATCCACTCTGTTCGTCCATCCTGATGCATAATCTATTTTTCTCAAGCCGCTGTTTGTTAATTGACCAACTACTCTCCGCAGAACACTGTTATAATCAAACGCTCCTGATACAATGTCCATACTCGCAGAATCAAGATATCTTTGATATACTTCCGCAAGAGGAGTTAATACCTTTTTATTGCCTCCGTAATCAAGGTAAAATCCCAATGATTGTGTTATGTTCTGCAATTCATCCCTTGTCTGCCTGGTCAGAGACTCCACAATCTGCTGAAGCTCTGTATTGTCCTCATACGGAATATATTCCGCATTGATCTGCTCATAAATATCTTTGCTCCTGACATATTCCCAGTCGATCACTTTGTCGTACAACTCAAACATTTCCGGGTACGACGCATCCAGAGTTTCTTTCAGCATCTTCTCAATATCCTCTGTTGAATTTCCCAAGATTATAAGCCGATTAATCTGCCAGTCCGCTGTACTGGTTATTTCCCCAGTTTTGCGGATTCTGCGGACAATATCCTGCATAACCCTCATCTCAAGATCCAGATAATTCTTCTCTATCTTCCTTGAAAGCTTTTCTTTGTATTCCCGGTTCATGCAATCACTCCATTACACTGTTCTGCTCCGGAAGATTTTCGGCAGCAGTTTCTTCGTCTTCGTTGTACCACTTCATTCTATACTCAAGGTGTGACATAACTCCCATGCTCACATCCTGGCGATCCTGCTGGCGTTCAGACTCTTCATCCGTCAGAATCGAATCATTGAACTTGCACATAAACTCATACCCGGATGTATAAAGCCCATTATAGAAAGCCAGGCCAGCGGCAAAATCTTCTAAGCATTCTTCCAGATTGCTCTGGATCGCAGTTACGCGGTTATACTTTCTGGCTTTTGATATTTTGATCTCCGTTGCAGTCTTTTCTACCTCCTGCGCATCTGATAAATCTCCATATGCAAGGCCTACAATAAACTCTATTTCTCTCTTATACTCTTCCAATCCTCGTTTATATGCCTCGTCCCTCATTTCCGGAGAATATTCTTTGTACAGTTCTTTGTCTTTCCCATCATCAAGATTAAGTCCCCTGTACAACCTTTTATTCAGCTTAGCCATTCCAAAACGGCCGGTCTTTCTGTCTTTCTTCAAGGCTCTATCATCGACATGGATCGCCCTTTCCCCTGAATCATATTCCCAGTCCAGGCGCGCTCCCTGAATATCTGCTTTCCTGATCCGTCCTTTGGCTGCTTCAAAAATAGATACTCCGCATGCTGATCCGTCAATCCGGTTCTTGATCGGATTTCTGTAATATCCAAAATCCATCTGCTGCATTCCCGGATAAATAACCGGCCCCGGATTAATGGTCGCCCATTCCGGCACTTCTTCCAGGCTGCATGTCTGTCCAATATCTGACGGATCCTGAGAATGAAAGCATTTATTTTCGATCGTGAGATTTCCGTTTGTAAAATAATGCCTTTCAAACCGTGTAAAATAATCGTTCTGACCTACTCTTTTGACTGTTAAGAATCCAATATCCAATGGTTTTCCATCATCTCCAAACGTAATCGGAACAAATTTATCTGCTGATACAAACTCAGAACCGCTATTGCCGATAGGCTTTAGCACGAAGGAGCCTAATCCCAGCCCTTCCTGCATGTTCTCGTTCAGATCGACAATTGCCTTCTGGTATTTTTTATCCAGGCTGTCAATGCTGATCCGGGTCTCCATCTCGATCAGCGTTGCGTCAGCAAATTCACGACAGATTCCTTCTTCAATCTTCAAAGGTTCTACATAGTCCGTGATCCAGTCCGCTTCTCCATTCAGCATCCGCTTCCATTCATTTATGGCATCAATCATCCTGTCAGAAAGAGTAATATCTTTGCCGACTATATTTTTTAATGTAGTGTATCCAAACATCCGCATTATCCCTTTCCAAATTCTTTTCAATCCATCAAACATTCTGCACCTCTATATCAGATATTTCATATCTCGTTCTATCGTATATTCAAAAGCATCCAGGCTATCAATGTCTGTACTTCCATCATCCAGACGTTCATCCCTGTCTTTCACTTCTTTGTCCCATACAGCATCTGACAGCGCCGTTTCCAAACTCTCACAATCTTTTGTAATAAAAAACCGCCCGGCTCCCATGAGCCTGACGGTGCATCTGATTCTATCGTTAATTGCTTGTTTCTTTGCAGCCTTTACAGATATCCAGGGAAATCTTCTCTCCACTGCATTCCGGATTGAATTGCCGAGAACTGTTTCTGCGTTATCGAAAAAGACCGATTCCAGATTGCAATACTCTACATAATCCCCGCTCTTTTTAATAACAGCGTACTTATCAATCACTTCCTGAACAAAATTGCAGAACAATTCATCCAGTTTATTGCTGTCAATCTCTTCCTTTTCCTCTTTCGGAACAATTCTTCGTGATTTTATGGCAATAACTTCTCTGTAATCATCTGTATATCCTCTTGCAACAAAAGAATGGCCCGACTGTGTTCCACCAAAGTCGAGTCCAATTTCCATTGATACAATATCATTTTTTTTAAATTGTTTACATTCGGCAGCAGGTTCTTCCTGCTCTACGATTTCACAGCGGAACGCTTCTGGATTATCTGCAAATTTCTTATATATCGCTCCTTCTGCACGTTTCCATAGTCCTAAGATAAGCCGATCATAGTAGATCGTGCCCTCATATTCCTTACATAGCTGTTCAACGAACTCCGGATCCAGGAATGGATTATCGAAAATCGTATATCGCTGCAGGTAAATATCTAAATCCGGATTATCCAGGAACTCTTTCAGCCAGTGTGTTGGATGCTCCGGATTACAGCTCCCATCAAAACAGCTGTACGGCTTATCCAGACGGGATTTTAACATCTGGAATACCTCTTTATTCCATTTTGCAATCTCATCGCCATAGCAGTATTTAATGCTGGATCCCTGTATCTTTGCCACTTGGCTGACCTTTTCTGCACCCAGGCAGTAAACATCTTCCCCACATATCCTTGCTACATTTCTGTTGTTTATCGTACCGACCAGCTGGCTTGTATATAACTCACGCATTGGCTGCAGCACATTTCGCTCGATGGACTCTTTTGATACTCCAAGAATTACATTCAGTCCAGGCTTCCCGGCCACCTCACGGATTCGAAAGGGAATCATATAAGCTGTATCGACAAAAGATTTTCCAGATCGCACAGCACCGGATTTTATATTCCAGCGATGTGTGGCGTTTACAATATACTCATTTTGCTTACTGCTTAACTGCATTGCCCCGCATCTCCTTTAATATACTATCCAGTTTATCAATCGCCGTATGATCTTCGTATTCCTGCTTATCTCTCCATTTATCCGGCTTCCTGTTCTTAAGCCAGAAGATCTGCGCTGTTGTGTCAGGAATCACTTGCTTTATTGTGGTTGTCCTCTCTGTTATAACTCCGGCTTCTTCTTTTTCTTTTATTTCCTTGTATTCATAGCCGAGTGCGCGTTTCAAAAGAGCATTCTCGACCTGCCGATCAATGACTTCCTTGCCCTTTTTTAAGGCGTCCGATATGTCCGGATATTTTGTTTTCCAAACATTCAGAGTGCTCCTGGAAATCCCCATATTTTTTGCAATCTGTTCATCTATTAAGCCATCTCTGGCCCATCCTTCAATCTTTAGCAAGCCTTCTGGCGTTAGCCATTCCTGGAACTTGCCTTTCGCCATCCGGCTCACCTCCTCAACTGGTTTAATTATTATGTATATCAGGTTACCCCACAAAATAGGTACGAAAAAAGCACCCCGCGAAGGGCGCCTTAATCAATATATTTTAGAGACTTAATCAAGCATTCCTCATTCCGTCTCTAGTCTATATTTAACCACTTTTTGACCGGACATGACCGGACATTTTTCAATTTTCTTCAAAAAATCTTGCATTTCTTTTCCTGCAGCTTTCCTCACTGTAGGATATCCGGCGTTTCGGAAACATTCGGTTCATCCGGTGCGCTACCTGGATCCATGTCAATCCGTCTATATAATATAGCCTGAACATGATCCGCAGTTCAGATTTCTCAATACTGCCTATGTACTCTTCCACCTGGTTAGTAAGCTCCAGCAGTTCTGCTTCTTTCTCCTCCAGCATAGCTTTCCTGCTCCGCAGCAGCATCATCTTTCGGTTATATTCTGGTACCGGAAATCCTTCCACAACAAAGTGCTGTGTTCCTCCCATGCCTCCGGATACAGTATCTTTGACTGTTCCCTCTTCCTTTACCCTATCAATCTGCTTTTCTAACTCATGGATTCTCCTTCTTAAATCTTTAATCTCTTCTTTCATGTCGCAATACTGGATCAGTATGTTCTTGTCCACACTCTCCCCTCCTGCTTACATCTTTTATTTGTTGTCTCACTCTATCACAATATTCCTGGTACCATTCCAGATACTTTATCCGTTCCCAGCACAGACCCATGCAGTATTCTGCACAGGCCTTGCATGGGTTTTTCATTGCTCCTGCTCAGTTTCTGTTAAAAACTCGAGCATTATTTCTTGTTGTTTTTCGATGGTTTCTCTCAGTTCGTTGTTTTCCCTGATCAACCCGGATGCGAATACCGCCAGTCCCATGATCGCCAAAAATAAAATTATGTCCATTGTTCCACTTCCTTCCTGGTTACTCTCTGCCCGCAGTTCGGGCAATAGTTGTAATCGTCAATGTCAATTTCATATCTCGCCCTGCAGGTTGGGCAAATCCATGTATCGTATATAATGTTTCCATATTCATCATAGGAATCACCTTCATACTCTGCTTCTACAGGCTCCTGTTTTTCAAGAGCCATGGTTGTCTTATCAATTGTCGGAGGCAACAATATCATTTTCTTATCTCCTTCCCGCCTTCTGGTTCATCTGTTTCCGTTTGATGGATTTTGCCATCGTATCAGACCGGTATGGCTTATCCTTCTTTTTCTTCTCCCTTGCCTTCTGCTGTTTCGCCTTCCAGGTCGCGAACTTCTCGCAGTCCGGATGGCAGGCTACTCTTTTGGCTCCTGTCGTTCGGTCGTTGCAGGAATAGCAAGGGCAGTCTATGTATGCCATTATTCAATCTCGCCTTTCTCAACAATCTTGATCACTCGATCTTTTTTAATATATCTTCCAGCCGTCATCGGATTGTATGATACCAATTCTATTTGTCCCTTTAATTCTTCAATTACCTTTTCTTTGTCAAAGGATGCCGGAATTTCCTCTATTTTTGCATATATTGCCTCCTCTGGAAGACCTGCTTGAATCACCATTTTTACAGCTTCAATAGTCGCTTTCCTGCTGATTAAATCATTGCTCATCGTCTGCCTCCTGTCCAAATGCTTCGCATATTCTTTTAATACAATCCTCACACAAATAATGTGTCGTTGTTCCATAAGGATTTTTAGGAATCGTAAGTTTATAGATTCTTTTAATTGGCTTGTCCCACTCAGACACACTTCTAAAATTAGGTGTGCCGCAAGTACAGTAAGTATGTTTTTTCTCTAATTCAATCGTTGGATACAGCATCTTTCATTCCCTCCAGTTTCTTCTGGTGTCATTCTCCACCGCTCTTTCGAGTTCTTTTCGAGTTTCGAGTGGCTCTTCTTCTATTTCTTCTATTTCGCGCTTCATCTGTCTTAATTCTGCAATGCAGTCGGACATAAACAGGCAAAGGTTGTCAATGTTACTCTTGAAATCTTTCACTCTTTTTGGTGTTTTTTTGATTTCATAGTCGCCACCACCGAAACTGCAATCTGTCGTGTTTGGAAGTTTTAGCATTCCGCACAGTTCTGCTTTAATATAAAATTCTTTGCAGTCGCTATGAGAAGATTTGCATTTTCTAAAAAATTTTCTATGCTTTTGTATGTAATCATTTTGAGCCGCATAATTTGGATAATCCTTCCTCAATTGCTCGATATATAAAATGTGTTTGACAATTTTATCTGCAATATCATCAACAGATTCGTTCCATTCCCAATAGAAATCATCTTCTTGTTTGAATCCATCTTTTAATTCAAATGACAATGAAACACAACCAGCCTCGTCATATTTTTCCAGATCTACATTCACATCATAAAACTTAATTTCTGGATTATCTAACTTTTCTAAAAGTTCTTTCAGCAATTCTTGATTTCTATTTTCCCTTTGCAGATCTCTTTCTTTTCGTTCTGCTTCTCGCATATCTCCAAGTGTCATTTCAATTCCTCCTTAACTTTTCTTAACGGATTGTCCGATCGCTTTCCGTTTTGATCTCAGTTTCTTCCTTTCCGCAATAAACACAATCTTCGTCGCACATAAACTTCTGTGTCAACGGCACATCACACGGACACATGATCAGGTTTCTTATCGGTTTCCCTGCCAGTTCACAGATCCTTCCCTTCATCTTTTTCCCATTTAACATTTACATACCTCCTCATGCAGATGTTTCTTAAGGACTTCTACCGCACTTTCTTCGCCTTCCATTTCCAACAGCTTTATAATGTTCGGCAGAATCCGAAGGTTGTGTCTTTCATCAAAACTCTCCTGATTTTCTTTTACATCCTCGACTGAAACATCGATATGGTATTTAGTTTTCAATTCTTTTGCCATATCTTCAAATGTCACAAAATGTTCTCCGTATTTATCAAACTCAAACAGCATCTCCGTCTTTTCTGTATATGCTTTCTGCACCCGCTTGAGCCGTTTCTCTCCGAATCCGAACTGTTCTATCAACACCTGGAAGATTACCGTCTTCATGTTCTGGAACAGCATGGTGCACATCTTTTCAAAGGCTTGCTGGAATGTTTTGTCATCCACTGCCAGATTTACACCAAGGATTCCTCTTGCCTTTATGTCATTCTCTAATCCGGAAATTCCTCTTTCTCTTGCTATCTTAAGTGCATATGCCATGCCGTCCATCCTTGCCTGCATCTGCGCATCTACTTTTCCCATATGCTCATCTCCTAAATAAAATCAAACAGTTCCATCTGTCCTTTATCTTCTTCCGCAAGTGCCTCTTCTATTTTCCTCCGGCACAACGCAAATCTTTCCAGGTCGTATACCGGATCACTATGCCGGCGCATGGCAATCAGGTCATTTTTCTTTATATCTTCTTTCAGGCGATCTACAACGCTCATGACATTTTGATACCCTACAGCTTTCTTCGTGTTTGTGCTGATGTTGCATGTCTTAAGCCATTGATAGTTTTTATCTGCCTCGTATCGCTCCAATGCTCTTCTGGCATTTTTTTCGATCTCCTTTGGCTTGGCCATATAATAGTCTGGGACTTTTGGCGGCGCTGATACCCAGTATTCTTCTGGAAGAGAAAGGTCGCTCTCTCTACAAATCTTCTCAATTTCCTTTTTGCAGGTGATCACATGTTGTCTGACCAGGTTCATGTTTGCGCCATCTGCCCAAAATGGATCGCTTCCACCCTGGGTTTTTAATGTATTCCAGCGATCAATTTGATCTATGATTTCTTCCCGAAGTTTCAGCAATTTCTGCCCGAATCTTTTCTCCTTAGCCATTTCGCCCTCCTTTCTGCCCGCTGCCAAAAAGGCAGCAGGATCATGACTTATACAACTTGTTTCTTATGCGCTTTAGTTTCGTTTGTGGTATATGAAACTGGTGCGCTCAAAGCGGCCATCTCGGATTCCTGCCGATTAAGAATCACTTGAAAAAACAACTATATTTTTGGTTTACTGTTACTGGCAGTCTCCCGATCAGGCCGGCTCTTTGCCTATCTCCATGCTTCTGTCAATTCGTATAGTGAGTGTCCATAGATGTCTGTATCGACCGCTCTCACGATCCCAGAATCCTTCATTTCCGACAATCTCGGCGCCGTTTCCTGGCGATGCGGTGTCTTTACCTTCCCTCTCTCATACAAAATCCGAGACGATTCATCTGCAGATAGAGGCCTTCCTACTTCTCTCAGCAGACCGATGATCAGGTGCCTCTTGCTCCCTTTTTTGATCTGTATCTTCTTATGTGCTTTCTTCCGATTCTCCTTCGTGATCCGATCGGACCGATAGTCTGCCTCATTATACGTCTCACTCAAATGTGATCCCTCCTTCCATCTGCTTTTTTAAAAGCTTCTTTTCCAACTCATCAAAATCGTAATCCCTTTGTTTAAAATTATGCGATCCCTGTTTTTTGGGTTTCTTACCTTGCTGTCGTTTCCTGATCGGATAAAAACTCTTCCATCCCGAAGCAAATGCCTTACGGACAATGCCTATTTTCTCCTCATCTGTTTCCCCAAGGCTGTCCAGTTCTTCCTTCAAAACTTTGATCTGTTCTTTTGTAAGCTCTGGCCCTGTATGGTTCCTCATATCGACATATAGGGAAAACTCCCGCTCCAGGGCGGGATCTGCATAATATCCTTTACTTTTCTTTACTTTACTTTCCTTTAGGGATTTTTCCCGGGAATTATCGCCTTTTTTCCTGAAATTATCCTCGTTTTTCCCGGAACAATCCTCAAAATGGGCGACTTTAATAAAGGGTTCCGTTTCCTCTTCTTTTAAAAGCCAGAAACCCTCGATCTCGATCGGATTTTTCTTAGCCCTGGTCTTTACGGCTAATTGATATCTCCGCTGTATCCCGGCAGAGGTAAGGACAGCGTCCGACTGGAAAAGCTGTTTATCAAACATCGACCGTTCCAATAAGAATGTCAATACCTGCTTCGCCTTATCATAATTCATGTTCAGATCGTCTGACATGATATAATAAAAATCATCATCCATCCGGATATAATATCCGTTCCGGTAGATCTCACACAGGAGATAAAGATAGATAGTGATCCCATCTGCTCCATACCTTGATTTCAGGATCTTTATCTTCCTGTCTGAGAAAAAATCACAGTCCAAAGGAAAGTAGTCGATGCCCCGCTTCTTCTGCCTGGCCACTTCGTTTCCTCCTTCTTAGACCTCTCTGATCTCTACTTCCACTCTCGGGATCTCGGCATAATGCTTCTCCATATGCAGCCTTACGACCTGTGTATCATCCCGATATGCCAGCTTATTTAATGCATCCAGAACACACTTTGCGATGTTGTCGATATCCGGTTTCTTCGTAGGATACAGCTGGCCGTCCAACATCTCCTGTTTCTTTTTCTTGCTGTAACTCTTTGGCACCTCGTAAAATGCGGTTATGCTCACCGCCAGAGGCTGCCCATCATTGAACAATACATGCCCTGCGTCCTGCAGATAGCAGGTCTTGATCAGATTTTCATACAGGACTGTCCCTTCCGGTGTATAGGAAAAGCTCTTCCCGCCGCCTCTCCGGACAGTCCGTGCCCGGGCTTTGCCCTTCGGCTGCCCTGGCACTGTAAACTTTACTGGTCCCATCCTGTCACCTACCCGATGACCGTAATCCTGGAGACAAACTCCGGATCCAGGTTATCTTTTATATAGTCCTTGATCGCTCTGACTGCGTCATACTTCCAGAGGCCGCCGTCTGCTTCTACCAGTTTAAACAATGGCTTTCCGTCTGAGTCTTCTCCGATGCGGAAGACAAACTTGCTTTCCGGCTGTTCCACCTCCAGGAACGTCCGGAATGGCTGCAATACGACCGGGTTCGGTACTTCCACAGCTTCTTTTCCTGCGACCCCGCGGCTGATCGTAACGCTCTGGTTGGTGCCGTTGTCTCCATAGTTGGCAACGGTCTTGTTCTCTACATTGCCTGCGACCGTAGTGATCAGGGCGACTTCCTTCGTCTGTTGGAACGCTGTCTGCATGTTGATGATAAAGCGTTCCTGGTCATAATAATGGTCAAACTCGAATCCGTTTGGATTGGTCCTCACATAAAACAGTGACTCTCTCTGCCTTTCTTTGGTAAGACCGGACAGTAGTCTCACAGCTGTTGGGCTCTCTACATGGATAATCATGGACTCTCTCAGCTCGTCTGACTTCCCATTGATATAGTCCAGCAGGGAAGATAAGCTGGATGCTGTCAGGGGTTCTGCCATCTCTTCGCTGTCATATCTTCTCAACCCCTTATCACAGTATGTCTTGCCGTTGATATCAACAACGTGCGGCTCCCTGGCATCATCTGCCAGATCTACTAAATACTCGATCGCATCTCTCAGGTTATAACTCATGATATGTACTCCTTCCTCTTAGGCCTGTCTGCTCCTAAGATCTACTACATTGTTGCTTGGTTCAAAGATCTCTCCGGTATCCGGATCAAATGTCGTCACTGGTTCTTCTTTTTCGGTCTCCTCTGTGATGTCTTCTACGGATAACTGTCCTGGGATCTGGTTTGCGATCTCTACACAATCGACTTTTCCAGTCCTTAAATCCCTGCCCATGTTGAGGGCTGTGACGGCTCCGATCTCCGGCGCCAGGGTCGTCTTTACTTCGACTGCTGTGGCCACATAGTTCCTTTCGGCGTTCGGCCGGAGCGTGATGGTCGCTACGATCTTCCGGACTTTCTCCGGGTCTGTGTTCGGATCCTGGACGTTTTCCGTTACACGCTCCAATGCTTTGTTGATCTGCGCAGAGAGCTTTCCCTGCGCAAACTTCTCAAGATCAAAATGCTGCATCTTTCTTCTCCTTTCTTGATTTAAAAGAATGTCTGCTGCCCTTCTTCTGCAGCGCCACTCTGTTCTACTTCATTCATTTCCTGCTCTGATACCACATCATCTTCCGGAGTTACGGTCTCAACATAATCCTTCGTTCCGTCCTCATGGATCACCGCCATATCAGAATCCATAGCAGTCATCATATCAATGCTCATGATCCCCCACTTGCTGATCAACTGCCTGAGCATCGTTTTGTATGCCATGCCATCAAAATCTTTGGACCAGAAGGTGAAGTTTGTGCCCTTATCCTTGTCCCTGCGGTATCCCGGAGAATACTTTAAGGCATGGGCTTCCATCTTCCTTTTTGACCAATACAGGGCTTTACGGAATCCGTTTGTATATTCAAACATTGCATAGTATCCGATCGTTGTCGCCCCTTCTCTTTCTTCCTCATCATCGATCAGCTTTACCTCGATCTCCTCGTTCAGCGGATCAAATCGGATCAGCTCTCCCTCCTTGATCGCCAGCACATTTAGCTTTTTGTACTGTCCGGAACGGATCGCCAGCTGGATATATCCCTTATATCCGAGCTGAAACTGGGCTTCCTTACATCCTTTTGATCCGTTGTTGAACGGGACCATGTAATACTGTCCCAACTGTGGTGATGGAGAAAGATTTAAAGATTCTCCTAACAGTGCTGCACTTAAGATCGATGGGTTCGTGCATTCCTGCAGCTGCGGATTTGCCTGTACTGCTGACACCACGGAAGAGATAAAGCGCGTGCCGTTTTTTCCTCCGACTACTCGATTGATCTGATCTTTGACTGCATCCTGAGTGAGATAGGCTGTCAACCCTGTTCTTTTTTGTCTGTTTGCTAAACTGTTTCTTACTGCCATTTGTCTGCATCCTCCTTATTTACATAAAACACTTCTACGCTGTCCTTATCGATCCGGAGGATCCCTGCGTTTGCATTTTTCAGTTCCTCCTGGATCTCTGCGAGCACCTGATTGAGGTAGTCAAAGTGACTCTCGTTCGCAGTGATCTCAAATACGATCTTCTTCCTCTTTACTGTCTCAGCATTCTTTTTAGGTGTTTCTTTTCTTGCTGCTTTTCCTGCCTTTGATCCCTGCGGCGCCTTCTTTCCGGCAGAAGCGATCTGCTGTGCTTCTGCTTTCATCCTTTTTTGTCGCTCTTCCTCTTCTCTTTTTCTCTGTGCTTCGAAGTCAGCCTTTCTCCTCTCGTTCTCTTCCAGGCGTTGTTTCAGAGCGATCGCATCCTGGAGATCGAAGTTTTTCAGATACTCTTCTTTCATCTCGAACGTATACACGCTTCCGTCTGTATTGATCAATTCCAGATCTTTATCGACCTTCTGATAAATAGATGCGATCTCTTCCTTGATCGATTTCAATGTGGTAGAAACATTCAGCCACTGCTCTCTGAAGATCTTTTCGAATGGGACGACCCGGTCCAGATCACCTATCTCTTCTTCATAGATCCGGCGCACTTTTTCGAGTTTCTCGTTCCTCTTGATCTCTTCGTAATCTTTGACTTGGACATCAATGTTATCGATGGCCTGATCTACGATCCCGGCCAGCTCTTTGACCTGGCTCTCAAACTTCGTATACGGCTCCATGACCCGCTTTTTCACTTCTTTTCTCTTGTCGTCTAAGGCTGCATTAAATTTCCGAAGATCCGCCCTGTCTTTTTTGGCATCCTTTATCTGATCATCATCATTGATATCATAGACAAGGTTCTTATAATCATCTGCCTTCGCTGTGATCTCCTTCTTCAGTTCCTGAAAATTCCAGTCGATTGACCGCAGAAATCCGTCTTCCTGCGGATTATAGATCTTTAATTCCATTCGTCATCCTCCTCACTTTGTACGTTATCTGCAATGCATGCAATTCCGCTCTCTATCCTCTTGTAAGTCTCGTTTGCCATCAGGATGTTAAGCACGGATTCAGAAAGCATCTTTTTCGTGCTTTCGTCAAATAGGTCTTTCACGTTCTTGTTCACAGAATCTCTGATTTCCCTGATCTGCTCATCCATGTATTCTTTCATGTCATTTCCTAATGCAAGCTCAGACCGAATATAATCAGAAAACTTAAATTTCTTCGTTTTTGCTCGATACGTATCTCCGTAGCTGTTTTTTTCATACCCAGTTACTACGCGGAACTCTCCTGATTTTATTGAATCTGCGATACATTTCTTCGCGTATTCCTGCATAGAGTATTCTTTCAGTGGCTCATCATCCCAGAATCTATTTCCTCCGACAGTAATTTTCTCGTGCGCAACATAATCATCAATCATGTCTTTTACAATTTCATGAGCAGATAATTTGATTGTTTCTTTTACATCGTCGGTAAGAACTTCCTTTTTGATTTCTTTTAGGATTTCATCTTTCAGGTTTTTTACAACCTCACTCCGAACCTCATCGACAATACCTTTTGAAAAACTCTTCATGTCGAACTTGATTTCCAATGTCTGCCCCTGTACGCTTGTCTCCGTGTTCTCCTTTGCTTCTTCGGCAACCTCGTCATACTCTTCGTATTCATCGTATTCGTCATAATAACTCATATCTTTCCTCCTAAATTTCTGGAAGAATCAATGGCGGCTTTCGGTCTGTTTCCACCTGTCGCCAGAATGTTTCTTCCTGTTCTTTTATATACGCAATGTCTTCTTCTACTTCTTTCCGTTCAATATGATAATCTCTGGTGTTCAACCGGATCTGTCCTTGCCAGACAGATTTTAACTGCGCCCGAAGCTCCACGAACTCATACTCTGTCACAAGCATATAATGCAGAATCTGTATGTAATAATTGTCTGGAATCTGATTATTCCATTTTTCTCGCTGCATCGACTGCAGAATATTGGTTGTCTTGATCTCTAAGATACCCTTCCTTCCATCCTGATCGGTCAACTCTCCATCCAGGGAAGCATGTGCCCATGGATATTTTTCGTTCCGGATCATGTTGTCTCCGAAGTACTCTACTTTGTATTCCGGATAATCCAAGGCAAACAGCTCACGGAGGAGCGGTTCTGCAGCATGTCCATATCTGACGTAATCCTTATCGGATATGTCCGGCGGGACGGCTCTTCCGGTCTTCTCCATCCACAAGTCCTGGTTTGATTTGTAAGGATTCTTCCCGATCACGGCGCTGGCATCAGATCCGCCGATCCCATGTCTGGCATCCAGCCATTGTTCGAATGTTTCGAACTGGATGCGCTGGATCCCCGGTGCGATCTGCGTTACGTTATGCATAGATCTCATCCCCTTCCCACGATCTTTTCCACACTCTTTACAAAGTCTTCGCAAAACATATCATCCTTCATCATCTTGCTGATGATCCGTTCTTTTTCGCTTTCAGACGAAGCACCCAGCACAACATTGATAGAATCCATCACGAGCAGATTGTATAGAGCACCTCTTAGTATCTTGGCTTCTTTGTTCATCATTTCTGCTGACGCAATGGTTGCCGATTTGATCATCCCTATCTTTTCATCTTCGTTCAATTTGTCTGCAATATCCTTCATCAACGCTTTTCTTAAAATGACATTCACAGAATGTGCGTTTATTGATTCTGCAATTTTTTCTCTGTTTCCCATTTCATTTCTCCTTTTACCTGTGTTATAATGTTTACGTGTTATAATGTTGCTTTGCCCTTGGAAGTTGCCGCTTCCGGGGCATTTTTATTTTTTGCAAGATACAAGAGCCTTACCAACTCCGCATACTTGCCTTCGTAGTAGATCACCGCCGAATCGCTCGGATGATGACCTGTCTCCCGAAGGTCATGCAGCGTTGCTTCTATCTCTTCTTTTTCTTTTAGAAGAAGTTCTTTGCTTATCTCCATCTTTCTCACCTCCTATTCCAACAAACATAAGCATGCAGCCAATGATACCGAGCACGACTGTTTGTCCTAAATCCATTGTTCCCTGTTCAAATCCTCCGACAGAGCCGAAGGCAAGGAACAGTCCGCTTCCTGCTGTAATGATTTTGTTTCTCATCTTGCCTCACCCCCTGATGATTGCTTTGTTTTCCGCCCTTTGCATCTTCATCCGCCATTTGTCAAACTCTGCTGTATCAAACACGATCGGTGAGTTTGGCCGTTTTGGATCAATCTTCTGGGCGAAGTTTTGACCTTTCTCCCGGTAAGCGCTCATTAACATACTCTCCGGGATACCCATGGCCATGAGTTCTTTAAGCCGCATCATTGGCTTTGGATATTCCATTTATGTCACCTTCTTTCTGTTTATAGCTATTGGTATTGGGCCTGCATTCGAAGTTTTTCCGTCTTCCAACTCCACCTCTGTCAAGGTATCCGATATATCAAACGTGATATTGAGTTCAGAATCGCCATATGCGGAAATTGAAATATTGTAATCCAGTATTTTTTCAACTTTTTTTCCGTTAATTTTAACAGAAGATTCCTGTCCGAGTTTTCTAATCTTTAGATGTTCTATTTTCATTACCCAAGCCTCATTATTTAGTTTAATCTTTTTAAACTTTTTCTGTAAAAAAATATTCGCCTACTTCTTCTTTTGAAATATCCAGCATTTCAGACATTTTTACAATGTCATCTGATGAAAATCTTGTCTTATTATTCATTTTCATAGAAAAAGAATTTTCTGAAATGCCATATTTCTTCACAAACCGAGTTTGACTTCCATATTTTTCAACAATTCTGCCTTTCAATTTTCTGTAATCAAATGCCACTTTTTGAACCTCCTTTCGCTTTCTGAAAATAGTTTAACATTTTTAAACCATTATGTCAACATTGAAATTTAATTTTTTTAAACTTTTTTATTGATGTTTTTAAACTTTTCTATTATAATGTAGCTATGGAGGTGAGTACATGGATAAGCCTGTAAAAGAAATAAAAGATCGTTTGCGGTTAGCTCTAAGTAAAAGGGATGTATCTCCAAAAGAACTCTCTGATAAAACAGGAATACCAAAATCTTCTATATCTCAGTACATGAGTGGTTATACCAAGCCGAAACAAGATAGAATTTTTTTGATTTGCAAGGCTTTAAATATAAACGAGGCCTGGTTGCTTGGTTATGACGTCCCTATGGATGGAGAAATCGTTGCAAAATCCGAATATGAACCATCTCTCAATAAAAGAGATGAGCGCGATATTGCAAAGCGTCTAGAGCAGACACTGAATGATTTGGAACAGAATCAGGACGGATTGATGTTTTCTGGCGAACCGTTGGACGATGAAACAAAAGAACTCTTGAAAGCCAGCTTAGAGAACAGCATCCGCATTGCAAAAATCAACGCAAAACAAAAATTTACTCCTAAAAAATACAGGAAAGACGAATAAGGGATGTGATTTACTTGGATATTCGCAAAAAGGCAAAGTCCCTGATCAGAAAGTATGGGACGAATAATCCTTTTGAACTTGCAGATTATTTGGGGATTAAAGTTATTTTTGAACCATTGGGGAGTATAAACGGTTACTATAACAAACAACTGCGAATGAAACAGATACATATAAATTCAGACATAGATCGGCATCTGCAGCTCTTTACCGGAGCCCATGAATTAGGGCATGCAATACTGCATCCCAATGCAAACACTCCATTTTTGAGAAATAACACAGGGCTGCTGATAAACAAATATGAAATCGAGGCCAACAAATTTGCAATAGAGTTGATCATCCAGGACGAAGATTTGTCAGAATATCAAGACTATACAACTGGGCAAATTTCACGGATGCTGGGTTATACCGAAGAAATAGTAAAATTAAGATTCAAATAACGAGGAAAAGAGTATGGGATTATTTAGCAAAGAAAAATTTAAATGTGATATATGCGGAGCTGAAAAAACAAAACTTTTTACTTTTAAAGTCGAAGGTGGCATGCTTTGTAATGACTGTTTCGATAAATTAGGGAAAGAAAAATACCAAAAAGGATTTTCTTTAGAACAGGCCAAAAAACAATTATCAGGAATCGAAATAGTTCCTGAACTATCAAAAGAAGAGAAAAAGGCTCAAAAGGAAAAATTGAAAGAAGAAACTGCCCATTTCCATAGTTTGGAAAAAGATTACATGAAATTAAAACTTACTGTAAATTCAGGAAAAGACCAGATAAACTGCAATGGATGGGGAAATAATGTTATCTTGTGGCAACGAACCGACGGATCTATTTATTTTAATACAAATTTTCATGATAATTTTTCTTTAATCAGGTATGAGTGGAACGGGCCAGAATACGAAATTGTTACTAATACTATCACAAAGCAAAAAGGTAAGAAGACTAAAAAAGGAAAATCAGGAAGGATGACTGCCGGAGCTTTGGTCGGTACTGCGCTGATGCCAGGTGTTGGAACGATTGTTGGAGCAGCGATCGGCGCTGGCGGAAAAGGCAAAGAAAAAACAAAAGGAACAGAAACTTCTGATACAACGCAAAAACAGGTTGAAGTTCCGTCAAAAGCTATGGTTTACCTGCGTGATAATACATCAAGCAAAGAGATAAGTCTTATTATTACATGCGATTCAAGCATAGATATGGAATTAAAAAGATTTAAATTCGCAGAAGAACCTCAGTCAATTGATGCTTCCGACATACAAAAGACTGCCGAAGCTTTAAAATCTCTAAAAGAGCTTGTGGATCTGGGTGTTTTGACTCAGGAAGAATTTGATTCTAAAAAAGCAGAACTTTTAAATAACTAAACAATATAAAAGAAAGCCGCCTAGCGGCAACTAGACGGCAGTCATATACTTCGAGATGTACTATATGACCAGATCATTATAACATATTTTTTATACTTTAGGAGGAAAGGTTATGAGGAAAAGATTTCTAACATTGGGATTAGCTGTTTTGATGTCTGTGTCCATGGTAGCATGTGGAAATAATGACAGTTCATCAAACAGTGGAAACGCAGAAAGTGAAACAAGCGCACAAAAAGAACAGTCAGATTTGCAGATAGTCGAAAGCGGATACTCTGTTGTGAACAGTGATTCTGACGTGTATGCGTATTGGGGAGCTACAATAAAAAATCCAAATAATGATTACGGTATGGATTATCCAGAAATCACCATCACCGCAAAAGATGCTGACGGAAAAATTTTAACAACTGAAACTCAAACACTTATGGGAATAGCTCCTGGAGACACCGTTTCGTTCGGATCTTTCGTCGATTGTAATGGTCAGAGGCCTGAAACTGTAGAAATCGAAGCAAATTCTGGAGACCTTGTTGCCGCATCGTCATATTCAGGGATTTCATCTTCCGAAATAAAGGTATCCAATCTGTCCGAAATGAAAGACAGTTATGGCGGCATTGATTACACTGGAGAAGTTGAAAATACTAGCGAAACAGATCTAGAAAGTGTAGTAGTTACAATTTTATGTAAAAAAGGTGACAATATAGTGTATGGAACAACAACCTATGTAGACGATTTAAAAGCTGGCTCTAAAAAGCCTTTTGAGGCTTCCGAATACGACATTCCGGAACACGATTCTTACGAAATTTCTGCACAATCTTGGTAAACTAAAGAAAACCGCCCGGCGGCAACCGGACGGAAATCTTAGAAACCTATCAATACGATGTATGATATGATTCCTAGTTTGAACACCTAAAATTATATCATACATCCTTCCAATTGACAAAGGGTGTATTTTTTGTACCCTTTTTTAGAAAGGATGGATATATATGGCTGTAGCAAAATATAAAAAAGGGAAAGATGGATATTTTTCTACCCGTGTCTGGGATGGTACATATACCCAGTCCGGCAAAAAGCACTATAAACATCTCCGATCCAAGAAGAGCAGTAAGGATCTGGAGCGCAAAGTAAAAGAACTGGAATACCAGGTAAAGGAACGAAATGTCGTGAAAAAGGATGATATAACATTTCTAGCATATGCCCGCAGGTGGAAAACTCTGTATAAAAGTTCTGCATCCAACCGGACAAAAGAAATGTATGACCGGATCATCGAAGTATATCTGTCTGAACTGGAGCTTATCAGGATGCAGGATATTCAGCAGGTACATCTGCAGATTGTGCTTAACAATGCGAACGGCAGGGCAAGAACGCAGCAGCAAATCATGATGACGTTTCGGCAGATTGTTGATTCTGCTGTGGCGGAACGATTGATCGCAGCCAATGTCGCTGACGATATATTCCGAGGCGTACAAAAGATAAAATATAAGGCACCCGAAAAAAGAGCCCTGCTGCCACACGAACGAGAAGCCGTTTTTAAGGCAGATTTTAATGCACAGGACAAAATATACGTCTATCTGCTTTACGGCTGCGGAATCAGGCGAGGCGAAGCCCTGGCGTTAACTGTAAATGATATTTCCTTGGAAGATAGGACACTGGACATTAACAAGGCATATGATTTTATCGCTATCAAAGAGCCTAAAACCAAAAACGGATACCGCACTCTTCCAATACCGGATGTTGTGTATGATGATATAAAACAATATGTCAGCAACCTGAAAGAATCCGGAAAAACATATTTATTTACTACCAGACAAGGAAATTTAATGACAAGGAGTGCATACCGCCGCATGTGGGAACGAATTGTCAGAGAAATGAATAAAATATCGCCTCAACCAATAGAAGGCCTTACAGCTCATATTTTCAGGCACAACTACTGCACAAACTTATGCTATCAGATACCACAAATATCAATAAAGATGGTTGCGAGACTCATGGGAGATAAGGAAGCTACTGTTTTGAATGTATACAATCATCTCATGATGGAAAAAGAAGACTCGACTGCTGCCGTCAATTCTGCATTGAATTTTTAAAGATGGAACAAAAATGGAACAAATACTTTTTACCAGAATCGTTTACTTTAAGATACAGAATAATTCCTGACTTGTCTCTCTGCCTGCAACATAAAAAAGAAAAAAGCCGGGAACCCGCATAAATACAAGAAAAAATGCCATCCCCGGCTTCCGCCAAAAACAGCATCTTCAGTACGCG
>ERZ1090862.86-NODE-86-length-36666-cov-17.055803_pt1 | contig 36666 bp, 34 predicted proteins | sample MGYA00478481_ERZ1090862 | MGnify/ENA primary metagenome ERZ1090862 (study PRJEB33644, sample SAMEA5815745) | chicken gut metagenome | biome: Chicken; feature: Gastrointestinal Tract; material: Caecum | place: Ireland | collected 2019-01-01 | study: A study of the... | reverse complement strand
GCGTCTTCTTTTTATTTGGTCTTATATCTCTTACTTACTTTTTTTTTAAATTTTTTTTAAAAAAATACAAAACCCCCGGGGGGGGGGGGTGCCCCCCCCCCCCCCCCCGCGGCGCAATTGACGGGCATATATGCCCCGATTAACACATTATTTTACTTATAAAAATCTGGCGTGTATGTTGCGTTTTTCAGCCCGCGTAGCCTTCGGGCAGATACTGCATCAGCTCCTCCAGCCTCTGCGCCCAGAAGGCTGCCTTCTTATCGTCATTTACCGCCTTGTAATAGTCGGCGCGTATGGATACGAGCACGATAAATTCAGGCTCGTCCTCGCTTATCTGCGGCACGTCGAAGAGCAGATTTTCGTCTATCTCTTCAAGCGGAGTGCCCTCCGACAGAAGTCCCTGAATGTACAGAACGCGGCGGGCGACTACCGCCGACGGCGCGTCCGACAAGTTGCGGCATATGGCCAGCATATCCGTGCCGCCGTCCGCATACGTGAGCGGCAGCGCGTTGAGCAGAAAGACATAGAAAGACGAGGGCAAAACAAACGAGAAAAAGGCCGCAAGTCCGCCAACCGCAAGCAATGCCGCGCCCGCTATGCAAAAGAGCGCGCCGAGGACAAGTCCGCCCGCAAGCGCGGCCGTATAGCGCGCCTTTATGTGCGAGGACTTTTTGGGCATTACCGTGCAGGAGGCGTACGGCGAAAAAATGCCCGCGCGCGAGAGCGCGACTTTCATTCCCGCAAGCGTGCCGAAGAGAATATGGCCGAATTCGTGAATTAAAAGCGCAAAGGGGAAAAATACGGCGCAGAGCGCCACATATCCGACCGTGAACCACACGCCGAGGGAATACACGAGCCACCCTCCGACCGCGGCGAGAGCCAGCGAAAGAAGGGCGCAGACGACTGTTGCGGCCGCCTTCATTTTACAAGCCCCTTTAAAATTACGTATCCTTCAAGGTTGTCGCTCTCCGATACGGTGAGGTGCTTTGCCCCGAATGCGCGCAGAATGTTGTACAACAGCAGACAGCCGCCCGCAATCACGTCTGCGCGGCGTACGTCCATGCCCTTTACCTGCTTGCGCTGCTCAACCGTCATTGAAAGCAGCATATCCGCCTCCGCGCCGAGCCATTCGGCCGTGAGAGCTGTGCCGTCCACCACCTTAGGGTCATACTTTTCCAGTCCGTGGTACAGCGCCGCAAGACTGGTTGCCGTGCCGCCCACGCCGTACATATCCACGGCGGACAGATCGAGCTTGCCATACTCGGCAATTCGCTTATCTATTTCCGCCTGAAGAGCGGCCTTATCCTGACCCGCCCTGTCGAAAAGGCGCACGGTGCCGACATTGACGCTCTTTGAATACACCTTTTTGCCCGACTGCTGAACGGTTATTTCCGTGCTTGCGCCGCCAAGGTCAATGATTCCGCCGTCCCTGCCGCGGAGCGCACCCGCAAGGCCGCAGGCCGCCTCCTCCTCGCCGCTGATTACGTCCACGTCTATGCCCGTGAGCTGCTTTACGCGGGCGGTGAAGTCGCGCCCGTTGGACGCCGAACGCACGGCCGCCGTGGCAAACACATAGGGCGTGCCCGCTCCGTTGAGTTCGGCCGCGGCCGCAAACAGCTGCACGGCACGCGCGGTGCGCTCTATCGCCTCGGGCAGAAGAACGCCGCTGTTGGCTATGCCCTCACCCAGGCGCGTGGTATCAATCTGCTTATATAAAGTTTTTCCGTCCGCCATAACCATAAGGCGAACGGAATTTGAACCGACATCTATTGCTGAAATTTTCATAATTTTTCCCTGTCTTACGGCAAAAAAGTGCAAACTTCCCCGAAGGAAAGCCGCTTTTTTTTACCTGAAAGCGCCGCGAAACTCTGTCGAAAACGGATATTCCCGCCCTCAACCGCCGATTATCCCCATTTCTATCGCAAGGTCCTTGATTTTATCGAGATCTTTATAGTAATCGAGAATGTCGTCGTAGTTGTCTATTTCGTATTCTAGCCGCGTATACTCTTCCTGCAATTCCTTTTTGCGGTTGTTAAGATTTACGATAACCACAAGCTGGTAAATCATGATCGCAACGAGGACTACAAGGAGCAGTACGATAGTCACGGTGCCCGCCGCAATAAGACGGTTGCGCTTCTGTGTATTCATATCATACCTCTTTGCCGCAAAGCGAAGGGTTTCCGCTGTGCGCGTTACTACCTTTTTACAACTTTGGTAGGTCTATTATACCATTTATTTATTAAAAATGCAAGTATTACGTGCAAACTTTTCACATAAAGCACTGCGCCGAGCAGGCAGGCAAGCACCATGTATACACGCATATCGGGAAATCGGAAGACCGCGCTGCTGCCGATAAACATTGCCGCAAGCACCAAAGCATATATGCCGTCCGAAACATATGTAAGAGGTTTGTCCGCCCGCGGCCACCTGCCCGCTATGGCGCGGCGGACGATGTACAGGACATCGTACGCCACTCCGCTGAGCACGCCGCAGGCAAGGCTTATTAAAAAATAACGCATCTATCTGAACAGCCTGCGCACAATTTTTACCGCGCGCGCGGCATACTTTACCCCGGTGATGGTGCCCGCCGCTGAAAAAGCTCCGCTGCCCTTTGAAAAATTTTCAATCTTGAGCCCGCTGCCCGCGACTATTATTCTGCCGCCCGAATAGCTGAGCACTATCTGCGTGGCGGAGAACGCGTCCACGCTCTCTATCCCGCTAGCGCTTATCCTCTTGCACTCATCTATGCTTACCGAATGTGCAACGCCTTCCATACATACCCCCTGCTCCGACAAAAAAATACTGCCGCGGTGCGACAGTATTTATATATGAAAGTATTCGTTTTTTTATGACGGTTTCAACGCCGCAAGGCAACTGAAACTGTAATACAGCTTAAATGCCCTTCTTGGCCTTTGCGTTGGCCTTTGCGCGAAGTTCGGAATCGAGTATGCGCTTGCGTATGCGGATGTTCTTGGGCGTGATTTCAAGCAGTTCGTCGTCGGCAATGAATTCAAGGCACTCTTCAAGGCTCATATGCTTGGGAGGAATGAGCCTGAGCGCATCGTCGCTGGAAGAGGAACGCGTGTTGGTGAGGTGCTTGGTCTTGCATACGTTTACGTTGATATCCTCACCCTTGGGGCTTTCGCCGACTACCATGCCTTCATATACGGCCGTGCCGGGGTCGATGAACAGCGTGCCGCGGCCCTGTGCGTTGAACAGACCGTACGTTACCGCCTCGCCCGTTTCAAACGCTACAAGCGAACCCGTGCTCCTCCTGGAAAATTCTCCCTTGTAGGGCTGGTACTCAAAGAATACCGAGGAGAACACGCCCTCGCCCTTGGTCGCGGTCAGAAATTCGCTCTTGTAGCCGAACAGTCCGCGCGCGGGAATTATGAATTCAAGACGGGTACGGCTGCCTACCGCGCTCATGTGCAGAAGTTCGCCCTTGCGCTCGCCCATGCTCTGGAATACCGCGCCCGAATATGCATCGGGAACGTCCACCGTGAGTATTTCCATAGGCTCGCACTTTACGCCGTTTATATCTTTGTACAGCACGCGGGGCGTGGATACCTGGAATTCATAGCCCTCGCGGCGCATATTTTCAATGAGTATGGAAAGATGCATTTCTCCGCGGCCGCATACGCGGTAGCTGTCCGCAGACTCCGTCTCCTCTACGCGCAGGGATACATCCTTGAGCAGTTCGCGGAAAAGTCTTTCGCGCAGGTGACGGGTGGTTACCCACTTGCCCTCCTTGCCCGCAAACGGAGAATCGTTTACCGAGAAGGTCATCTCCACCGTGGGTTCGGAAATCTTTACGAACTTGTGCGCCTCCACGCAGTCGGGAGAGCATACGGTGTCGCCGATGTTTATCTTTTCAAGACCCGAGAAGCAGACGATGTCGCCCGCAATTGCCTTTTCGCAGGGCACGCGGTTAAGCCCCTCTATCTGGTAGAGGTTGGCAAGCTTGCCAGCCATTCTCATCTGCTGGTTGTTGTAGTTGGTAACGACTACCGACTGACCCTGCAGTATTTCGCCGCGCTCTATGCGGCCGATGCCTATGCGGCCTACATAGTCGTTATAGTCGATTGAAGATACAAGCAGCTGCGCGGGGCCCTTTTCGTCCACTTCCATGGGAGGTATGTGCGAAAGTATGGTATCGAACAGCGGAGTAAGGTCCTTGCCGGGCTTGTTGATGTCCAGCGTTGCCGTTCCGTTACGGCCCGAGCACCATACTACGGGGCTCATAAGCTGGTCATCGGACGCGTTGAGCTCAAGCAGAAGTTCAAGAATTTCATCCTGCACTTCGGCAAGGCGGGCGTCGGGACGGTCTATCTTGTTCACCACTATTATCAGGCGGTGACCCATTTCAAGCGCCTTCTGCACGACGAACCTGGTCTGGGGCATGGGGCCTTCGGCGGCGTCCACGAGTACGAGTACGCCGTTTACCATCATCATAACCCTTTCTACCTCGCCGGAAAAGTCTGCGTGGCCCGGGGTGTCGACTATGTTGATTTTTACGCCGTTATAATGAACGGATGTGTTCTTTGCAAGTATGGTTATGCCGCGCTCGCGCTCTATCGCGTTGGAGTCCATAACCCTCTCTTCCACCGCCTGGTTCTCCCTGAATGCGTGGCTCTGTTTGAGCAGCGCATCAACAAGCGTGGTCTTGCCGTGGTCGACGTGTGCGATTATTGCTACATTTCTTAAATCGTTTCTTATCATATGATTCCTTCAAGCCGATAAATTTTTTTCCGTTATGTATTTTAAAACGTAATCAAAAAATTTGCAAACCATTGTGCGCGGCTGCAAATTTTTGACTTTTTTTGTAAAGCAATAAAAATTTTTTATAATTGTTTGCATTGTTCGGCGGACAATTACTTACACACGCCGCCTTTTTTTCCGAAAAAGCCGTAAATTACCGGAATTCAGAATTCAAACTCGCTTCTGGTGGCGCGGTCGAACAGCTTTAAAATTATGTTCATGCACTCCTTTGCGCCGTCGCCGCTTTCAAACGCGTGCGATAAAAAGCAGGCTTCGTACACAGCCTCTGTTATAGGCAGTTCCACGCCGTGCTCCTCGCCCAGCTTTTTCATTGCCTTGGCCGTCATTACGCCTTCTGCAAGTTTTTCAAACTTTTTGCCCTGCGCCATCATCTCGCCGTAGCGGCGGTTGTGCGAATAGGGCGAAAAGAGCGTGGTTTCATAGTCGCCGAGGTGGGCAAGGCCGTAGGCCGACATAAATCTGCCGCCCATCGCCTGAATGAGCGTGCCTACCTCATACGCGCCGCGCGCCATGAGCGGGCCCTTCAGACTTACGTAGCCGCTGCCGTCCAGCACGCCCGCGGCTATGCCAAGAACGTTTTTGGCCGCCGCGCCTATCTCCGTGCCGATAAGGTCGTTGCCGTAGTAAAAACGGATGAGATTGCTCTTGAAATTGTCGGCAAGAAAGCGCTTGAGTTGCTCGTTTTCAGAGTCTATGACCATGCAGTTGGGTATGCCCTGAACAAAGGCCTGAATGTGGCCGGGGCCTACCCATACGGCAATTTTTTCGGGCGAGATGCCGCTTTCGGTGAGCACCTGCGAAAGACGCTTGCCCGTAGACTCCTCTATGCCCTTCATGCAGAGCACGAAAATTTTGTCCTGAACGGGGTATTTTATTATCCTCTGCATAAAGCCGCGCAGTCCCTGCGAGCTTATGGAAATTATTATTATATCGCTGTTTTTAAGCGCATATTCGAGGTCGCAGGTGAGCGTTATGCGCTTATCCAGCTCCACATATTCGTTGCGGCCGTTGTTTTTGAGCACTTCGTACGAAGGCTCGCCTTCGGGACCCCAGCTTATAACCTGGTTGCCCTTTACGGCGCACTGATACCAGGCTATGAACGAGCCCCATCTGCCACAGCCGAGAACGGAAATTTTCATACAGATACCTCTTTTTTATGTAAAGCGCCGCAGAAAAGGCGCGTGTATGCGTCGATTGCGCCGCGGTTATGCCGTACATATTCAGGCGGCCTGCCGCGGTTTATATTGACTTTCTTTCGGAGAGCGCGCGGGAGAGAGTGACGTCGTCCGTATACTCCAGCTCGCCGCCGATGGGTATGCCGTGCGCAAGGCGGGTTACGTTTATGCCGAGCGGCTTTAAAAGACGGGCAATGTACATTGCCGTGGCCTCACCCTCCACATCGGGATTGGTGGCCATGATTACTTCCTTCACGCCGCCCTCGTTCACGCGCGCAAGCAGTTCCTTTATGCGTATGTCGTTGGGGCCTATGCCCTCCATGGGACTGATTACGCCGTGCAGAACGTGGTACACGCCCTTGAACTCGTGCAGTTTTTCAAGCGCAATTACGTCCCTGGGTTCCCTTACCACGCAGATTACCGACTTGTCGCGCGTGCGGCAGATGTCGCACACGTCGTTTTCAGTAAAGTTGCCGCATATTTTGCAGTACTTTACCTTGCGCTTGCACTCCGTTATTGCGTTGGCGAAGCCAGCCGCCTCGTCCGCGCTCATGTTTATTATTTTATATGCGTACCGCTGCGCCGTCTTTTTGCCGACGCCCGGAAGTTTTGTGAATTCGTTTATGAGTTTGCCTATGGGCTCTATAAAAATATCCATAAATTTTTTGTCCGCACAGTCTTTTCACGGTCAGCCGCGGAAAATTTTTCAAGTGCGCAGATTACATCATGCCGGGAAGGCTTGCTCCGCCGAACTTGCCCATCTTTTCTTCATAGAGCTCGTCAGCCTTTTTGTAACCGTCGTTGATTGCGGCAAGTATGAGGTCTTCAAGCATTTCAACGTCCTCTTCGTCAGAAAGGTCTATCATCTGCGAAATTTTGCTGCCGAATTCCACGCCGTTTATCACCTTTTTGCCGTTCATGTAGATTACGACCGTTTCATCGCCCTCTTCGCCGCCGCCCGAAAGGCCTACCACTTCGGCCTCTTCAAGCTCCTTTTCTGCCGCCTGCATCTGTTCCTGTATCTTCTGTGCCTGCTTTACCAGGTTGTTCATTCCGCCGTTCATGCCGCCTCTGAATGACATAATTTTCTTCTCCTTTATTACCAGATTTTACTTTTTTGCGCCGACTGCGCTTATTTTATCGCGATATATGCAGAAAAATCTGCTTATCCGCGTCACTTTATGTCTATATCCGTTCCGCCGAAGTTGGCTTTGAGCGCGTCCAGCGCCCTCTTCATTCCGTCGTCACGCTTTTTAAGGCGCACTTCATAGTCGTTTACGCCCGCCTCCGCAAGCACGTCCGCAAGTATTTTTGCGTTGTCGGGACGGTTTATCGCGCCGTAAATGGTTTCGTTTTCCGTATTGAACACAAATTTGTTGCCCTCCTGCACGCAGGTGAGGTCGGCGCACAGTGTGAACAGCACGGCGTTTTTATGCGTGGTGCGCAGCGCCCTGAGAAGGCTTGCGTGCACGCTCTTGCCCGTGAGCGCCGCGGAAGGCGTCGGCTTTGCAACGCTTTCGGCCGCAGGTCTTTGAGCGCTTGCCGCAGTCGGTTTTGCCGCAGCGATAGGCGCAGAAGAGAATGCGTCAGATTCATTGCTCTGCGTAAGAACAGGTTTCTTTGCCGCGGAAGGCGCGCTTTGACGCGCGTAGAAGGGTTCGGCCTTTGCAGGTGAGGAGAACATATCGCCCTGCACCTCCACCGAAGATGTCGCCGCGGAAACGCTTTGAGCCGCGGGAGCAGGCTTTGCCACAGCAAAGTTGCCCGTGAGTATTTTATTTTCAAGCGCGGATATGCGCGAGATGAGACTGTCTATATTGTAGTCGGCCTGAGGAAGGGTGCAGCGCAGAATGGCCGTTTCCAGCACGACGCGCGCATCGGCCGCGTAGCGCATGTCGCCCTCCGCCTTTACGAAAATTTCCGTGGCGCGCAGTATTTTATGCCCGTCCGCCGCAGATATGCTCTTAATGCGGGAGAACATCTCTTCGGGAAGGTTGAGTATCTCCTTTGCGTTTTTGCACATCTTGGCAACCGCCACGTTGTTGAGAAAGGAGAGTATGTCCTTTACGAACACGCCCGCACTCTTTCCGCCCGAGAACACCTGCTCCGCACAGGAGAGCGCGCCGCCAGCATCGTCGCCGAGCAGCATTTCGGCCACATCGGCTATCTTGTAAAAGTCCGCGCTGCCGAGCACGGCGTTCACATCCGCATAGGTGAGCTTGCCGGTGGAATAGGATACGCACATATCCGCAATGGAGAGAGTGTCGCGCGCGCTGCCTGCGCCCGCGCGGGCTATGGCGGCTACGGCCTCGTCCTCATACTCCTTGCCCACCTTGGCAAAGATGCTTTTGAGCAGCTGCTCCAAATCGTGCTGGGGTATCAGCTTGAAGTCGAAACGCATGCAACGCGAGAGTATGGTTGCGGGTATTTTCTGCGGTTCGGTGGTGGCGAGTATGAACACAGCGTGCGCGGGAGGTTCTTCCAGCGTCTTGAGTACTGCGTTGAACGCCGAAGCGGTGAGCATGTGCACTTCGTCTATGATGTACACCTTATACTTTCCCGCCACGGGAGGGTACTGCACCTTTTCGCGCAGGTCGCGCATTTCGTCCACGCCGTTGTTGGAAGCGGCGTCTATTTCCGATATGTCCAGATTGCCGCCCTCGGCAAGCGCCCTGCACGTTGCGCACTTTCCGCAAGGCGAACCGTTCTGCGGATTTTCACAGTTGATTGCGCGCGCAAATATCTTGGCTACGGACGTCTTGCCCGTGCCGCGCGGACCGCAGAACAGATATGCGTGACCTATTTTGCCCGTCTCTATCTGATTTCTTAAAATTTTTACTATATGTTCCTGACGCACCACCTTATCCAGCGTGTCGGGTCGGAACATTCTGTAAAATGCAAGATATGCCATTTGCCTTCCCCTGTTATACAATGCGCCGCGCAATGTACGGCGCGGCACAAATCTGCCAATCTGATTACAGCAACGCCGAAAGCTTTTTCTTTGCGCGCTGCAATGCGTTATCTATACTCTTTGCAGGCTTGCCCGTGGAGGAAGAAATTTCCGCCATCGTAAGTCCGTCCATATACATTACCGTTACCTTGAATTCAAAAGACGAGAGTGTCTTGCTTATCTTCTGCAAAAATTCTCTGCGGTTTTCCCTTTTTATCAGCTCGTCTTCGGGATTTTCCGCCGAGGGGTACAGCTCCTCTCCCACTTCCACTATCGGAAGAAAGTTATTCAGAGCCGAATGCCTTGCCCCGCGCGTGGACTTGACGGCGTCTATTATGCGGTTGCGTATGCACCTTGCGGCGTACGAGGAAAAGGCCGATTTGCCCTCCGAATACCCCTCAATTGCAGAGTACAGTCCGCACATGCCCTCCTGAACGAGGTCCTCAGTCTCTCCGCCCGACAAAAAAAAGCGGCGCGCTACGGACAGTACCACGTTTTTATAGCGCTTTAAAAGCTGTTCGGTCGCCGTTTTATCGCCGCCCTGCGAAAGCAGCGCAAGCTGTTCGTCGCTCACTTTGCCTGTCTGCATCTGACCACTTCGTATGCGGCTATGCCGAGAGCTACCGACGCGTTGAGCGAATTTACCTTGCCCGAGAGCGGAAGCGAGAGCACTCCGTCACACTTTTCGCGCGTAAGCCTCTTTACGCCGCTGTCCTCGCCGCCGATTACCAGCGCAACGTTGCCCGTAAGGTCGGCGGAATATATGCTTTTGCCGTCGGCTTCCAGCGCGTACACCCAGTAGCCGCCATTCTTGAGTTTATCCACGGCTGCATTGAGCGAGGGCACTTTGGCCACCTTTACGTAGTTCGCCGCGCCCGCCGATATGCGAATCACCGCCTCCGTCACGCTTGCAGACTTCTGCGCGGGTATCACCACGCCGTCCGCGCCTGCACACTCCGCCACCCTGATTATCGAGCCGAGGTTGTGTACGTCCTCTATGCCGTCGCATAAAATGACAAAGCCGCCCTTTTCGCCCTTTGATGCGATTATGTCTTCCAGGTCGCAGTACTCAAACTCGGCGGCAAAGGCTATAACGCCCTGGTGGTGCCCCGTCGCGCTCATTCTGTCAAGCGCCTTCATGTCGGCAAACTGAACCCTTACGCCCGCCTTTCTGGCCTCGGCAAATATCCTGCCCAGACTGCCCTGCGCACCCTTTTCCATGACTATTTTTTCTATCTGTCTGCCGCTCTTTATAAGTTCGAGCACGGCGTTTCTGCCCTCGGTCTTCATATACGGTCCTTCAATAAAAAATCAATTCTTTCGTACTGCCCTGTGAGATACAGATAGCCCAGCACAGCCTCGAATCCCGTGGAACGGTTGTATTCGCTCACGCTTGCGTGCTTGGAGCGGGCAGTCTTTCTGGCATTTCTGCCGCGGCGGAATATGTCGGCCTCCTCCTCCGTGAAAAGAGGCAGAAGCTCGGCGGCAAGGCCGCTCTGCCCGTGCGCCGATACTATTTCGGAGGAGAGCTTTTGCAGCGTTCCCGTCTTGAAATCGCTGCTAAGTACTAGTTTTTCGCGCACGTACAGCGAGTACACCGCGTCGCCTACAAAGGCCAGCACCACGGGGTTTAAATTGCGCGCGCCCTCAGGCGGAAGAATACAGTCTTTTCCGAGCATATGCCACCATTATTCGTTTAAAATATTATACCATCAAGTCATAAAAAAATCAAATAATCAGTAGTATATAGCGTGAAATTGTTTACCGTCAAAAGGGGCGTCGCGGCGATTGCGGCGGCCGTTATACTCATAAGCGCGGCGATCGGCGCCGTGTACGGAGGACTGGCCTCCGCAGAGGCAAAAAATGCGCCCGTCATCGTAATCGACGCGGGTCACGGCGGCATTGACGCGGGCGTGCGCGGCAAGGTGAGCGGCGTGAAAGAGAGCGACATCAACCTGGCCATTGCACGCAACCTCTGCGGAAAACTGACCAGCGCGGGATTCTGCGCCGTAATGACGAGAAAGAGCCAGGCGGGACTTTACGGGCTGCCCGTAAAGGGTTTCAAACTGCGCGACATGAAAAAACGCCGACAGATTATTGAAGATTGCGGCGCCGATATGGTTATTTCCGTACACCAGAATTTTTATTCCGACGGGTCGCGCAGGGGCGCGCAGGTGTTCTTTAAAAAGGGCAGCGAAAGCGGCAAAAAACTTGCGCTGTGCGTGCAGGACAGCCTGAACGCAATGGAAAATGCCGCAAAAAAGAACACTCCTCTTATCGGCGACTACTACATGCTGGAATGTACCCAAAGCCCCTCCGTCATCGTGGAATGCGGGTTTTTATCCAACGCGGAAGACGAAAAACTGCTCTGCGACGAAACATATCAGACGCAACTCTCCTCCGCCATTTTTGCGGGCATTGTGCAGTACTTCACGTGACGGTGCTTTGCCGCAATACCTATGCAAAAAAGTTGTACTCAAAAAATTTTACTGCAATACAGATTTTATTGTAAAAAGGCGGCGCGCGCAGAGTTTTCTGCGCGCGCCTTTAACTTAAAAAAACCATCAATGAAGTATTAAACAAGATTTGCAATTTTATCTTTACTATGTTATACTGAAATTGCGACACAAACTGAATAAAAACAAATCTCAGGTGCAATAGGCATATTGTATCTCTTTTACCTATACTGAGATTTGGAAGTTTGTGTCGCAACAATCGGAGATACTGATGCAGGGCGTGTCTTCGGTTGAAGGCACGCTTTTTTATACGCTTTTTCCTGCAAATAATTTTACGGGAGATAAATTTTAATGGAAGACAAGCAAAAAATTTTGACAGACCTGTACGCCATTCGCGCTGGTATGTCGGTCATTTCACAAAAGAAAGACGAAATTGTCGGCGCACAACGCAGAGCCAATAATGAGCTTTCTGCTATACAAAGTGAAATAGAACGTAATCATATAGCACCTAAAAATTATAATGAAGCTGCCGAACCTAAATGCCCCTTTTGCGGCGCGCAATTGAATAAAGGCGACGATAAATGCCCGATATGCGGCGCCGTTATTTCGGGCAATTCAGATGAAAATATATCGTCCGACAATTCATATGAAAATGTAGCGTATGATTATGAATATTATAAACACACCCCTTACACTGAACCTGTAATAGCCAGAATGAAGAAAGCACTGCCTAAAATCAAGCGCGGCGACAATGCCGGCAAACTTTTAAAAGGATTCTTGATTTCGGTGTTTGTTTTATTTCTTTTAGGCACATTGACGTGCGCAGCGCTGTGGATTATGGGTTATTTGAAGATAGTAAATCCAAAGATAGCCGAATATATGACTTTCATATTCTGGATAGTGCTTCTGTTGACGGTAGGCGCAGGAAAACTTATGACAATGTTTAGCGGTAGCAGAAAACATTATGAACAACAATTGGAAAAACTTAGAAAGATTAAAATTTATAATGAATTAGCTGAAAAACACGAAAAAAATTGTGTGGCTATAATACCCCCGTCACTTGCGTTATGCAAAACCTTAACGCTTGATATGCAAAAAAATTTTACCAGCATAGATGTCCGCGACTGGAAGTATGTGGATACGCTTATATTCTATTTTGAAACGGGGCGTGCAGACAGCGTTAAAGAGGCTTTGCAACACCTTGACAAAGAAATTCAGACAAAAGAGATTATAAGCACGATAAAACAATCTGCCGAATACATATGCAACACCATAAAGACGTGCACGCGGCAGATAACCGAAAGATTAGACAGAATAAGTTCGCAACTTTCAAGCATTGCCTTTTCGCAGAGCATAATGATACAGCAACAGACTTTGCAGACGGCGCTTATGGCAAAAATGGCGCGCTCTTCCGAATCGCTCGCCTCCGACGTCAATTATATGGCCGAACGCGCAAGATATAACTACTGATTGCATTTTTAACTATGAATTAAGCGCCGCCGCGGCAATGTTTGCCGCGGCGGCGCATTTACGACACTTGAAATTAAAAAAGAGCTCCTTGCGGGGAGCTCTTTTTTTATTGCCGCTTATGCGGCGAATTTTTTTAAGAAAGTTTTTCAAGCAGCTTGAGGTCGATACCCTTTTCGCCTATCTTGATTATCTCTACCTTTACAACGTCGCCGATGTTGACAACATCTTCAACCTTTTCAACGCGCTTGTCGGAGAGCTTGGAGATGTGAATCATGCCGTCCTTGCCGGGAGCAAACTCTACGAATGCGCCGAAGGTGAGGATACGTACGACGGTGCCGACAAACATATCGCCTACTTCGGGATCGTGTGCAATGGACATTATTATTGCCTTTGCCTTTTCCGCATTCTCTATGGGACCCGTGGTGGAGATGTAGCCGCGGCCGGAGTCGTCGTCGTTGAAGTCGATTTCCGTGCCGGTCTCTTCCATTATCTTCTTTATCACGCAGCCCTGCTTGCCGATGACGTCGCCGATCTTTTCGGGGTCGATTTCAAAGCTGAGAATCTTGGGAGCGTATACCGAAAGAGCGGGAGCAACTTCGGGAACGCATTCAAGCATCTTGGAGAGAATGAAGTTTCTGCCCTCGTTTGCCTGGTTGATTGCCGTGTGCATTATCTCTTCGGAAATGCCCTTAATCTTTATATCCATCTGGATGGCGGTGATGCCCTTGGTGGTGCCCGCTACCTTGAAGTCCATATCGCCGAGGAAGTCTTCAAGACCCTGAATATCGGTGAGAACTTTGAATTCGCCCGTCTCCTGGTTCTTTATAAGACCCATTGCGACGCCCGCTACGGGACGGGTGATGGGAACGCCTGCATCCATGAGCGCCATCGTGGAGCCGCATACCGACGCCATCGAGGACGAACCGTTGGAGGAAAGGATATCGTTTACCACCCTTATCGCATAGGGGAACTTTTCCTCAGAGGGAAGCACGGGAATGAGAGCGCGCTCTGCAAGTGCGCCGTGACCAATCTCTCTTCTGCCGGGGCTCTTGAGAGCCTTTGCTTCGCCCGTGCAGTAGCCGGGGAAGTTGTACTGGTGCATATATCTCTTGGAAGTCTCTTCGTCAAGACCTTCAAGCTTCTGTGCCTCGGAAAGCATTGCGAGGGTGCAGGTCGTGAGGGTCTGTGTCTGTCCGCGGGTGAATACGGCGCTGCCGTGTACGCGGGGAAGCACATCCCTTTCGCACCATATGGGACGAACGTCCTTGAGGCCGCGGCCGTCGGGACGGATGCCCTTATCGAATATCTTGGCGCGAACCTTTTCCTTGGTCAGGTAGTAAAGGCTGTCCTTTATCTCGCGTGCGTTATCGGGATAGATGTCTGCAAAGTGCTCCAGAACTTCCTGCTCGGCCTGAGCCTGGCGGGACTCCCTCTCCTGTCTGTCGAAGGTATCGATAGCCCAGTCGATTTTTTCGGACGCGTACTCGCGTACGGCCTTGTCCAGCTCTTCGGGAATGTGGTAAAGTTCCATCTCCCTCTTGGGCTTGCCGACTGCGGGAACAATCTCGTCATCGATGAACGCGCATATCTTTTTGATTTCTTCGTGGCCGAACATTATCGCGCCGACCATCTCTTCATTGGAAACCTCGTTTGCGCCTGCCTCTATCATGAGGATGGCGTCCTTGGTGCCTGCAAGGTTGAGGTGTATGGAACTTACCTTGCGCTGTGCGAGGTCGGGGTTGATTACGTACTTGCCGTCTACCATGCCGACTACTACCGAACCCGTAGGACCTGCCCAGGGAATATCGGATATGGAGAGCGCAACGGAAGAACCTATCATTGCGAGGGGTTCGGGAGAGATGTCGGGCTCAACGGAGAGCGCCTGCGCTATAACCGTTACGTCGTTGTAAAGTCCCTTGGGGAAGAGAGGACGCAGAGGTCTGTCTATAAGCCTTGCGGTAAGTATAGCCTTGTCGCTTGCCCTGCCTTCACGCTTTTTGAAGCCGCCGGGAATTTTACCGATGGAATACATCTTTTCATCATAGTCTACCTGCAGGGGGAAGAAATCCATTCCCTCCCTGGGGGTGGCGGACATACATACAGTAACCAGAACCGCGGTATCGCCGCAGCGTACAACGCACGCGCCGTTGGCCTGTTCTGCATACTTGCCAGTCTCAATTACGACTTCCCTTCCGCCTATCATAGTCTTGAACTGTCTTGCATCAGGTTTCATTTATAACACTCCTTGTCTGTTCTTGCGCCTGCGGCGACCCCGCCGCAGACAAAATATTTTGCTTGTTTATGAAAAAAAGAGCGACATGAAACAGACGCTCTTTTTTGTACGTTAAAAAATTACTTTCTTAAGTTCAGAGCAGCGACAACGGCGCGGTACCTTTCTATATCCTTGGATTTAAGGTAATCGAGAAGACCGCGGCGACGACCTACCATTTTAAGAAGGCCCCTGCGCGAATGGTTATCGTGAATGTGAACTTTAAGATGATCGTTGAGGTGGTTGATACGCTCGGTAAGAAGAGCTATCTGCACTTCGGGCGAACCTGTGTCGCCTTCCTTGGTGGCGAATTTTGCAATTATTTCCTGCTTTTCCATTTTAAATTATCCTCCTGCATGGAAAGTTATATGCGGGCAACAAAGTCAGGCGTGGAGTATTCGCACCGCTTTGTAACCGTAACGACATTATTCTACCATACGCAAACTTTTTATGCAAGTTTTTTATAGGTATTTTATGAAAAGTGAAAAATTATTTTACTGCGCAGGCGGCGTTGAAAATTACGCTCATTTTTGCGCGCCTGAATTTTTTTGCGCGGCTGACTTCTTTTGCCGAACGGCACTTTGCAATCAGCGGAAGAGCGCGTTCCTCTGCGAAATGATTTCCTGCACCTTTGCAAGGTATGTGGGTATGTCCTTGGGCGAGGCGAGGCGTTCTATGCGCATTCCGCCGCCGTACACGCGCTTGGAAATCGCGCCCGCGCCGACGGCTATGTTGGAGCATATCTCCTCCATCGTGTCTATGTTGTAGGCGCACTCCCTGCCGCTCTTGCACCAACCCGTATTCTCGTTTGCGCCCGCCTGGTACTTCTGGCGGTAGAGATAGTAAGGCACGTACCCCGCCGCTGTAAGCTGCGCGCGCGAGCAGGCTATCATATTGTCTATATCGGAGACGTTCAGTCTGGAAGTGCTCTCTTTGAGGCGCGAACCAGACTTTAAACAAAGCGAATGAACGGTGATGTTTGCAGGGTCGAGCGAAATTGCCGCGGAGAGCGACTTTTCAAAGTCCTCCGCCCTTTCGTCGGCAAGTCCCGCAATGAGGTCGACGTTTATGTCGAAACCATACTTTGCGGCCATTTCGTACGCGGCGTACGTCTGCGCGGTGGTGTGCCTGCGGCCGATGAGCGCAAGCGTTCTGTCAGAAAAGGTCTGGGGATTGACGCATATGCGCGTAACGCCGAAGTCCTTGCACGCTTGCAGTTTTTCCTCCGTAAAGGTATCGGGACGCCCCGCCTCCACGGTGAATTCCTTTGCCGTGCCGAGGGCGTTGATTGCGGCATATATGCGGGTCAATTGACTGTTTTCAAGGCAGAAAGGCGTGCCGCCGCCCACGTATACCGAATTTATGCGGGTGATTAAGGGTTTAAGGCTTTCAATCTCGCTTATCACCGCCTGAGTGTACTGCTCCGTGTACTTTTCCACGGCAGACATCGGCGCAGTTATGAACGAGCAGTATTCACACTTGGTGGGACAGAAAGGAAGGCTTACGAAAATGTCCTCCCCCGCCCCCTTGTTTGCGGCATATATGCCGCTCTGTGCGTCAATTATGCGGCGGATAATTTGGGTATTTTCCTCCGAAACCTGAAAGCGGGAAAACAGAGGAGCAAAGTCGCGCCCTTCGGCAAGTTCGGCATACGCCATTTTGGAAGGCCTTATGCCCGTAAGCGCGCCCCAGGGGAATGCAAGAGCAGTCTTTTCCGAAAGGTACTTATAAAACGCAAGCTTTGCCGAACGCTTTGCGCACCGCTTGTATTCAAGCTGTCCCTCCGCGTGCCACCTTTCGGAATATGTACGGCTGTCCTCGCCGCACTTTATGGTATTTATGAAATCATCGCCGTAGCGAAGAAACACGTGCGAAAAATTTTCTTCTTCCGCGCCGAAAAGACGCAGAACGTCCATTATTTCCGCGCTTAAAAATTCACAGTTTGTATGTAACATTTCAGCCTCTTACGAAGGGATTGTTTTCGCGCTCGTGCGAGAGAGTTGTATCCTCCTCATGGCCGCAGTAAACTTTGTAGTCGCCGGGAAGCGCGAAAAGTTTTTTGACACTCTTGATTATCGCCGATGCGCTGCCCGTGGGCAGGTCGGCACGGCCTATGCTCTCGCAAAAGAGCGTATCTCCCGTGAAAAGGCAGTCCTCGGCAAGGTAGCACACCCCGCCCGAAGTATGCCCCGGCGTGGAGATTACGTTGAAATTTATGCCCGCAACGCACAGCGTGCACCCGCCCTCCGTCTCCTGCACGGGAAAGGGCTTTACGGGGTAGCCGATTGCCACATATTCGGGGGTGAACATATTTGCCGCCTCCTCGCGCGAGGCGTAGACAGGCACTCCGTTTGCGCTGAATTTTGCGCAGCCGCCGATGTGGTCATAGTGTCCGTGGGTGAGCAGCACGCCCTCGGGACGCAGCCCCAGATTTACGCACTCCGCCCACACGCTCTCCCGCGCGCAGTCGATTACGGCGCAGGTCTTGCCGTCGGCCGTGACTATATAGGAGTTGGATGCAAACCCGTGCGGGTAAATTTTATATACTCTGAGCATATTTTTTACCTTTATTTTAAAATTTTCAGCAGTAAACGGTCGGGAAAAATCTGTGCAGAAAACCGCGCCTTGCAGCCGTTGATTTGCGCATACTGCGGGGGCAATTGCTTTTAATTTGACGTTCTGTATACGTCTATAATGCGCTTGTCCTTTTTGATGTGGTTGATTAAAAGGTCAAGGTCGGAACGCTTGTTGAGACGGACGTTTATATCCACAACCGTCTGCTTGTTTTTATCCAGTCTGCCGACTATCTGCGTGAGCGAGAGGTGCATTGCAGAAATTTCCGAAGTGACGAACGCCACTATGCCGTCGCAGTTGTCGGCTACCACCCTCAGGCCGACTATGAATTCCGAACCGGTATCTGCCGCCCACTGCGCGGGCTGTATGCGGTCGGGGTCGTAGTCCTTTAAGTTGGGGCAGTCCTTGCGGTGGACTATTACGCCCCTGCCGCGCGAAACAAAGCCGACTATGTCGTCGCCGGGCACGGGGTTGCAGCAGTGCGCAAAGCGTATCATGAGTCCCGACATTCCGCGCACGGTTACACCCGATTCCGAGCCGCGGCCGCCCTTGTCGGGCAGAACGGGAGCCTTGGGCACAACCTTTTTATAGTAGTCGATGAGTTTGTAAATTATCTGATTTACGCTGACCGCGCCGTAACCTACCGAGGCGAACATTTCGTCCATGGAGGCGAACACCAGTTTCTGCGACAGCTTTTCAAACGATTCGTTAGTGAGAAGGTCGTTGAGAGAATAGCCCCTGCGCTTGGCCTCTGCATCCAGCATTGCCTTGCCCGTGCGGGCGTTTTCCTCCTTCATCTCCTTTTTGAAGAACTGCCTTATTTTGGCGCGCGCCGAACCCGATTTTACGTACTTGAGCCAGTCCCACGAAGGGCCCTTGCTGTTGGGCGAGGTGAGAATTTCCACCACGTCGCCCGTGTGGAGTACGGAGTTGAGCGGCACTATTTTGGAATTTACCTTTGCGCCCACGCACTTGTTGCCCACTTCCGAGTGTATTGCATAGGCAAAGTCTATCGGCGTGGCCTCAAGCGGAAGGGAAATTACCTTGCCGTGCGGCGTGAACACAAGAAGTTCGTTGGTGTAAAGGTCGGTCTTTAAGCTCTCCACGAACTCCTTGGCGCTGCCCGTGCTGCCCTCCCAGTCCATTACGTCGCGTATCCACGCAAGGCGCTGGTCAAAGTTGTTGTCCGTGCCGCCCTTCTGCTCCTTATAGCGCCAGTGCGCTGCGATACCGTATTCAGCCATATGGTGCATTTCAAAGGTGCGTATCTGAATTTCGAATATCTGGCCGAAGTCGGTGACTACCGTGGTGTGCAGGGACTGATACATGTTGCGCTTGGGCATTGCTATATAGTCCTTTATGCGCCCCGGCACGGGCTTCCACTTTTTATGAATTTTGCCGAGCACTTCGTAGCACTCCTCCGTGGTGTTGACTATTACGCGCACGGCGGAGAGGTCGTATATCTGGTCGAGCGTCTTGCCCGTGTTTTTCATCTTTTTATAGATGGAATAGAAGTGCTTGGGTCTGCCGAACACCTCGCCCTTTATGCCGCTTTCATCCAGCATCTCCTTGAGCTCACTCACGCACGCATCGATAAAGGAGCGGCGCTCGGCCAGTTTCTGGTGAATGTTGGTGACAAGGTATTCGTATGCCTTGGGGTCGAGATATTTAAGGCAGAGGTCCTCAAGTTCGCACTTCATCTGCGAAATTCCCAGTCTGCCCGCAAGCGGAGTGTAAATTTCCAGCGTCTCCTTGGCTATGCGCTGCTGACGCTCGTCCGAAAGATAGTTGAGCGAACGCATGTTGTGCAGACGGTCGGCAAGTTTAATTATTATTACGCGCACGTCGTTGGCCATTGCAACGAAAATTTTGCGGAAATTTTCAATGTCCTCCTCTTCGTGCGTCTGATAGTGTATTTTATCGAGTTTGGTGACGCCGTCCACAAGCGTGTACACTTCCTGGCCGAAACGGCTGATTATGTCCTCCTTGGTGGCGGGCGTATCCTCTATTACATCGTGAAGGAAGGCCGCGGCTACGGTGGGCGCGTCCAGTCCGAGGTCTATGAGTATTTCCGCCACGGCGCAGGGGTGCGTGAAGTACGGCTCGCCCGAGGCGCGCTTCTGGTTGGCGTGCATCTGCTCGGCATATTTATAGGCCGAAAGCAGCATTTCCCTCTCTTCTTCGGGATAGTGTTCGTAAATTTTGTCCAGAACGTTTTTCATATATTCTCTTCAGATTCCTTTAATTGAACCGCACTCGGCGGAAGGTATATAAATGCCGTTTATGGCAAAATTTTTCTGCTTTAAGGTACGCAGTTTTCACTGCGGCGGCGCCGTATGATTGCCGCAAAACTTTTTTCCGCCGTGCTTTTTACTTTACGATAAAACAGCAGGGCATATTTTAAACGGAAAAACGCAAAATTTTACTCCGAAAGAGCGCGTACGGCGCGGTACAGCGCCGAGCTGTTCAGATCCGTCCTTATTCCGCGGTAGATTACAAGGCGGGGCGTACAGCTGCACAGTCCCAGCTCCTCAAACACCTTGAGCGCGAAAAGCAGTTCGCTCCTCCTGAAGGGCGCGTCCGAGGAAAAGGCTATCTCCTCCGCCCCCGTGCCGTCCGTAAAGCCAGCGTTTGCCGCAAGATAGGCAAAAATTTCCAGCAGATGAGCGCGGGAACTGTCCAGACTTGCAAGCGGTGCGACGCCGCTTACGTCCGAGCAGACTATAACCTGCTTATCCTGCAATGAGGGGAAAACTATTTTAAGCGGTCTGTCCAGCCAAACAACCCTTCTGAACCCCGAAAAGTCACAGTCGGGGCGGGGCGCGACGAGTATCACGTCCGCAAGGTTCCTCGCCGAAAGGTTGAACATATCAACCTTCATATGCGCGGCGTTTGCGTACTTTTTAAGGCTTTCGTAGTCGTCGGCGATATATACGGTGCCGTATCCGCCATCGTCCTCAGCCATTATTTTATCTATTTCAGCCGCCGTCCTGTACTCGGGAGAACACTCCGTCTCACCCGCGCAGGCAAGCATTACGGCGTTTGCGGCAATGTAGTCCGCCGCGTATGCGCCGCTGTCCGCGGGGTAGATTACGTCCCTTACAAAGCCGCGGACGTATTCCCTGCCCTTGAAGCGGGACACGTTGTATTCAAACACCAGCTTTTTGGGCGCGGCACAGCGCAACAGTTCGGAATACTTTGCGCCGTTGAAATACATCATTTCCAGTCCGCCGCATTTGAGCGTGAGGTGGGGCGACATAGGCTTTATCGGCCTTACCGCACATTCGCCCGCATCGGCGGCAAATAAGGGGCGCTTGTTGCCTACGCCGTACGGCTCGAAAGTTTCAAGCTCGCGCGCAAGTCTTGAAAAATTTTCGCCCTCGGCAACCTCGCTGACATACAGCGTGGGTATGAAATCTTCCGCCGTATAGGTGCGCTCCATATAGTCCTCAAGCGCGCCTTCAAGCAGAGCAAAATTTTCTTCAGTTACGTTTACGCCCGCCGCCTGAGAATGTCCGCCGAATTCGTTTATGAAATCGGAGCACGCCCTGAGCGCTTCGAATATGTTGACTCCCTCTATGCTGCGCGCGGAACCCTTGAGCATTCCGTTGTTGTTGACAAACAAAATGACGGGTCTGCCATACTCCTCCGCAAGCCTTGCGGCAACTATGCCCACAAAGCCCGAATTCCAGCTCTCATCCCACAGCATTATTATTCTGCCGTAGGCGCCGCGGCCCGAAAGTTTGGCCTTGGCCTGGGCGTACAGCTCGTCGCAGCGCTGCTGACGCTCCTGGTTGTAGGAGGTCAGGCGGGCGGAGAGGTCGAATACGGCCTTTTCATCCGTCTCGGAAAAGAGCGCGAGCGCGGACGCCGCATCTCCCATTCTGCCCGCGGCATTTATCTTGGGCGCTATGGTAAAGGCGAGGGTGTGCGCGTCTGCGGCCTCCTGCGATTTTGTAAGAAAGCCCGAAAAACATCTGCGCGGGTTGGTGTTTATCAGCCGCAGTCCCTCCGCAACTATGTCGCGGTTTTCGCCGAGCAGAGGAACGCTGTCCGCCACCGTGGCAAGGGCGGCAAAATCGAGGTATTTATATGCCGCCTCTCCCTCCAGCGCGCACGCTACCTTGAACGCAACGCCCGCGCCGCAGAGGTTATCGTAGGGGTAACCGTCGCTGAACTTGGGGTTGATGCAGATGCAGTCCGGTATGTTTTCGGGAAGTTCGTGGTGGTCGGTGACTATCACTTCGCACCCGCTCTCCTTTAAATATTCCACTTCCGCGGCGTTGGATATGCCGCAGTCCACAGTTATGACAAGCTGGGGAAAGTAGTCTTCAAAAATTTCTTCGAGCGCGGCCACGGTGACGCCGTAACCGTTGCGCCTTTCGGGCACGAACACGCGCGCGTTTACGCCGATATCTTTCAGCGCGCCGCCCATTATCGTTGACGCGCACACGCCGTCGGCATCGTAGTCGCCGTAGACGAGCACGTCCCACTCCTCTTCCTTAGCGCGGCGGATAAGCTCGCACGCCTCCTTCATTCCGCTCATTTTAAAGGGCGATATGAAGTGCTTGCGGGAAGGGTATACAAACGCCTCCACCTTTTCGGGCGTGTCCACACCCCTGCCGTACAGTATGGAGGCCGCCGTCTTTGTAAGTCCGCACTTTGAGGCCAGCGCGGCAATTTTATTCAGTTGTTCATCCGTAAACTCAAATTCGGGCAGAATTCTCTTCATTGCATTATTGACGCGGAAAGGCAAAAAAATTACCTTCCGAAATGTGTGTTTTTTATATTATACCGCAAATTGCAGAGAAAAACAAATAAAGGCGGGGCAAAAGCCCCGCCTTTTTGAAAACCTTATTCAATTATTCGGCAACTTTTGCCGCTTTTTTGGCGCCTACGTACTTTACAGCCTTCTTTGCAGCATACTTATCGGCATGCATCTTGAGGCGGGAATATACGGAGGGAACAAAGAACATTGTGCCGTACCAGCACGCGGCTACCGCAAGCAGAGCGCATACGCAGGGCATTAAAAGTCCGAACGCCGTGCCGCCCGCTATCGCAGTGAATGCAAGCACGATTGCAACGGCCGCAAAGATTGCCACGTTTACAAAGCTTACAGCGGGAAGAGCCGCCGTTGCAGCATTGTCAAGCTGGTCGAAGGAAGACATTGCCTTGTATTCGTCGGTGCGGAAGCTCTTGCGCAGCTTTTCGAAGAGGAAAGCGCAGCCTATCATTGTGAGCACCACGACGAATGCGGAGAGCGCAACCACCGCGGAGGAAACCTGCACGCGGGTGATGGCAAGCAGCGCATAGAAGAGCGCAAGGTTATGAACGTTGCCTATGAAAGCAGCGGCCGCCATTGTCAGCTTATACCTTATTACAAAGTATATGAACTGGAACACCACTATCGACGCTACGGCTATGCCTGCGTACATGATGTCTCTGTCGGAATTGAAGTGCGCGTTGAGGTCCACATATGCCATTGCATAGCCGGTGTTGTCGCTTGCAAGGCCTACCTTCTGGTTGATGGCCTCGGCTGCCTTGGAGAGGGCGTCGGGGTCCTGGGAGGCAGTGAACCTGAACTCTATGCGGCTTTCGGTGGACATACCGGAAGTTACGTAGGTGATGTAGTCCACGCCGTTATCTTCAAAAGCCTGCTCGCTGGCAGACATTACGTCCTCCGTGCTGATTTCGTGAACGGAGTACCTTACCTCCACCGTGCGGTAGGAGGCATAGTCGCCGCCCCAGTTGAAGAATGTATCAGCTGTGAAATGGAACGCAAGTCCCATTGCAAGGCCTATCGCAATTATTATTGACGATATTATTATGAAGAGGTGCATTTTGGAGGAAAACTTTATCTTATTCATCTTCGTCGAACGCCTCCCTGCTGAATCCGCAGAATTTATATTTATCGCGCGCGGGACCCATGGTTACATACCACATGAACCTGGTGAACCAGTGCAGCACGTAGGAAGCAAGCGTTCCGATGAGGAGCATAAGTCCGCATCCTGCCGCCGTGCCCGTGCATACCAGCGCGAGTATTACGGAGATTACGAGAAGCACGATGTGAAGATCGAGTATTCCCGAAAGGGTCTTTTTATAACCCTGCTTTACAGCCGCCTGAATGGTTCTGCCCGCATCGCTCTCCTTTCTTATCTGCTCGAAGGAGAAGAAGTTGCTGCCCGCAAAGAGCATGAGGCACATTATTGCGGTGAACACGCCGGCAACCGTGAGCGTGAAGCCCATGAGGTAGGTGACTGCTATCATTACGCCCGAGAACAGCACGGCAATCAGCGAGAACGTGAGGCCGAGTGCGCGGTAGCGTATCGCAGAGAATACGATGAGCGCCGCAAGCACTACCACCGCCGCTATCGCAACGAACATTGCAGTGTTTTCGCCGCCTGCCGCGGAGGCGTAAATTACTTCGTCATAGCTGTATACATATTCAAGCGCGTTGCCCGTTGCAACAGAGTCCAGAAGGGACGCATAGTTGCGCGCGGTAGCCTCGTCGCTTACCTGAATGTAAAAGCTTGAACCGGTTATCTGACTGTCGCAGGTGAGGTTTATGATGCTCTGCTCGCCTACGTAGAATCTTATGGTCTGGTCGCTGCTCTGCTCGGTATCGGCAATTATCGCGGAGAGACGGGATATCTGCTCCCTGCCGTTTTCCGTGAGCGTAATCTTTACGGCATAGCTGCCGCCCATTGCGTAGTATGACGCGCTCTTTATTATGTCTTCTACCTTGTATGCGGCGCCGAGTATGTTGCGCGTTACAGTTGTGGCACCGGATGCCGTTTCAGCCGCGGATACCCTGTCCCTTACGCCGTAATCATTGTTCCTGAGCGTAAGTTCGCCGCCCAGCGTAAGATAGCTTATTGCGGTGCTTGCCGTGTTGAAATCCTGCTGGCGCGCGTTGGTGTTATCGCCCGAATATGCCGCATACGTGAAGTTGGTGGGTACGGCTACGCGGATTGCATAGCTGCCGAGAACGCCCACCGAATAAGAGGTGAGGTTTCTGTCACCGAATCTTTCCGCAAGTATGTCGGAATCGGAATACACTTTTGCCGCAAGCGCGGAAAAAGCTGCCTGACGTTCAGCCGCGGTATCTGCATTGCCGTCCGTCGTGAGGTTGTCCAGAAGCGCCTGCTCAACGTAGAAAGAGCCGCCGGGAGCAGCCACGTAGGTCTCCTTGTACTCTTCGGCCTTGTCGCCCGCAGTACCTTCGCTGTCTTCGGCAACGGTGAAATCGTACTCCTCTGCGGTGATTACGCCGTCGGGAAGGAGCACGGCATACGCATCGCCAGAAAGCTCGCTGCCGAGATGAATGTTGGCAAGTATTGAATTATACCTGTTTACACCGCCGGGAAGCGCGCACGATACAACGCCGAACAGAAAAAGCGCAAGCGTTGCAAGCGTCACTATTGCGGTTATTACGGCAGATTTTATTTTGCCCATCTGCAATTCTCCTTATCGTTCAAACGGCCGCGGCTCTCCGCGGCGCGGGTTAAACGAAAATTTGACTTCTTTGTTAAATTAACTTCTACATTATATTAAATTTTGTCCGCGCCGTCAATCAATTACCCGTTTATTGCGACAAAAATTAAACTATTTTTATCCACTTTTCACTTTTTACGTAAATTACGGACAATTTCAATCTTTGGCGGCCAATTTTTTCTTTTCCGCGAGTATGTGCATTGCGCACTCTATGCGCTTTTTCATCATGACGCAGGTGATTTTGTAGGGCTGTTCTATGTTGCCCGTAAAGTTGTAGTTGTTGGCGCTGCAACCGCCGCTGCATATGAATTTTGCAAAGCAGTTTTCGCAGCTTTTGCGCGTGAAAAGGCAGGACGACGCAAACTGCGAACGGATGTCGCCGTTGAGCACGCCCTCGTACACGTTGCCCATGTAGAACTTTTTGTTGCCCGCAAACTGGTGGCAGGGATATATGTCTCCGTTGGGCACTACCGAAAAGTATTCGTTGCCCGCGCCGCAGGCGGATACGCGCTTGGAAAGGCAGGGGCCGCCCTCTAAGTCTATGTTGAAGTGGAAGAAATTGAATCCCTTGCCCTTTTTGTATGCGTCAAGATACTTTTCGCAGAGTATTTCGTACTCCTCGCATATTCTGGGAAGGTGCTCCTCCCTTATCTGAAGGTCGGGAATGTCGGTTACCACGGGCTCCATCGAGATGGAATCGAACTCGCTGTCCGCAAGGAACATTACGTCGTTGGAAAAGTCGAGGTTCTTGGCCGTGAACGTGCCGCGCACGTAGTAGCTCTTGTTGCCGCGGGTGGCCACAAAGTTTTTGATGTTTTTGAAGCATACATCGAAACTGCCCTTGCCGTTTACCGTCTTTCTTATGGCGTCGTGCACTTCCTTTCTGCCGTCGAGCGAGAGAACGACGTTCTCCATTTCGCGGTTGAAAAAGTCGGTGGCGTCGTCGCCGAGAAGTACGCCGTTGGTCGTTGTGGTGAAAAGGAACTTTTTGCCGTACTTTTCACCCTGCTCGCGCGCGTAAGCAACTACGTTTTTGATGGTATCGAGGCACATGAGCGGCTCGCCGCCGAAGAAGTCGGCTTCAAGCACCTTTCTGTTGCCGCTGTTTCTGATTAGGAAATCTATGGCCTGCTTTGCCGTCTTTTCGCTCATGAACTCGCGCTCGGAATGGTATGCGCCCTCGTCCGCGAAACAGTAGCGGCAGCGAAGGTTGCAGTCGTGGCAGATATGTATGCACAGCGCCTTGACTTCGTTGGACTTTATGGGATAGGTCTCGGGTTCGGGAGCATACAGAAGTCCCTGTCCAACAAGCGTATCCACGTCCGCGCTGATGGCCTTTATCTCCTCTTCGGAGAGGGCGGGCTTGAACCCCGTTTCCCTGGCCTTTAAGTACTCCGCGGTGCTCTTGTCGCATTCGTGAAGGCTGGCGCTGCCCGTATCGTAAATATAGAATTTATCTTTATAGTTGAAAACGTGAATCATATAAACACAAAAATGCGCGCCGCACCGCATTTGCGGTCGCGCGCCGTTTACAGAAAAGAGGGAGCAGAGAAAATTTCCGCTCCCTTGCTCTTTTCTTTATAGTTGGAAATTACTTGCTCTCTTTGTCGGGCCTTTCTTCCCTGGTAATTCTTTCGCAGCTCTGGTTGCCTACCGTGCAGCTGGTCTTGCATGCGGACTGGCAGGTGCTTCTGCATTCGCCGCAGCCGGTTACCTTTCTTTCAGAGGGTTTAGCTATAGTTTTTATCATTTCGGTCACTCTCCTTGCATATCTTTTTTTATTATTATAATTTAAGGCAAAAGAAAAATCAAGCGATTTTATAAAATTAACGCCCTCGCGGGGCAATATTGTGCGCGCTCCGTGCGCGCGTGAGGCCGCAACGAGATAAAATGTCCGCGGCGGTTTCCCGCCGCGGACATTCCTGCCCTTTACGACTTTAAATTTACGCCTATTATTCCGCTTATGACGCCCGCCACTATTCCGAGCACAATTTCCAGCGCGAACAGCCACGTCACCGCAAAAGAGCCCGCTATCGCCGAATAAATCACGTATGTGGCAAGCGTTGCCGCAGCGCCGTAAATCGCACCCTTGACAATGCCCTTTTCCCCGCGGATGAACAGCAGTCCGCCCGCGGCTATGCACACCGTTTTGAGCACCTGATTTACAGGCTTTATCACCGACGCCGAAAGGCTGAACAGCTGTATTATCAGAGAGAACACCAGAACGCACGCCAGCGAAAATATTACCGCCGCCAGCACCGACTTTACCACCTGAAACACATTTTCACGCATAAAAAAACCTCCGCACAGTTTAAAACTATGCGGAGACATGCCTTTTTATGATACAATTACTTTTTATCGGCCTCGTCTGCGGGCTTTTCTTCCGCTGCAGGTTCAGCCTTTTCTTCCGTCTTTGCCTCTTCTGCGGCGTGCTCTTCGAAGGGTTCTTCAGCCTTGGGCTCTTCCTTCTTTTCCTCTGCCTTGTCTACTACGGCGTCGGTCTGGTAGATGGCCTGCTTGTCGAACTTCATGTAGCACTTGCCGGACTTTTCCGAACCCGTTTCAAGCACGAAAGTGTTCTCTTCGTTGTCAACTTCTACGACTATGCCGCATACGCCGCCTATCGTCTTGACCTTGTTGCCGGGCTTTACGGCGTTCATAAGCTGGTCTGCTTCCTGCTGTCTCTTCTTGTTCCTTCTGGAAGAAATTACAAAGAATACAACTATTATGGCAATGAATACCGCCAGAATTACCCACGTTACCCAACCGTTGCCGGCAGTTGTGGTATCGGCAGTGTCGGCCAATAATGCACTTAACATATTTTTTCTCCTTTAACAGGTTTTGCTTACCTTTTTAATATACAATTTTTCGCTGTCTTTTGCAAGCAATTTGCCGCATTAAATTTATCGGCGACAAAACTTTCACAGCGTTTTCAGAATTTTTTGCGGAAATTCTTCAGTTTTCGCCATATTCCGCATAAAATTCGCGGGCAAAATCTTCAAGACTGTCGGCAAATATCGCCTCGCGCAGGCCGCGCATCAGTCTGTGAAGGAAGGTTATGTTGTGCAGACTTAAAAGCATTGCACCCAGCATCTCATTGACGTTCATAAGGTGGCGAAGGTATGCCTTGGTGTAGTTTTTGCAGCAATAGCAGTCGCACTTTTCGTCCAGCGGGGTAAAGTCCTGCTTGTAGGCGCCGTTGCGCACCACCACCTTGCCATTTGAAGTGAACGCCGTGCCGTTGCGCGCTATTCTGGTGGCAAGCACGCAGTCGAACATGTCCACGCCGCGCTTTACGCCCTCGATAAGGCAGTCGGGACTGCCCACGCCCATCAGATAGCGGGGCATGTTTTCGGGCATGCGCGGCTGGAGGAAGTCGAGTATGTCGTACATCATAGGCTTGGGTTCGCCTACCGAAAGGCCGCCTATGCCAATGCCGCACACCGCGTATTCCGCCGCCCTCTTCAGACTCTCCTCCCTCAGGTCCTTGTACATGTTGCCCTGAATTATGGGAAAGAGCATCTGGTCGGGACGCGTCTTGGCCTTCACGCAGCGTTCCAGCCAGCGGGAGGTGAGCTCCATTGCGTCCTCCGCCTGCGAATGGGTGTAGCCGTATTCGCTGCACTGGTCGAACTGCATTATTATGTCCGCGCCGAGGTTTTCCTGTATGGCTATCGACTTTTCGGGCGTGAAGAGATGGCGCGAACCATCGAGATGGGAATTGAAATATACGCCCTCGTCCTTTATTTTATTTAATTTGGTGAGCGAAAATACCTGAAAGCCGCCGCTGTCCGTGAGAATGGGGCCGTCCCAGTTCATGAACTTGTGCAGTCCGCCCGCCTGCGCCACGATTTCGTCGCCCGGGCGCATATACAGGTGGTAGGTATTGGATAAAACTATGGAGCTGCCCGCCTCCTTGAGGTCGCGCGGAAGCACGCCCTTAACCGTGGCCTGGGTACCTACGGGCATATACACGGGGGTGAGCACATCGCCGTGCGGAGTATGAAAAACGCCGGCGCGCGCGCCGGTATGTTTTTCGATATGCTGAACTTCGAATGAAAAATTCTGTGACATAAAAATCCTTGATTTGAAATTTACTTTGCCGCCGCGACAAAAACTTTTATAATGGCAGTCCGTTAAAGACCGCCGCATATGGCAAAATCATTGCACCGCGAGGGATATTTTTTATTTTATGAACATTGCGTCTCCGAAGGAGAAAAAGCGGTACTTTTCCTTTACGGCAAGATTGTAAAGGCTGAGTATTTTTTCGCGCCCCACCATTGCCGCAACCAGCATTATGAGCGTGCTTTCGGGCAGGTGGAAATTGGTTATCAGACAGTCCACGCACTTGAACCTGTAGGGCGGATATATGAATATCGAGGTGTCGCCGTGACAGGGCTGTATGGTTCCGTCCTCCTGCGCGGCGCTCTCTAAGGTGCGCACGGAAGTTGTGCCCACCGCTATCACGCGGCGGCCTTCGCGCTTGGCGCGGCTGATTATCTCCGCCGCCTCCGCACCCACTTCATAGTACTCGCTGTGCATCTTGTGGTCGGTTATGGCCTCTTCCTTGACGGGGCGGAACGTGCCCAGTCCCACATGAAGAAGTATCTGCGCTATCTCCACGCCCATGCCCTTTATCTCTTCGAGCAGCTGCGGGGTAAAGTGCAGTCCCGCAGTGGGCGCCGCCGCCGAACCGTCCGTTCTGGCATACACCGTCTGGTAGCGGTTCTGGTCCTTGAGCTTTTCGTGAATGTAGGGCGGCAACGGCATTGTGCCTACCCTTGCAAGCGCCTCTTCGAACACGCCGTCGCACTCGAAGTCCACCACCCTTTCGCCGCTGTCCGTGACGGACGCGACCGTGAGCGAAAGCTTATCGTCCACGGTGAGCTTTGTGCCCGGACGGCACTTTTTGCCTGGTTTTACAAGCACTTCCCACCTGAGCGCGGAAATACGCCGCAGAAGCAGCACCTCAACCTTTCCGCCGTGCTCGGTGTGGGCGAACAGTCTTGCGGGCAGCACCTTGGTGTTGTTTATTACAAGCACGTCGCCCGCGCGCAGATACTGCTTTATGTCGCGGAAAATTTTATGCTCCACGCTGTCGGTCGCGCGGTCGTACACGAGCAGACGGGAAGAGTCGCGCGGCTCTGCGGGAGTCTGCGCTATCAGCTCTTCGGGAAGGTCGTAATAAAAGTCGCTCTTTTTTAAATCAGTGGGCACACCGTGCGCCTCTACATTGAGAATTTTCTCGTTTGAATTTTCAGTCATTTTCTTCTTTGTTGAAAAGCGAAAGCTGCGCCGCCTGCCTTTCTGTAACCTTATATCCTAAATGTTCGTAACCGCCGCGGAGTATCATTCGGCCGCGGGGTGTGCGCGCTATGAAACCGAGCTGCAGAAGATACGGTTCGTACACGTCCTCTATCGTGTTGGCATCCTCGTTTACCGTGGCCGCAAGCGTTTCAAGTCCCACGGGTCTGCCGTCAAACTTTTCCGCCATCGCCCGCAGTATCGCGCGGTCGGTTTCGTCAAGTCCAAGCTCGTCTATCTCCATTCTGCCGAGGGCGTAATTCGCGTCCTCCAACGTCACCCTGCCTTCGCCGCGCATATCGGAAAAGTCGCGCACGCGCTTCAAAAGACGGTTGGCTATTCGGGGAGTGCCGCGCGAACGCTTGGAAATTTCCGCCGCCGCAACGTCGTCTATGGTAATTCCCAGCTTTGCCGCGCTCCTTTGCACTATCTCCTTCAGCTCGCTCGGGGTGTACATCTCCAGTCGGCATATTATGCCGAACCTGTCGCGAAGCGGGTTTGCTATCATGCCCGCCTTGGTGGTCGCGCCTATAAGCGTGAACTTCTTTAAGGAAAAACGTATGTTGCGCGCGTTGGGTCCCTTGCCCACTATTATGTCCAGCGAGTAGTCCTCCATGGCGGAGTAAAGTATCTCCTCCACGCTGCGGTTGAGACGGTGAATTTCGTCTATGAACAGCACGTCGCCGTCGTTTAAGTTGGTGAGTATTGCCGCAAGGTCGCCGCTGCGCTCTATCGCGGGGGCGGAAGTGAGCTTGAGCGTGCCGCCCATTTCATTTGCGATGATGTGCGCAAGCGTAGTCTTGCCGAGGCCTGGCGCGCCGTATAAAAGGACGTGCTCAAGCACCTCCCCCCTCTTTTTGGCGGCGGCCATGTACACGTTGAGATTGTCCTTGACCTTGCTCTGGCCGACGTAGTCGGCAAGGGTCTTGGGGCGCAGGACGTTTTCCTCTACGTCGTATTCGCCCTTCGTGCTCTTTACAAGCCTCTCTTCCTCGCCTTCGGCGCCGTAATCTTCATCATCGAAAAACATAATCTGACCTTAATTTCCCGAAAAAAGCGGCAAGCCGCCGTTCGGGCATTTACATATTTTTGAGTGCGGCGCGTATTACTTCCTCTATGGTGGAAGCTCCCTCCGCACGCGCCTTCTGTATTGCGCCAACGCTCTCCGCACGGGTGAAACCGAGGGACATAAGCGCGACAACGGCGTCCTCGTCGCCGTCCTGCACGGGCAGTACGGGCGCCGCGCCCTTTGCCGCAGGCACTTCCGCCGTCGCCGATACCTTTTCGCGCAGTTCGAGTATTATGCGCTCGGCAGTCTTTTTGCCCAGTCCCTTGACCGCGCTAAGCCGCTTTATGTCCGACGAAGCTATCGCCACGGCCAGCGTGTTGATATCCATGCCCGAAAGCACGGCTATGCCCATTTTGGGCCCAACGCCCGAAACCGACACCAGTTTTAAAAACATATTCTTTTCGGCGGGCGAGGAAAAACCGTACAGACTTATTCCGTCCTCGCGCACCTGAAGATAGGTGTATACCTCGCCCTCGCTCTTTCCCGAAAGCTCGCTTAAAGCCGAGGCCGAACACAGCACCTCATAGCCCACTCCGCCCGTCTCTATGAGAGCGGTATCGGCCGTGAGGGATAAAATTTTTCCTTTCAAATATCCTATCATAATTACCTGAAAAAACTGTAAAAGTTACATTTGCCTGTGCACGCGGCTTGAATGCTCTGCGGCCGAATGCGGCCGAGTGCAAAGCCCGCCGCAAAACAAACCTTGCGGCACGCATGCAATGCAAAGCGGCGCGCGAAAGATATGGCATACATTCCGATTGGTGCGCACATATGCGGCAACGAGGGCTTACCTTATGCCGAACAGCTTGCCGAACCTTGAAGTATGCGCGTGGCACAGCGCCACGGCGAGCGCATCGGCGGCGTCGTCGGGACGGGGTATTTTGGAGAGCCTGAGTATGGACGTCACCACGTGCATCATCTGCACCTTGTCCGCGCGGCCGTAACCCGTGAGCGCCTGCTTTATCTGCATGGGCGTGTATTCGTACAGCTTGCCGCAGTACTTCACGCACGTTAAAAGTATTACCCCGCGGGCGTGCGCAACGGGTATGCCCGTGGTTATGTTCTTTGCGAAAAACAGCTCCTCCACCGAAATTTCGGCAGGCTTGAATTTTTCCAGAATTTTGTTTACGCCCTCTTCCAGCATTGCAAGACGCACGGGCAGGCTTTCATCCTTGGGAGTGAGCACTACGCCGTAGTCTATCGCCGCACAGTTGCCGTCCGCCCGCTTTTCTATGACGCCGTAACCCATGGTTGCAAGGCCGGGGTCTATGCCGAGAATTATCATAAAATAAGTTCCGTAAAAAATACGCTTGATTTATGGCGCATTTGTGAGTATAATTTTAATTACTAATACATTTTAGTTTAATTCGTCAAATAAGTCAATTTAATTAGAGGTTATATTGAATGAAACTGTGGCAAGGAAGATTTGAACAACCCACCGCTAAAGACGCGGACGACTTCAACGATTCCCTCCCCTTCGACAAAAAACTGTGGAGGGAGGACATAACCGCATCCGTGGCGCACGCCAGAATGCTTGGCAAGTGCGGCATTATTTCCGCGGCCGAATGCGACGAGATATGCGGCGGGCTTGAGGCCATTTATGCCGACATTGAGTCGGGCGCAATTGAAATCAAGGACGCCGAGGACATCCACTCATTCGTGGAGAACGAACTGGTTGCAAGAATTGGCGACAGCGGCAAAAAACTGCACACCGCCCGCTCGAGAAACGACCAGGTGGCAACCGACTTCCGACTCTATGTAAGGCGGGCGGACGACGACGCCGTAAAGGCGCTTTGCAACCTTGTTGAAAGCCTTACCGACAAGGCCGAGAGCGGACTCAAATACATCATGCCAGGATATACCCACCTGAGAAAGGCACAGCCCATATGCACGGGTCACTTTTTCAACGCGTACGCCGAGATGTTTCTGCGCGACGCCGACAGATTTGCCGCGGCGAGAAAGCGAATGAACGTTATGCCCCTCGGCAGCGGCGCGCTTGCAGGCACTTCCTACCCCATCGACCGCAACATGACCGCCACCTTGCTGGAATTTGACAGACCGTGCGAAAACTCGCTTGACGGCGTTTCCGACCGCGACTTTGTGGCAGAGTATATGTTCAACGCCTCCATGGCGATGATGCACCTTTCCAGACTGTGCGAGGACATCATTTTATACACCTCCGAGGAGTTCGGCTATTTTGAAATACCCGACGCCTACTCCACCGGCTCTTCCATAATGCCGCAGAAAAAGAACCCCGACATTCCCGAACTCATGCGCGGCAAGACGGGCAGGGTTTACGGTCACCTTATGGCCATACTCACCACCCTCAAAGGCATACCCCTTGCATACAACAAAGATTTGCAGGAGGACAAGGAAGGCTTCTTCGATGCCGAAAAACAGCTTTCGGGCTGCCTTAAAATAATGGCAGAACTGGTGGACAACCTGCTTCTGCGCGGCAACAGAATGAAGAAAGCCGCCGAGGGCGAATTTGCCTGCGCCACAGACGTTGCCGACTACCTTGCAAAAAGAGGCGTGCCCTTCCGCACCGCCCACGAGGTTACGGGCAGAATAGTGCGCTGGTGCATAGAGGAAAACCGCACCCTTCAGAACATGACGATTGAGGAATACAAGAGCTTTGACGACCACTTTGACATAGACATATGCGAGACCGTGCGCGGCGTGAACTGCGCGGAGGCGCGTACCTCCTACGGCGGAGCTTCGCCCAAGTGCGTGAAGGAAAACATTCGCTCCATCAAAAAAAGACTTGCAAAATTTGACGTTGAATAAAAAACAATGCAAAAAGCGCCGCTTTGAAAAGCGGCGCTTTTTGTTTGAGAGATTATAAAATTTTCCGGGTATTGCAAAAAGTATGTCTACATTGTAAGACGCCGGGTACATAAGCGTTTATGCACGGCGCCGCATCGGTATGTAAAGCATGCATTCTGTGCGCCGAAAGCGCAAAAACTAACATTCCTTACGCAAGAGCTGGAGTTTTTAAACCCAGCTTTTTCTTACGAAATAAGGAAACAAGCAGGCAGTGTCGCGGCGATGGCCGCGGCTTACGACTGCGCACAGCCAAAACCTAAGGATATAGACTGCTCAGTAGCCGTCATATCCGAGCAGGTAGTCGCAGGAACAGCCTAATGCTTCGGCAAGCCGCACTATGGCGGAAGCCGTCGGTTCACATACCTCCTTTTCCCAGAGAACTATCATAGGCTGACTGCACCCCACCATTTTGGCAAGCTGCGCCTGTGTAAAATGGTTTTCCGTTCGTAATTCACGAATCCGTTGTGCAATAATCATTGGGTTTAACATACCACATTGTGTGGCCCTGTTCTTGAAATAATTATTATACTTATTTATTATGATAATGCTTATATTTTTTGTGACTATAATTGTTGCATGATTGCACAAAAATTTAAACTTTTATCACGTTAAACAGTATTTTATATCTTTTTATACCATATTGAATAAAATTCAATACGGCTTGAATTTCCGCGCGTCCGCCAAACCCGTAACGACCTTTGCGGGTTGCGCAAGGGACAGGCCATACCGTACGCCGCACCGCGACTGACGAGGTTCAGCGCGGCTTTTGCTCTCTTTTTACGCGGCGCAGACCTCGGCGGGTTGGGCGAAACGACTTCCGCCGCACGCTTGCTGTCGGAATTCTTCCGCACCGCGCAATGGCGTCAGGCAATACTTATCCTTTGCTTATTTTTACCACATTATGCTCTTTTTTAAACATTTTTACCGTAACTTTGGGCAAGTTTGACGAACGCGGGAAGAGCCCGCTCTATCATCTGCGGAGATACGCAGTAGGCTATGCGCACATACCCCTTTCCGCCGAATCCCTCGCCCGGAACAAGCAGCAATTCGAACTGCTTTGCCCGCTCGCAGAAGGCATAGTCGTCCTCTTCAAGCGCCTTTACGAAAAGATAGAACGCGCCCTGCGGCCTTACCACGGTAAAGCCGTAACTTTCCAGCGCGGAACACAGTCTGTCGCGGTTGCGCTTGTACACGGAGATATCCGAAGTGTGACCCAAAAACTTTATGACCGCGCGCTGGAGCAGCGACGGTGCGCATACGTAGCCGAGCGACCTGCCCGCGCCGCATACGGCGGCAAATACTGACTCCGCCTCCGCCGCGTCCTTATTGACGGCTATGTAGCCTATGCGCTCGCCTGGCAGCGAAAGGCTCTTGGAAAAGGAGTAGCAGACTATGCTGTCGCCGTAATAGTTCATTACGTACGGAACTTTTTCGCCGTCATACACCAGCTCGCGGTAGGGCTCGTCGGCGATGAGATATACTGGCGAACCAGTCTTTTTTGAATGTTCTTTAAGCATTGCCGCAAGCTTTTTGATGCTCTCTTCGGGATAGACCACGCCAGAGGGGTTGTTGGGCGAATTTATTATCACAGCCTTAGTCTTTGCGCCGAGCGCCGCAGACAATGCGGCAAAATCTATATCGAAAGTGTTTTCTTCCGTGGAAACGGGCACAAGCTTTGCTCCTGCCTGCGCCGCAAACACCGCGTATTCGGGGAAGTAAGGCACGAAGGTTATTACCTCGTCGCCCTCGTTGCAGAGCGCGCAAAGAGTGATTGTCAGCGCGGCGGCCGCGCCGCACGTCATATATATAAGGTCAGGAGTTACGTGAGAACCGAAAGTGCCGTTTATGTAGTCGGCCACGGCCGTACGCACTTCGGGCGCGCCCTGTGCGGATGTGTAGCCGTGCAGCGCTACGGGGTCGGTATGTTCAACCATATCGGCGAGAGCGACATTGAATTCCTCGGGGGAGGGCACGGAAGGGTTGCCCAGCGAAAAGTCAAACACGTTCTCTTCGCCTATCTCCCGCTTGCGGGCATTGCCGTATTCAAACAGTTCCCTTATCACCGAACGGACGTTGCCCAGCTTTACATATCTTTGGTTTATCATATGCCACCTCCGTGAGAGCGCATTGGCGCTTATATAATATGATTATACCACGCGCGCGGCCGCTAAGCAATAACTTTATGCAAGGTTGCAGGGCGCGCGCCGCCCGAAAGCTGGGCGCCCCCAGCGGGGGGGATATTAAAAAACGCCGCATGGGAGGGCGGATTGTTTCCGTGAGTTGGGAAGCGGTTTTTT
>ERZ1090862.84-NODE-84-length-36964-cov-64.019237_pt1 | contig 36964 bp, 33 predicted proteins | sample MGYA00478481_ERZ1090862 | MGnify/ENA primary metagenome ERZ1090862 (study PRJEB33644, sample SAMEA5815745) | chicken gut metagenome | biome: Chicken; feature: Gastrointestinal Tract; material: Caecum | place: Ireland | collected 2019-01-01 | study: A study of the... | reverse complement strand
CGCAGCCTAGAACGGTATCCTAATAAACAACGTCCAACAAACGGGGCGCAGTTCAGGTCAGGGGCTTTTCCATTATCCCATACGGATGCGCAGGAACCCAGCTCGAGGGGGGCCATCCCTACCTGTTGAGAGAATGATGGTATCGGCTCGTCGAAAGGAATGCCATGATCGTCGGTATCGTCATCGCAGTCATCGTCGTCCTGCTCGTCCTGTGGGCGGTGGGCTCCTACAACTCCCTGGTGGCGCTGCGCAATCGCGTGGCGAACGGCTGGGCGCAGATTGATGTGCAGCTCAAGCAGCGCGCCGATCTGGTCCCGAACCTGGTGGAAACCGTCAAGGGGTATGCAGCGCATGAATCCGAGGTGTTCACCCAGGTCACCGAGGCCCGCGCCGGCGCGGTGGCCGCGGCCGCCGACCCCAAGGCCGGCGCGGCCGAACGCGCGGCCGCCGAGAACAAGCTCAGCCGTGCCCTGGTGAACCTGCAGGCCACCGCCGAGGCCTACCCGCAGCTGCAGGCGAACCAGAACTTCATGGATCTGCAGAACCAGCTGAGCCAGCTGGAGCAGAAGATCGCCTACGCACGCCAGTTCTACAACGACGTGGTGCTCAAGTTCAACACCGCCATCGAAACGGTGCCGTCCAATATCATCGCCGGACTGTTCCATTTCACCCAGGCCCAGTACTTCGAGGCGGACGAGCAGTCGCGCCAGGTGCCGCAGGTCAGCTTTTCGAAGTGAGTGGCCGGAGCCGGCGGCGTCGTACCGGCTGAAAGGGGATGACAATGTCCGGGAAGCACGCATTCGGTGCCGCCGCGGCCGCGGCGGTGATCACGGCGATTGCGGCCCTGCTCGCCACGTTCATCATCGTGTTCGGCGATGACGATGCCGCCATGAGCTACCGTTCGCTCGATTACGAGGTCACGGTGCAGCCCGACGGCGATCTGGAGATCACCCAGCACGTGGACCTGAGGCTCAACGAGCGTGAGGACGATGACGACAACACGGTGCCGTGGAAGCAGCTGTACCAGCAGTATCGTCTCGACCCCGACAACCTGACCGCCATCACCGGCGTCAGCGTCACCGACGCCTCCACCGGCGAGACCTACGCGCAGACCGACCCGCGCACCCCGTCCGGCATCGGCGACGATGAGTGGAACGCGTCGTACGCGCGGCACTGGTACATCGCCGACGTCACCGGCGGCGCGGACGACCCGCAGCCCTATACGCCGGACGGCGACATCCGCGAGGAACGCGTGGTGGAGATCGGCTGGAACATCCCCGTCACCGTGGAGTCCGACAGCATGCGCTTCGACATCACGATGACGTTCGAGGGCGTGACGACCGCGTACGACGACGTCGCCACGTTCCAGTGGGAGCCGTTCGGGCCGTCCAACCAGGTGCCGATCGGCACCGTGACCGGCACGGTCCGGCTGCCCGACGGCGGCGACGGGAGTCTGAGCCGCGCATGGCTGCACTTCTCCGGCACGTCGGAAACCTCGCGCAGCAACAACGTGCTGCAGTTCACCGCATACGACGTGCGCGCCGGCCAGCATCTCGACCTGGTCGCCATGGTCGACGTGAACGCCACCGACGGTGTAGTCCGCACCGCATCGGGACGGGCCGCGGACCGCATCATCGACGACGAGAGCCGGCAGGAGCGCCAATGGCATGAGTCGCAGCAGGCCGCAGCCATCCGTCGGGTGGTGATCTGGGCGGTGCTGGCCGTGGTCGGCGTCGCGCTGATCGTCTGGGGCGTGATCGCCTCGATCCGCAGCAACCGTGAGGCCGACTACCGTGGAGGCGTCGAATACTGGAGGGATCCGCCCGAGATCAGCCCCGCTTCGGCGGCGAGGCTGCTGTCGATCGTGCAGCCCGATGCCGCGGGGGATCTGCAAACCCGGCAGATGTCCTCCAGCGTGCTGTCGCTGGCGGACAAACGCGTGATCGGCGTGCGTCCGGGCCCCGCCGACCTGTACGATGGCAGCGCCGCTGGCGACCGGTCGGCCGCGATATCCGCCGCGCAACGGTTCCCTGCGTTCTCGCAGACGGGCGGGAAACTCGACGATACCGCCACCATCACGCTCGATCCGGCGGTCGCATCCGGAGTGCCGGCGGCGGATCTCAACCAGTCCGAGGAGGCGGCGCTGAGCATGCTACAGGCCGCATCCAAACGCTGCGGGTCCGCGACGTTCGACCTGGAACAGATGAACGCGGCGTTCGAGGACGATGAGGACGGCTACGAGCTGCAGGAGGCGTTCGACACGGCCTGCGCCAACGAGTTCGCGCTGCTGGGCGCCACGCGCGCCGTGGGCGGACAGGCGCTGGCGGCAGGCATCCTCGGCGTTGCCGTGGCGTTGGCCACGTTCCTGTTCAGCGGCGCCGAACAGCAGCTGGCCGTGGCCCTGGTGCTGGGGTGCCCGCTGCTGTTCGGGTCGGCGTTCGTGCTGTGCAGCATGCGCCGCACCGGGCTGACCGAGGAAGGCCGACGGTTGGCCGGACAGGTGGTCGGTCTGAAACGGTATCTGGAGGATTTCAGCGACTTCTCCGACCGCGGTGTGGCCGATCTGACCCTGTGGGACCGTTATCTGGTCTATGCGGCCGCCTTCGGCATCAGCGACACGGTGCTGAAGCAGCTGGCCGAGGCCTATCCGGAACTCTGCGACCCGAGTTGGCTGGACTCGTACGCCACGGGGCATGTGGTGTACTGGGCCTATCGGCCCTACTGGTATGCGCACACATGGAGTGCGGGAGCCGTGGCCCCTGTGGCCGACATCGCCTCGTTCAGCGCCAATGTGGGGAACATCGGCGCCCATCTCGACGCCGGGTTCGCCGATATCGCGAGCACGTTCCAGGCCGCCGCGCCGGGGTCGTCCGGCGTCTCCGGCGGCTCGTTCTCCGGCGGCGGCTTCGGCGGGTCCGCCGGCGGTTCCGGCGGCGGCTCGTTCGGGGGCCGATGACCGCGGATTCCACGCCGGCAAGGGTAATCTGGACGAGGACGATCATCTTACGACGAAGGAGCAATCATTATGGTGATGCATCGCAATCTGGGGCCGTTCGACACCACGGCCATCGGTCTGGGCGAGATGCCCCTGACCATCGAGAACAACCTCGGCTGGGCCAAGGGCATCGAAACCATCCACGCCGCGCTGGACGCCGGCTGCCGTCATATCGACACCGCCTGGTCCTACTACTGCTCGGGCGGCGAGGAGCAGACCGGCGAGAAGCTGGTGCGCGAGGCGATGGACAGCTGGAAGGGCCCGAAGGACGAGGTGCTGATCGCCACCAAGGTCGGGCATTACCGCAACTTCACCGACGGCGTGCCCACCTGGGGCAAGGACGGCAAGCCCGAACACCTGATCCGCTACGCCAAGCAGTCCGCGCAGACGCTCGGCGTGGACACCATCGACCTGCTGTACTTCCACCGTCCCGATCCGGAAGTGCCGTACAACGAGTCCTGCGAGGCCATCAAGCAGCTGCTGGACGAGGGCGTGGCCCGCTGGGCGGGCATCTCGAACGCGTCGGTCGAGCAGATCGACATCGCCCGCGATGTCCTCGGCGACAGGCTCGTGGCCGTGCAGAACCAGTATTCCCCGATCTATCTGGACACGCAGGACACGCTCGAACACTGCGCGAAGCTAGGCATCGCCTTCGTGTGCTGGAGCCCGCTCGGCGGCTTCCGCAAGCCGAAGGACGAGAGCAAGTTCGACCCGTTCCGCGAGGTGGCCGCCGCCCACGGCGTCAGCTACCAGCAGGTGGTGCTCGCCTGGGAGCTCGCCAAGGGCGACCACATGTTCGTCATCCCCGGCGCGCACCGCCCCGAAACGATCCTCGACAGCCTCAACGCCGGCGACCTCGAACTGACCGACGAGGAGCTCGCCAAGCTCGGCTGACGGCAGGGGAGAGCCCAACCCGTGGTACGCAACCGTATGGTTTAGGATTGCCTGCGGCATCGCCTACACTGGGATGCGCTATGAACGAAGAACACATGATGCGCACCCGCAACAAGCCTGAAGTGTTGGCGCCCGCAGGCAACCTGCGCGGCCTGAAGACCGCCGTGGACTATGGGGCGGACGCCGTGTACTGCGGCGGCAAGGCGTTCGGCATGCGTTCGGCGCCCAGGAACCTGAGCCTGGAGGACTTCGAGGAGGGCTCCCGGTATGCCCATGAGCGCGGCGCGCGCGTCTATGTGACCTGCAACGTGCTGCCGCGCAACGCCGAGGTCGAGGACCTGAAGGAATACCTGGGCCAACTCAAGGACACCGGCGTGGACGCGCTGATCGTCACCGACATCGGCGTGATGATGGCCGCCCGCCGCATCGCCCCGAACCTGGAGATCCACATCTCCACGCAGGCCGGCGTGACCAACTATCTGGCTGCCAACGCCCTGTACGAGCTGGGCGCCAAGCGCGTCGTGCTCGCCCGGGAGATGGACCTGCAGGCCGTGCGCGACATCCGCGCGAACATCCCCGAGGACATGGACATCGAATGCTTTGTGCACGGCGCGATGTGCATGGCGTTCTCCGGGCGCTGCCTGTTCTCCAACTACCTGACCGGCCGCGACGGCAACCACGGCGAATGCGCCCAGCCCTGCCGCTGGAAGTACTCGATCGTGGAGGAGAAGCGCCCCGGCCGCTACTTCCCGATCGAACAGACCCAGGACGGCGCCTACCTGTTCAACTCGCAGGACATGAACATGCTGGAGCACCTGGACGACCTGATCGACGCGGGCGCCACCAGCCTGAAGATCGAGGGCCGTTCCAAGAGCGCCTACTACATCGCCGCCATGACGAACGCCTACAAGAGCGCCGTCAACGAATACATGGTCCAGCGCGGCTTCGAGAGCGAGGACGGCGCGCCCCTCGCCCCGTTCCACGACCGCGTGCACCGCACGGCGCCGGGGGAGAGCCCCCGCGTCGGCGAGGCGGCCATCGAGACGGACACCCCGGCCCCCGCCCCGGTCGACCTGCCGCAATGGCTGCGCGAGGAACCCTACAAGGTCGCCCATCGCGATTACAGCACCGGCTTCTACTACCCGGAGCATCCGGTCACCCAGAACACCGATCGCAGCCACTACTTCCGCGAATGGCTCGTGGTCGGCGAGACGCTCGGCTGGTCCCCGGAGGAGGGCGGCCGCCTGACCATCATGAGCCGCAACAAGATCGAAGCCGGCCAGCTGGTGGAATTCGTGCTGCCCGGCCGTGCCCCCTACGCCTACACGGTGCCCGGCGGCGGCTTCCGCGACGAGCACGGCATGTGGGTGCGTGAGATCAACAACCCCGCGCACGTGTTCTCCATGCCCTGCCCCGAACCGATCCCCGTGAACGCCGCGATGCGTTCGCGCACCAAACAGGCCACGATGAAGGCCGAGTAGGTTCCCCGGAACAGACCCAAGCAACGTATCAAGGAGCACACCGATGAGCACAGTCGACACCACCGACGGCATCCTGGACAGCAACGCCATCAGCCCCACCGACAAGAACGGCCGCCCGATCCCGGTGACCATCCCCGTCATGCTGGCCCCCGGCGTCAGGGTGGTGTACACCACGCGCCTGGGCGGCGTGAGCCAGGGCGACGCGGCCGGGCTCAACCTCGGCGGCAAGAACGGCGACGATCCGAAGCATGTGGCCGCCAACCGCGCCGCGCTCGCCGACGAGATCGACGCGCGGCTGTCCCTGGTCAGCCAGATCCACTCCGGCACCGCCATCGACATGGATGAAACGTATGCACCGAACCGCGACTACGGGTTCGACGCCACCGGCGGCGCACTGCCCGACGGCGGCGAGCCGGAGGCGACGGTGATCGAGGCCGACGCCCAGGTCACGACCCGGCGCGGCGTCGCCCTCGGCGTCTTCGCCGCCGACTGCCTGCCGGTGCTGCTGGCCGACGCCGAAGCCGGCGTGATCGGCGTGGCCCATTGCGGCCGCCGCGGCCTGCAGCAGGGCGTGATCGGCGAAACCGTACGGATGATGACCGGCAAGGGCGCCAGCGTCGAGCGCATGGTGGCCACGCTCGGACCGTGCATCTGCGGCGACTGCTATGAGGTCGGCGAGTCGATCGCCGCCGAATTCGACGCGCGGTTCCCCGGTACGGCCACCACCACACGTTTCGGCGGCCCCGGCATCGACATCGCCGCCGCCGCGCTGCAGGAGCTCGCCGCCGCGGGAATCACGGACGATCGCATCGTGGAATCCCGCCCGCGCGTGGCCGCCGCCACCCAGTACCTGTCCGAGGACGATGAGTTGGCGGCACTGTGCCGCACGGACGGCGAGGGCGAACCCGAGCTGGCCGCCCGCATCGACGGCGTGCGCCATAGCCTGTGCACGCTGGAGAACCCGCTGTGGTACTCGCATCGTCGCGCCGCATTGGCGGACAAGAGTGGCGAGGGCCGTATGCTGGCGCTTATCGTGCGTGAATAGCGCAGGGCGGCCGCAAGCCGGCGCATGATGCGGACGATCGCGCTGTGGCCGGGACACGATCCGCCGTGCAGGCGGGCGCATGGATTTGGTGCAGAAGCTGTCCGGCGATGTGACCGGGCGGCGGACAAGGCCTTACGGTGGTGGATATGAGTCAGAGAGAGCAGAGTGCGGTGCCCGTGGTGGCTGTGGTGCTGGCGGCCGGATTCGGCACGCGGTTCGACCCGAACAACCCCAAGCAGCTGGTGTCGGTCGGCGGCAAGCCGATCGTGTGCTGGAGCATCGAGGCGTTCGAGGCCAACCCGCGGATCACCGACACCGTGGTGGTGGTCAATCCGCAGGTGCGCCACGCCGTGGAACGGCTGGTGGATCAGGCCGGCTACCCGAAGGTGCGGATGATCCTCAACGGCGGCGCCGAGCGTGTGGACAGCACTGCGGCCGCGCTGGATGCGCTCGCCGCGGCGGGCATCCCCGGCGACGCGAAGATCCTGATCCATGACGCGGTGCGTCCGTTCGTCGCCCAATCCTCGATCGACGGGTGCGTGGATGCGCTCGACCGGTTCACGGCGGCCACCGTGGCGTTCGCCTCCACCGACACGGTGCTGCTCACCCGCGACCTAGGCGACGTCAAGGTCGTCCAGTCGGTGCCGGACCGTCCCCAGACCTTCCGCGCCCAGACCCCGCAGGCCTTCCGGTTCTCCACCATCCGACGCGCCTACGCACTGGCCGCGCACGATCCCGACTTCCACCCGACCGACGACACCCGCGTCGTCGTCGACTACCTGCCGGACGAGCCGGTCGCCATCGTGGCCGGCAGCGAAACCAACCTGAAGGTCACCACGCTCGCCGACATGCCCACGGCCGAGCGCATCGCCGCCGATATTCTCACCCAACGCCGGTAGACTGGACGCTATGCAGCAGTTCAGCGTGGTGATCTCCGGCTTCGACCGGTACGACGGCATCGATGTCAACCCGTCATTCGAGGTGCCCCGGGCGCTGGCCGAACAGGGGCTCGGGATCTCCACCGACATCGACGACCCGCTGTCCGACGTGTCGGTGATCATCCACACGGTCGGCCTGCCGATCAGCTTCACCGACTCATGGCCGGAGCTCAAGCGGGTGCTGGACGCGGTCCGGCCGGACATCGTCATCGCCACCGGCCTCAAACGCTCCGCGCGCGGCATCGCGCTGGAACGATGCGCCACCAACCTCATGGATGCCGCCAACCCCGAGGACGCCGCGCCGCGCCGCACGCCGATCGACCCCGAAGGCCCGGCCGCCTACTGGACACGGCTGCCGCTGCGCGCGATCCTGCGGGACTTCACCACCGAGGACATCCCCGCTACGCTGAGCTCGGACGCGGGCACCTACGTGTGCAACTCGCTGTTCTACCGGCTGATGCACTGGAACGCCTCGCAGGAGCGCGTGCTCTCCGGATTCGTCAGCTTCCCCAAGGTCGTCGAATCCGCCCACTCGCCGCAGGGCCTGCCGCTGGACCGGCAGATCGCCGCCTGCCGCGCCGTCGTGCGGGAGGCGATCCGGTATCACCTGCGACCGTCGTCCGAAGAGATTCTGCTGGACTGACCAGGGACGCGCCCGAAGGTTTTCTTGAGCGCCCTGTGAGAATGTGGACGATGCCGGGGTGCGCGCCCGCGCCGTCGGCTAGAGTACACAGCGGAACCCGTTCGAAGGGTGGAACGGGATGGTGCCGAAAGGAAACGGTGATGGCGGAACGATTCCCGATCGTGTTACGCGGATATGACAAGGACAGCGTCGACGAGGCATTCCGGTCGACCCAGCAGACCATCGTCCGGCTGCGTCAGCAGGTCGAGGCGAGCGACAAGACGATTCTGCAGCTGCAGGCCAAGTTGCAGGAGGAACGCAGCAAGGCCGCCGGACAGGGGACGAGCTACGCCTCGCTGGGCGCCAACGCGCAGCAGATGCTCGCCTCGGCGGAACGCACCAGCACAGACCTGCTGGAACGCGCCAAGCGTGAGGCCGCGGCCACCAAGGCCGCCGCGCAGGAGCAGGCGGAGACCCTGGTCAACAACGCCAAGCTCGACGCCAAGCGTGTGCTGGGCGAGGCCAACGCCAAGGCCGATACGCTGCTGACCAACGCGCGGCATGAAGCGGAGAGCCTGACGGCTTCGGCCCAGGAGGACGCCGCCCAGCTGCGCGCCGAAACGGCGAAGGCCGTGGGCGAACAGCGCCAGGCGATTGACATGGAACTGACGAACTCCCGCGAGGAGCACCTCAAGCGTCTGGCTTCGGAACGCGCCACGCAGGAACGCGAGATCGCCGACCTGCGCACCGAGGCCACCCAGCAGATCGCCGACCTGCGCAAGACGGCCAATGAGGAGATCTCGCGGCTGAAGAGCGAGAACAACGACCAGATCGAGGCGGCGCTCGCCGATGCGAACAAGAAACTGGCCGACGTGCGCGAGCAGGTGTCCAAGCTGATCTCGGACGCGCAGCGCCAGGCCGCGGAGATCGTGGACGCGGCCAAGGCCAAGGCGCAGGAGATCACGGACGAGGCCGAGGTGCACCGCACCCAGACCATGAGCCAGGTCACTGCCGAGGTGGAGCAGATCCGCGCCGACATCGCCAACCAGCAGGAGGAGGCCACCACCAAGGTCAACGAGCTGCTGGCCCATCTTGAGGAGCGTCGTGAGCAGACCAAGCGGGAAACCGATGAGCTGATCGACCAGGCGCGGTCCGTGCGCGATCAGGCCGATGCGTATGCGGCCTCCCGCCGTGAGGAGGCCGATGGGCAGGCCACCGAGATCCTGCGCAAGGCGAACGAGGAGGCCGACGGACAGGTCGAGGAGCGCCGCCGCGCCGCACAGGCCGAACTGGACGGCATGCAGGCGCGCATCGTCGAGATGCAGGCGCAGGAATCCACTATCGCCCAGCGGGTCAGCGAGCTGCGTGCGCTGTTCTCCAACGCGTTCAGCGGCTTCGACGGCAAGGCCGAAGCGCCGGATGTGCCGGTGGTCAACGCCGTCGCCGACCTTCCCGCACGCGGTGAGGCGGCGTCCGACGCCATCGACGAGGCCCCCCACCCCATCGACCAGGACTCCGATACATCGGTCCTGGATGCCGTCGCCGGCGAACCGGAGGATACCGTCGCCATCGCGTCGGTCTCTTCGGTCTCTTCGGACTCCGATGCACCCGAACCGGACGACGGCACCGTGGTGATGCCGGCCGTGCGGAGCGAGGAACGCTCCGGGGATGCGGACGAGGACGATATGCCGACCGTGGGCATTCCGGTGGGCGATGGCGGCACGGACTCGGAGGATCAGCCCTCCGGGGAATGACCCCCACCGTTTTCGACCAGTGAGGATAGACTCGTAACGACTGTTGCTTCGCGGCGCCACGCTTCCTGGAAGCGGGTGCCGCGAAATCATGCTCCGGCCGGCCTGCCGCGTACGGAGCCTCGGATTGAAGAAAGGAACGATATGGCTGAACTCACGCCGCTGAGCGCCGAGACCCTCGGCACGCTGTGCGCCGATTTCGAATCCAATGCCGCGAACCGACTGGCGATGAACGCCGTTACCGCCGCGGGCATCGACAAGGTGGCCCGCAACTATGACCGCGCCCGTCTGCTGCAGCGCCGATTCTCCGTGACCGTGGACAACGGCACGGTGACCCATCAGGATCGTTCCGGCCGCTGCTGGCTGTTCAGCTCCCTGAACGTGGCCCGTTTCGTTGCCAAGAAGAACATGGGCCTCAAGGAGTTCGAGTTCTCGCAGAACTACGCGATGTACTTCGACAAGCTTGAGCGCATCAACTACTTCCTCAAGGACATGGCCGCGCTGGTCGAGGCCGGCGAACCCGCCGACTCCCGTCTGGTGCAGCATCTGCTCGCCGACGTGATGGGCGACGGCGGCCAGTGGACGATGGCTATGAACGTCTACAAGAAGTATGGCGCCGTGCCCAAGGACCTGTTCCCGGAGACCGAGTCCTCCAAGAACACCGGTCCGATGAACACCCAGCTGCGCTCGATGCTGCACACCGAGGTGGCGCGCATGTTCGCCGATCCCTCGAAGATCGACGAGATCGTGGCTGAGGGCGTGGCCGCCGGCCACCGCATCCTGACGATCCACCTGGGCGAGCCGCCGAAGAGCTTCGACTGGGAGTGGACCGACGAGAAGGGCGAGTTCCACCGCGACGGCGAGATCACGCCGGTCGAGTTCTGGAACAAGTACGTGGACGCCGGCCTGGAGGACTACGTGTGCCTGGTCGACGACCCGCGCGCCGAGCATCCCAAGGGCAAGAAGATCGCCATCGAGCACCTGGGCAATGTGGCGGGCGGCGACCCGACCGAGTACCTCAACGTGCCGAACCAGTTCATGAAGGACTGCGTGCGCCGCATCCTGTCCGAGCAGGGCATCCCGGTGTGGTTCGGCGCCGACTGCGGCCCGATGATGGACCGCGAATCCGGCGCCTGGGCCACGGACCTGTTCGAATACGGCCATGTCTACGGCTTCGACTTCGACCTGGACAAGGAGCAGCGCGTGCGCTTCGGCGACTCCGCGATGAACCATGCCATGGCCTTCGTCGGCGTGGACGTTGACGACGACGGCACCACCACCCGCCGCTGGCGCGTGGAGAACTCCTGGGGCGACAAGATCGCCGACAAGGGCTACTTCACGATGAGCGACGACTGGTTCACCGAGTTCGTGTACGAGGTGGCCGTGCCCAAGAGCATGCTGCCCGAGGAGTACCGGAAGGCCCTAGAGGAGCCCGCCATCTCCCTGCCCGCCTGGGATCCGATGGGCGCTCTGGCGTGAAACGCCAGAGCGCCTGAGCGGACACGGCGTATAGCGGACGACCCGGTGGGCCGTCCGTAGCCGTGGCCCGCGGGCGGCAGCCCGCGGGGTACCGCGAAGGTCGGATTGAGCCCGGCCGCAGGCCGGTCCATAATTGCAGGGGCCGGAGGCCGCTGGCCTAGTCATATCGACCCGCCGGTTGCATCCCACGATGCAGTCGGCGGGTTTTCATATGCCGGTCCTATCTATTATGGTGGGGTGTTCAGTATGACCGTGGGCGGTGCGCCGCATCGCCATGATGAAGAGAGGTGAAGGATGGCGGGTCTGCGTGGTCCGGACAGTTCCGAGGACGAGCATCGTTTGGATGAGCGCGCCGTCTTTCCCGAGACGGTCGACGTCAACATCCGCCAGCTCGATCCGATCCCCGCGCCGCGTGCGTTCCTGCGCGAACTGCCGTTGACCGAGGAGATGAGCGATCTGGTGCTGCGCTCCCGGCAGGAGATCCGTGACGTGCTGCACGGCCGTGACGACCGTCTGCTGGTCATCGTCGGCCCCTGCTCGATCCACGATCCGAAGGCCGCCCGCGAGTATGCCGAGCGTCTCGCCGCCGTGAACCGCGAGCTCAACGACCGCCTGGTCATCGTCATGCGCACGTATTTCGAGAAGCCGCGCACCACCATCGGTTGGAAGGGGCTGATCAACGATCCGGATCTGGACGGCCGGTTCAATATCCGCAAGGGCATGTGGCTGGCGCGCAAGGTGCTCACTGACGTGCTGTCGCTGGGCCTGCCCACCGCCATCGAATGGCTGGATCCGATCACCCCGCAGTATCTGTGCGACCTGATCTGCTGGGGTGCGATCGGCGCGCGGAACACCGAGAGCCAGGTCCACCGTGAACTGGCCAGCGGCCTGTCGATGCCGATCGGCTTCAAGAACTCCACCGACGGCTCCATCAAGGCCGCGGCCGACTCCTGCTACACGTCCGCATTCGAACACCATTTCCTGTCCATCAATCTGGACGGTCGCGTCATCTCCGCCGAAACCAAGGGCAACCCGGACTGCCACCTGGTGCTGCGCGGCTCCTCCCACGGCCCGAACTATGATCCGGAGTCGGTCGCCGCGGCCCTGGAGGCGCTGAAGGCGTCCAAGGCGTCCGGGCCGAGCGAGCACGGTCTGGTCATCGACGCCGCGCACGGCAACTGCGGCAAGGACGAGAACCGCGAGGCCGAGGTGGTCGAGGAGATCGCCGCCCGCATCGCCGACGGCGAGCAGGGCATCCTCGGCGTCATGATGGAGAGCTTCCTGAAGGGCGGCCACCAGAAGCCGGCGCCGTTGGACCAGCTGGTATACGGCCAGTCGATCACCGACGCCTGCGTGCCGTGGGAGCGCACCGAACGGTTGCTGCACACCCTGGCCGACGCCGTCGCCACCCGTCGTTCCGCGCGCTGACTGCTATCCTTGTGCGCAGACACAAGGAGGAACGTGGAGTCATGCAGCCGGAACCGCAGCCGTTGAACAGTCCCGAGGATGTTGAGGCGATTCGCAGGGTCATCCGCCAGGGCGGCAACCCGCTGGTCGATACCGACGTGCCCCGCTGGGAGGATCAGGTCGGCGTCAGCCGCATCGTCAACCGCCGTGTGGTGGAGATCGAGCCGTTGCCGACGCCGGCGCAGGTGCTTGCCGACATGCCGCTGTCCGAAACGGCGCAGCGCGTGGTGGTCGAATCGCGTGACGCGATCCGCAACGTGTTGCATGGCCGCGATGACCGTCTGCTGGTGATCGTCGGCCCCTGCTCGGTCCATGACCCGCGGGCCGCGCTCGACTATGCGCGCCGGCTGTCCGCGCTGAACGGCGAACTTAAGGACGAGCTGCTGATCGTCATGCGCGTGTATTTCGAGAAGCCGCGCACCACGGTTGGCTGGAAGGGGCTGATCAACGATCCGGATATCGACGGCAGCCACAACATCCGCAAGGGGTTGCTGTTGGCCCGCCGCGTGCTGCTGGGCGTACTGGACGAGGGAGTGCCGGCCGCCACCGAGTTCCTGGAGCCCACGAGCCCGCAGTACATCGCCGATGCCGTCAGCTGGGGCGCGATCGGCGCGCGGAACACCGAAAGCCAGATCCACCGTCAGCTGGCCAGCGGCCTGTCGATGCCGATCGGTTTCAAGAACGCCACCGACGGTTCGGTCAAGGCCGCGATCAACGGCTGCTACGCCGCCGCCCAGCAGCATGGGTTCTTCGGTGTGGACCACCTGGGCCGCGCCTGCGTGGTCGAGACGCTGGGCAACCCGGATTGCCATGTGGTCCTGCGCGGGTCGAGCCATGGCCCGAACTATGACGCCGGGTCGATCGCGGCGGCGATGGCCGAGGCCCGCGCCGAGATGCCGGAGGGGTCGGCCGCCGTCTGCGGCCTGGTCGTCGACTGTTCGCATGGCAACTCCGGCAAGGATGAACGTCGGCAGGCCGATGTCGTGCGTGAGATGGCCGCCCGCATCGCGGCGGGGGAGCCGGGCATCGCCGGTCTGATGATGGAGAGCTTCATCGAAGGCGGCAACCAGCCGGCCGGCCCGCTGGACACGCTGGTCTACGGCCGGTCGATCACCGACCGCTGCATCTCCTGGCCCGACACCGAGGCCCTGCTGCGCGACCTGGCCCGCGCGGTCGCGGCCCGTCGGTCCTGAGGGGGCCAGACACATCGAGGCCTGCGGGCTGCATCGATGGGAATGACCGTGGCGAGACCGCCGGCCGGTGTAGGCTGAACGCAACGCAACCCTACCGACCGAGAACAGGAGCCAGCATGACCACCATCGCCATCATCGGTGCCATGGACGAGGAGGTGGCGCATATCGCCGCCTCGCTCGACGACGTGACCCACACCGCCGCAGCCAGCCTGGACGTGGTCCGCGGCACCCTGGCCGCCGCGGACGGCGGAACCATCGAGGTCGCCGCCACCGTCGGCGGCATGGGGCTGGTCAACGCGGCCGCCACCACGCAGTACCTCATCGACCTGTGCCATCCCGACGCCGTGATCTTCTCCGGCATCGCAGGCAACCTCAACAAGGCGCTGCACGTCAACGACATCGTCCTCGGCGGCACGCTGCGCTACCTGGACACCGACATGCGGCTCGTCGGCCAGTGGAAACCCGGCACCCCGGATCATCAGGCCACCGAGTTCCACTCCGATCCGCGCCTGCTCGAAGCGGCCGACGCGGCGCTGGACGAGATGGGCATCACCCATATCACCGGCACCATCGCCTCGGGCAACTACTTCGTGGACACCCCGGAGCAGGTCGAAGCCGTCATCGCGGCCACCGGCGCCGACGCGGTGGAGATGGAGGGTACCGCGGTGGCCCATGTGGCGGCCCGCAACGACGTGCCCGCACTGGTCATCCGCGCGCTGAGCGACAACGCCGACACCGACTACGAGGAGTTCCGCACCTTCGACATCACCGAATACGCGAACACCGCCGCCCGGCTGGCCGTCAACATCGTGCGGCGCCTGTAGGCGGATCCCCGCGCGTCATGCGCCGCGCCGCGGCCGGGTGAACTTTCGGAGAACCGGCGGTGGACAGTCGGTACGGCGCTCGCGGTCGAACGCAAGTGCCGCTACTGTGGTGTCCGGAACTACGTAGTGGACCTCGGAAAGGCGCGTCGACGATGGAGATCTGGCAGGTGGTGGTGCTGGTAGTGGCCGTGGCGGTCGCGGCGGCGATCGGCGCGGCCGTGGCATATGGCCGGGGCCGCGAGACGGGCGAGTCCGAGTCCCGGCCCCGGTCCGCGGAGGGCGACCACAGCCTGTTCGGCGAGGACCTGCCGGTGCTGCCGACCGAACGCCGGTTCGTGGAGGTGATGCCGTACGCGCTGATCGTGGCCGATTCCGCCGGCGCGGTGGCCTACGCCAGCAAGGGCGCGGACCCGCTGAATCTGGTGCGCAACGGGCGACTGGTCGCCGAGGACATCGGCGAGGTGCTGGCGCTGGTGGTGGCCGACGGCCAGGTGCGCGAGCGCGAGCTGAAGGTGACGCTGCCCCGGCCCGACCGCAGGCAGGACGGCCGCGGTGTGCGCGCGGGGGAGGCGGTGCCGACCGACACGTTGTATCTGCGGGTGCGCATCGGCGCGATCGCCGATGACCTGTTCGCGATCTTCCTGCACGATATGAGCGAGCAGCGGCGGTTCGAGGCGATGCGTCGCGATTTCATCACGAATGTGTCCCACGAGCTGAAAACCCCGTCCGGCGCGATCTCACTGCTGGCGGAGACGATTACCGACGCGGCCGACGACCCGGATGCGGTGCGGTATTTCGCGGGCCGCATCACCAAGGAATCGCAGCGGCTGACCGAGCTGGTGCACAAGCTGATCGAGCTGCAGCGCGCGCAGGATGCGCCTGCGATGTCCGATGCCAAGCCGATGTCCGTGGTGGCGATGACGCGCGAGTCCATCGCCGCGAACGAGGTGCAGGCCGACGCCAAGCGGATCGGCATCGTGCTCTCGCTGAACGGCCGCGTGATTCCTGTGGAGGTGCCCGAGGGCGAGCCGGAGACGCTTGACGACGACGTACTGGTGCGGGTCGGTCGCGAACCGTTCACCACCGCCGTCAAGAACCTGGTGGAGAACGCCATCCATTATTCGCCGGCCCACACCACCGTGAGCGTGGGCGTCGGCGTGGTCGGCGATCGTGTGCGTATCCGCGTGGTCGATCAGGGCATCGGCATCCCCAAGGAGTCGTTGGGCCGTATCTTCGAACGGTTCTACCGCGTGGATCCGGCGCGCTCCCGTGAAACGGGCGGTTCGGGCCTCGGATTGGCGATCACCAAGCACTGCGTGCAGGAGTGCGGCGGTACGATCTCCGTCTGGTCGCGCGAGGGCGAAGGGTCCACGTTCACCATCGAGCTGCCGGTCGCGTAGCCGTTGCCGAGTGCTACGTAGTTGATCCGTCGGAAGGCAGGAAGGCTGCCGAACCGGTACGATTACAGATAACGCATGTCGAATCCATCCCCGTTGAAAGGCAATCATGACGCGCATTCTTATCGTGGAAGACGAGGAATCCTACCGCGAGCCGCTGGTCTATCAGCTCACGCGTGAAGGATACGACGTCTCGTCCGCGGCCACCGGCGAGGAGGGGCTGGAGCTGTTCACCAAGGGCGGCATCGACCTGGTGCTGCTCGACCTCATGCTGCCCGGCATCGACGGCATCGCATTGTGCCGCCGCATCCGCGAACAGAGCCGTGTGCCGATCATCATGCTCACCGCCAAGAGCGCGGAGATCGACAAGGTGGTCGGCCTGGAGATCGGCGCCGACGACTATGTGACCAAGCCGTACTCGTTCCGTGAGCTGCTGGCCCGCATTCGGGCCGTGCTGCGCCGCAACCAGCTGTCCGGCGAGGGCTCCGGCGCCGCTGACGACGATGTGCCGCTGGTGTGCGGCGACATCTCGATGCTGGTGGGGCAGCATCAGGTCACCGTGCGCGGCGAGAACGTGTTCTTCCCGCTCAAGGAGTTCGAGCTGCTCGAATACCTGATGCAGAACAAGGGACGTGTGATGACGCGCCATCAGCTCATCGACCGCATCTGGGGTTCGGATTACGTGGGCGACACCAAGACGCTCGACGTGCACGTCAAGCGCGTGCGCGCCAAGATAGAGGAGGATCCGGCGCACCCGAGGTACCTGACCACGGTGCGGGGACTCGGGTATAAGATCGCCGATCCCGAGTGAGCTAGGCTGACAGCGCGAATGCTCAGCCCTCGACCATTGCGCGATAGCGGACGTATCCGGCGTCAGTTCGAGCCAGGATGTCAGTTCTGGATGACGGGACGGAAAACAGTTCGGTGCCTACGGGCAACTTCGTGGCATCGTCGTCGCGGAAACCGTCGTCCACGTCGGTCCGACGAACCGTGCCAATTGAGCCACCGGGCTCAGTGTCGGTTACGGCGCCACCGTCCGTGACACGTTCGTACGTGGTGCCGTTGACGACCACCATGTCGATGTCGGGATTCCGACTGACCAAGCATTCAGGTGTCATTGATTGGGCGGTATTCTCACCGAAGCACGGATCCGTCGTGCAGCCGCTCGCCAGTGTCAATGCGAGTATTGCTACAAAGGTTCCTATGATTGGCGACCTGCCTTCTATTCCTTTTTTCATCTTTCCTCCTGATGACATAGAGCGTGGACGGCGGCGCATCCGACAGTTGTTCGGTGCGCCGCCTTTAAGGACTTTATTGCTGTCGCATTGCTTCTGCATATACGTCTAGCGTAGCTCCAATAGCTTCGTCAGCTTTGATTTGAGTGCGAAGCGGATGAACGGAGCCGTCGGAGTGTACGGATAGAACTCCCTCTGTTGGATTGATGGGGTCAAAAGTCCCATCTTCGTGTTTATTGAGTAACAACAAAAGTTGTTTGCCATGTGTAGTATCGACTTCTTGCAGCGGTATGGTGTTTTTCTCTCGGATCTTAATTCCATCGACGGTTCCTCCAACCTGAGTTACATTGATGACGGTTCCTGGAAGAACATCACCTTTGATGCTGTCGGTTACTTGGAATTCTGTAACAATGTGAGGTACTGACATGGCTTCAATGTCGATGTTTTCCCAGGTAAGTCCTCGTTGCGGATTTGACTCTTCTGTGCCGGTTTCGAAATCAATGCGAGGATATTCAATTACTTCTCTGGAGTTGAGAGGAACTCCAGTGATAATAATATCTGATGCTGAAACGCTGTCAGAAACCGATGCATATACAGGATAATCCGCATACACTTCCATGGTAGTGGTTGTTTGTGGGGTGTGGGCAGCCAATTGCAGCATTACAAAGACTGCGATGATGACTGCTGAGATAAGTACTGCTGTTAACAGCTTTCGTCCTGTAGAGCGATGAAAGTTTTCATTAGTAACAGCTCCTTACATAGGAAACGTCATAGGATGTGGGGGATCCGACTGTATTGCGGTTCCGGTTATGATTCATTAGAGAACCGTTCGGGTTTGCTGACAGAGGGTTGTCTAGGAGTCGTAGACCATGACCTAACTCATGGGTGGATGTGCTTAGTACCCAATTCCAGTATTGATTACTAGGCGCGGACTGTGACAAAGTGCGTGCGTTGACTTGAATCTTAAAAGTTTTTCCTCCGGCATTTTGGATTGGTGTATAAAGTCCATACCAACTATCGGTGTACTGACCGGCTGTCATAATCGGGATTGCTGTTGCTTGTGATTGTATTGAAGCGCCGGCGCCGGAAGAATTCCAGCGTGATCTAGCGGTGTCGAATCCGCCGGTCCATTGGGAATTGACATTAACGTAGCGAACTCCGAAGGAGCGGCTTCCCAATCCTCCGGAGTAACAGTTGGCTGCTTGTGCTTCTGGAATTGGTGCGATAAGAAAAGTAAGAAATATGGCTGACAGCAATATCGCTGCAGCGTAATGCGATTTCTGTAGATACTTCATTTTACTTCAGCGCCTTTGACGAGGTAATGGAAATTGGTATTTGGTAGGTAGAAGTCTTGAGGTACTTCTGCGGGAGGAAAAGACAGCAATGTCAATCCCTCGTGGTTTCTTGAACCCAGATGTTTCCGAAGCGGACACCTGATATTTGTAGCTTAGATGAGTACAAAAAACTTGACAATGAGTTTGCATGTTTTATGCAAGTGTATGGTGGTGAAAATCGTCTGACATGCGGACTTGAGATTTATAAATTGTTTAGAGGAATTTGTATATGTGTATACCATAATAAATCATCAGTATAGATTTCGCAGATTCCATCGAATTGTTCTACAGTATGGCGAATTGAAGACATGCCGGTATGCCTGCCGTTGTGGTTGTGTTTTGACGGGACATCCGCCACGTAAATCGAGATGCAATCGTTGACCTGTGAAATTATTACCGTATAGCCAGTATTAGGCAATGCGTGCTTTGCAATGTTGCCATACAGTTCGCGTAGTATAGGCATTAATTGGTTGCTTGCAAATGCTGTGGATATGGAATGCGGAAAATCAGGTGTGATGATACTTTCGCCGGTGAAGCCGATTGTGTGCAAAATTGTGTCATATTTATGCATCGTTTTAGTTAGTATTGTAGTGAGGTCGCTACTACTTTCGTTTCTATTTTGTTTAATATCTGTTTCTTGGTTGTTGTCAGTTTCAAGTAAGACGATTACTTTTCGTGCATGTTGTAATGCAGATTCAGCGAGATCGCGAATTTGTCTAATTGAATTATGATTTGAAGCATCGTTCCCTAGAAGGATTGGGTTAATGGTATCCGTGGTCATTATGATGTTTGTCAGATCATTGCAGATGTAGTTATGAATATCTTCTGAAGCAAGTTTCGTTAGTTTGCGCATGTTGGAAAAATCATCTGAATTATTACTTGTCTTTGATGGGTTACAATCCGTGATAATTCCAAGCAGCAAAGATGCGGTGATGGCACATAGATAAACTTCTCGCAAATTTGGATTTATAGCAGATTCTTGGTTCCATAGCCATATTGATACTATTGTAGAACAAGCAAGAATAGCAGCTAAAAAACTTCCATAAGCTATTTGCGTGGCTCCGGCAATGCAAATAGCTACGAACATGGTTGTCGCATTGGCGTTGGTGAGTAGATGAAAAGGAAGCATGATTTCACACGCGCCAAGAAAGACTATTGATGTCGTGCCTAATGCTGGATTTCGGAACATTGCGACAATCCCCATGGCAATGCATCCGGTATAGATCATGATTACCCAGCCGCCTATTTCAGGATGTGAGATATGCAGTTGATAAGCGTCCTGGATGACAGTCAGTATCAAAAAAATAGCTAGTATTGCCTTCCATTGAAGTTTTGTAGGGTGATGAACCGACGTAATATGTGATTGTGTTGTATGCATGATGCTTCTTGTAGGTTCGAATGATTAATCAAACTTTTCGATTATTTGCTGCCATATATCGATAACTTCCGACCAACGCGAAACGTGAAGTCGTCGTTTGATGTGTCGTCGGTGAGATATAACCGTTGCCGGGGTTATTCCCAGTCGTTCGCCGATTTCATGTGATGTAAAGCCTCGGGCGTACAAACTTATGATTTGCCGCTCCCGGTCTGTTAGCGACGATGCGGCCGATGTGGTTTGTGGAACGAGCCGTACGGCTTCATGTATGGAGGGGAAGGTGCATCCGTATTCTGGTACAGCGACAGCACCACCCGCGGCAACGATGTGTAGGACGTCAGGTAGGTGTTTCCTCATCATTGCCTTATCTAGTAGTGTCTGAGCTGTGGATGAAACCGCCATCCCGGCATAGCGGTCAGGTGAATACGCGGTCATGCAGACGATTCCTATGTCGGGGCATGTGCTGCGAATTGCCAGCGCCACTTGGTCTCCGGTGATGCCATCCAGTGCCATGTCAATTAAGACGACATGTGGTTTGCGAGTATCGTACCGGCAATGTTGTATTCCGATTACGGGTTGGGTGGTGCCCCATAATACCGTGCAATCCTGAGTCGTCGCTTCCACTAATTCGGTGATGTGCTCCACGGCACAGATATCATTGTCGATGATTCCGATTCCAATCGGCCTTTTGGATCGGCCGGATGTATACCCCATGTCAGTCAGTATAGAGTTATGTGTTGTTGTTTTCCGCACAATCGGTAATTGTGTCGCTGCACTACTGCACAGATGCCGCTCATTCAAATCATGGAAAACGAGTTTCCGGCTTCGGTGTGTATCGAGTCTTCAGCTGTTGGAAGTTACCTGCTGAATGCTAGTCGAGTAAGTCTCAACGTAAGCAAACGTGACAGCACGACCCGCATTGCCGCGCTGCCCGACAGCTTGTCTAACTGTTCATCTTCCGTTCACCAATTTCGGTCATCGGCACTCCCAAACGCCCATAGGCTGGATAGTGCCATGAAGAAATAACCGCCGCGGCCGCGGGCCGCAGGCAAGAATCTGATAAGAGGGAAAACCATCATGCGCAAGAATCTTCTCACCCGTTCCATCGCCGTGCTGTCCGGCGTGGCCATGCTGACCGCGCTCGCCGCCTGCGGCGACAACACCGCCGCCCCGACCGGTGACAACACGGGCAACTCCAACACCTCTTCGGCCGAGGCTATCTCCGGCGAGTTCAAGGGTGCGGGCGCCTCTTCGCAGCAGGCCGCCGTTGAGGCCTGGGTCGCCGGCTTCCAGGGCACCAATCCGGATGCCAAGATCGGCTATGATCCGTCCGGCTCCGGCGCGGGCGTGAGCACCTTCCTGACCGGTGCCACCGCGTGGGCCGGTTCCGACGCCTCGCTGAGCGCCGACCAGATCGAACAGTCCAAGAGCGTGTGCGCCAGTGGCACCGCGTTCGACATCCCGGTCTACATCTCCCCGATCGCCGTGGTGTTCAACCTGAAGGGCGTTTCGGATGAGGGCAAGCATGTGAACATGGACGCCGAGACGATCGCCAAGATCTTCGACGGCAAGATCACCACTTGGAACGATCCGGCCATCCAGGACCAGAACCCGGATCTCGAACTGCCGGCCACCCCGATCACCGTGGTGCACCGCTCCGACAAGTCCGGCACCACCCAGAACTTCGTCAGCTACTTCATCGACACCGTGCCGGACGCTTGGCCGTATGAGCTGAGCGAGAACTGGCCGAACGAGGTCGGTCAGGGCGCCAAGGGCACCTCGGGCGTGATCTCCACCGTGCAGCAGGCCGATGGCACCATCGGCTACGCCGATTTCTCCCAGGTCGGCGATCTGGGTACCGTGGCCGTCAAGGTCGGCGAGGAATATGTGGAGATCTCCGCCGAGGCCGGTTCCAAGGTCATCGACGACTCCGAGCTTGATTCCTCCGCCGAGGGCGAGAACCGCGTCGTGGTCAAGCTGAACCACAACACCTCCGCCGAAGGCGCCTACCCGATCGTGCTGGTCTCCTACGACATCGCCTGCCCGGCCTACAAGGATGCCGACACCGCCAAGTTCGTGAAGTCCTGGCTGACCTATGTGGTCAGCGAGGAAGGCCAGCAGACCGCCTCTCAGAACGCCGGCTCCGCGCCGCTGCCGGACTCGCTGCGCGAGACCGTGATGCAGTCCATCGACGCGATCGAAACCGAGTGACCCACGAATGGTCGCCGCTTCGGCTGAAACCGGACGGTGGCCATCCGCTTCAGACCAAGAGCCGCAGTCGCTTTCGGCGGCTGCGGCTCGAAGCGAGTAAAACCACAATGCGGCCTGGGCCCGCCATACGGTCGGGAACCGCCGCAGATTGAAGGAGAACCTGTGAGTTCACAAGTCAAATCGGCCGAACCGGTCGGAGGCAAGACCGCAGATAAGGTGTTCAAAGGCGTCGCCTACGCCTGCGGCATCCTGATACTCGTGGTGCTCGCCGCCGTCGCCGTGTTCCTGCTGTTCCGCGCCTGGCCTCTGATCGGTGGTGACCAGCAGGCCAATAGCGAGACCATTTCCAACTTCACCGGCGGCAAGGCCAGCAACTTCTGGACCTATGTGGGTCCGCTGCTGTTCGGTACCGTGCTCGTCTCCGCGCTGTCGCTGATCATCGCCTTCTTCGTGTCGATCGGCATCGCGCTGTTCATTTCGCATTACGCCCCCAAGAACCTGGCCACCGTGCTGAGCTACGTGGTGGACCTGCTCGCCGCCATCCCTTCCGTCATCTACGGTCTGTGGGGTGGTCTGGTGCTGGTCCCGGCCATCTTCCCGTTCTGGAACTGGGTGGCCACCTATCTGGGGTGGATCCCGCTGTTCGCAGGTCCCGCCGCGAACCCGTCACGAACCGTGGCTACCGTATCGGTGGTGCTCGCCGTTATGATCCTGCCGATCATCACCTCCCTGTCGCGTGACATCTTCCTGCAGACCCCGCGTCTTCAGGAAGAGGCCGCCCTGGCCCTTGGCGCCACCCGTTGGGAGATGATCAAGCTCGCCGTCCTGCCGTTCGGTGCCTCCGGCATCGTCTCCGCCTCCATGCTCGGCCTGGGCCGCGCCCTCGGCGAGACCATGGCCGTGCTGATGATCCTGTCGCCGGGACTCAACTACTCGTTCAAGATCCTGCAGGCCTCGCAGAACCAGACGATCGCCGCCAACATCGCGGCCCAGTACCCCGAGGCCAACGACCTCGGCGTGTCCGTGCTGATCGGCACCGGCCTGGTGCTGTTCGTGATCACCTTCGTGGTCAACTACGTGGGCCGTAAGATCACCGAGAAAGCGAGCGCATGATGACCGCAGCACAGAACACCCCCATGGATAAGGCCCCCGTCATCGACTTCGACAAGTTCAAGCCGACCCGCTCGTTCATCGCCGCGCGCAAGCGCAAGGACATGGCGATGCGCGTGCTCATCGTGCTGGCCTTCGTCATCGCGCTGATCCCGCTGATCTCGGTGCTGTGGACCACGATCGCCAACGGCATCAAGCGGTTCAACCTCGACTTCCTGACCCACAACATGACCGGTGTGGTCGGCGGCAACCCGACCCCGTCCGGTGGCTATGGCGGCGTGCTCCACGCCATCATCGGCACGCTGGAGATCACGCTGGGCGCCATGGTCATCTCGATTCCGATCGGCCTGATGTGCGCCGTGTACCTGGTCGAGTACTCCAACCGCGGCAAGCTCGCCAAGTCCATCTCCCTGCTCGTCGACGTCATGAGCGGCATCCCGTCCATCGTGGCCGGTCTGTTCGCGTTCTCGATGTTCACCATCCTCGTCGGCCCCGGCTCCACCAGCGGCTTCCAGGGCTCCGTGGCCCTCTCGCTGCTGATGCTGCCGACCGTGGTCAAGTCCTGCGAGGAGATGCTCAAGATCGTCCCCGGCGATCTGCGCGAGGCCTCCTACGCGCTGGGCGTCACCAAGCAGCGCACGATCACCAAGATCGTGCTGCGCACCGCCCTGCCGGGCATCGTCTCCGGCGCCATCCTGGCCATCGCCCGCGTGGTCGGCGAGACCGCCCCGCTGCTGATGACCGCCGGCTACATCGTGAACACGAACTTCAACCTGTTCGGCGGACAGATGACTACGCTGCCGGTGTACGTCTACCAGGAGTACAGCAAGCTCAACGCCAACTGCCCGGCCGGCGCCGACGCCAGCTGCGTGACCACCATCCCGATGGAACGCTCCTGGGCCGCCGCCCTGGCCCTGATCCTCATCGTCCTGATCCTGAACCTGATCGGACGCATCGTGGCGAAGGTCTTCGCCGTCAAGACGGAACGGTAAGCCGTAACAAGCTGCCCTATAGCAACTAAGGAACAACAATGGGACAACGCATTGATGTCAAGCATCTGAACATCTATTACGGCGACTTCCTGGCCGTCGAGGATGTCAACCTGAACATCGAGCCGAACAAGGTCACCGCCTTCATCGGCCCGTCCGGCTGCGGCAAGTCGACCGTGCTGCGCACGCTCGACCGCATGCACGAGATCATCCCCGGCGCCCACGTCAAGGGCGAGGTGCTGCTCGAAGGCCGCAACCTGTACGCCAAGGACGTCGACCCGGTCGAGGTCCGCCGCGACGTCGGCATGGTCTTCCAGCGCCCGAATCCGTTCCCGACGATGTCCATCCGTGAGAACGTGCTCGCCGGCGTACGCCTGAACAACCGCAAGATCTCCAAGTCCGACGCCGACGATCTGGTCGAGTGGGCCCTGCGCGGCGCCAATCTGTGGAACGAGGTCAAGGATCGTCTCGACAACCCGGGCATCGGCCTGTCCGGCGGCCAGCAGCAGCGTCTGTGCATCGCCCGCGCCGTGGCCGTGCACCCGCAGGTCCTGCTGATGGACGAGCCCTGCTCCGCCCTGGACCCGATCTCCACGCTGGCCGTGGAGGATCTGATCAACGAGCTGAAGAACGAGTACACGATCGTCATCGTGACCCACAACATGCAGCAGGCCGCCCGCATCGCCGACTACACCGGCTTCTTCAACCTGAAGGCCGTCGGCCAGCCGGGCCACCTGGAGTACTTCACCGACACCTCCACCATGTTCAACAACCCGCAGAACGAAGAGGCCGAGCGCTACGTCTCCGGCCGTTTCGGCTGATCGGCAGATCAAAACTCTCCCAACCGCCCTGTTCCCGCAGGGCGGTTTTCTGTGTTGCACGGCTGACTTAGGCCGGTGCTATGGTGAACCTCGTCCGGGATGCATCGTTGTTCCGGATGAGTCGCAGTAACCTCAATGCGGGTTGACCGCCCGCTCAAATCCAAGAAAACAAGAAGAAGAGAGCATAATGGAGAAGTTCTTCCATTTGAAGGAGAACGGCACGACGGTCTCGACCGAGATCCTGGCCGGCCTGACCACGTTCTTCGCGATGGCGTACATCATCGTCGTCAACCCCCAGATCCTGAGCCAGACCGGCATGCCGTGGGGCGGCGTGTTCCTCGCCACCATCATCGCGGCCATCGCGGGCACCCTGGTCATGGGCCTGTTCGCCAATGTGCCGTATGCGCAGGCCGCCGGCATGGGTCTGAACGCGTTCTTCACCTACACCGTGTGCTTCGGCCTCGGGTTCACCTGGCAGCAGACGCTGTGCATGGTGTTCCTGTGCGGCATCATCAACATCATCATCACGGTCACCAAGATCCGCAAGATGATCATCAAGTCCATCCCGCCGATGCTGCAGCATGCCATCGGCGGCGGCATCGGCCTGTTCGTGGCCTACGTCGGCATGCTCAACGTCGACCTGATCACCTTCACCCCGGACGCCGAGACCACCGCCGCGGTCGGCGCGACCCCGGGCCTGGCCACGTTCGACAAGCCGGTGCTGTGGGTGTTCCTCATCGGCCTGGTGCTGGCCATCGCCTTCACCGTGCTCAAGGTCAAGGGCGGCCTGCTGCTGGCCATCGCCATCACCACCGTGGTCGGCATCCCGTTCGGCGTGACCACCATGGCCGACTCCGTGTCCATCTCCGAGACCTTCTCCCAGCTGCCGCAGACTTTCGGCGCCATCTTCTCCGCCGAGGGCTTCCCGGCCCTGTTCTCCGATCCGGCCAAGCTGCCGCTGGTCATCGTGACGATCTTCGCGTTCTCGATGTCCGACACCTTCGACACCATCGGCACGTTCATCGGCACCGGACGCCGCACCGGCATCTTCTCCGAGGATGACGAGAAGTCCCTGGAATCCGGCCACGGCTTCAGCTCCAAGATGGACAAGGCCCTGTTCGCCGACTCCATCGCCACCTCCATCGGCGCGATCTGCGGCACCTCGAACACCACCACCTACGTCGAGTCCGCGGCCGGCATCGGCGCGGGCGGCCGCACCGGTCTGACCTCCGTGGTCGTGGCGGCCTGCTTCGCGGTCTCCGCGTTCCTGTCCCCGATCATCTCCGCCGTGCCGTCCGCCGCCACCGCCGGTGTGCTGGTCATCGTCGGCTGCATGATGGCCTCCAGCCTCAAGGAGATCGACTGGTCGGAGATCTCCGAGGCGATCCCGGCGTTCTTCGCCGCCGTGTTCATGGCCTTCTCCTACTCGATCAGCTACGGCATCGCCGGCGGCTTCATCACCTACTGCATCGTGATGAGCTGCAAGGGCAAGGCCAAGGACGTGCACCCGGTGATCTGGACGGTCGCCGCGCTGTTCATCCTGGACTTCGTCCTGCAGGCCGTGCTCGTCTGAGTCTGGCCTGCGACACGCCCGGGTTGCGTGTTGTCTCGCAACCCGGGTACATTATCGATTCTGTAAACCACAGACCGTTGGTTGGAGTGCGCGCAAGCGGGCTCCCGAAGTTTGGTTCGCCAAGCCAGCGCAGGTTGAGAGATATCGGCCCGCAAGGGTCACGCAAGTGAGCTTGCGGATGGTTGTTGCTCTGCCTGTGCGCAGGGCTTTTTTATTGCCTGAATGGCACAAGCCCGGCAGCGCGTTCCGGATTGGACAAGTCAACGGCCGACTTAGGAAGGAACGCCATGAAGAGGCCCGAAAAGGAAGCGGTGGTCGCGCAGCTTACGGAGCAGTTCCGTAACGCTGACGCCGTCTACCTGACCGAGTACCGCGGGCTTACCGTTCCGCAGATCTCCGATCTGCGTGAAAAGCTAGGCCGCGATACTTCCTACACCGTGGCTAAGAACACGCTGGCTCGCATCGCCGCCAAGGAAGCAGGCATCGAGGGCCTCGACGAGATTCTCGCCGGCCCGACCGCCATCACCTTCGTGAAGGGTGACTTCATTGAGGCTGCGAAGATCATCCGTGACTTCGCCAAGGATAACAAGGCCCTGGTTATCAAGGGTGCCGCCGCTGACGGCACTGTGTACGATGCCGAGGGTGCCGTGAAGCTGGCGGATCTCAAGTCCCGCCCGCAGCTGCTCGCCGAGTTCGCCGGCGACGTCAAGGCTACGATGGCCAAGGCCGCGTACCTGTTCAACGCTCTGCCGACCAAGGCCGTGCGTACGATCGACGCGCTTCGCGAGAAGCAGGAGAAAGCTGCCTGATTCACTTGCGGCTCGCCGCATGAATCACCACGCTTCAATAACTGAAAACAACCAAGGTTTATTCGGTGGCGGGTTCCACTTCACCGCCGCCAAGTATTGAAAGGAAGCCATTATGGCTAAGTACACCAATGAAGAGCTGCTCGAGGCTTTCGGTGAGATGACCCTGGTCGAGCTCTCCGAGTTCGTCAAGGCCTTCGAGGAGAAGTTCGACGTCGAGGCCGCCGCTCCGGCCGCCGTCGCCGTTGCCGCCGCTCCGGGCGCTGCCGCCCCGGCCGAGGAGGAGAAGGATGAGTTCGACGTCATCCTGTCCGCCGTCGGCGACAAGAAGATCCAGGTCATCAAGGCCGTGCGCGCCATCACCTCCTTGGGTCTGGCTGAGGCCAAGGCCCTCGTGGACGGCGCTCCGAAGCCGGTTCTGGAGAAGGCCAAGAAGGAAGACGCCGAGAAGGCCAAGGCTCAGCTGGAAGAGGCTGGCGCCACCGTCGAGCTCAAGTGATTGGTGCGGTCTTAGACCGCGTGATGCTTGCTGTGACCCCGTCCGCATGGTTTATGCGGGCGGGGTCCGCTCATATGCGGCGCAAGGAGGCGTGTTCGGGGGTATAGTGCCGTTGTACCCCTAGGGGTGGAGCGCGATGACGCGGACTATCCACTTTGGGCACCTACAATGGTCGGAAATTGTTGATTTCCGGCATGATAATCCGCCGCGTTGCGGGGAAGCATGACACAATGGCAGGTAGTGTGACTACCTGTGGCAGGGTGTGAAAGGAAGGCGATCCGGTGAACGAGGAAACGACGCTGCAATGGGTCATCAGGGCGAACGGCTCTGAGGTGGGGCGGGTCAGCCCGTCCCACAGCGTGGAGATCGGCCGTAAGCCGTTGCGCCCGCTGGCGGATGACGGCATGTCACGGATCGACGTGCCGGATGAGACCCGTTCGATGTCCAAGCGTCACGCCGTGTTCAGCGTGAGCGAGAACGGCGCGGCCAATGTGCGTGACATGGCGTCCACCAACGGCACGTACGTGGTGCGTGACGATGGCGGTCTGATGCGCCTGCCGCAGAGCGTGGATTTCCTGCTGCCCACGTCGCCGGTGCGCATGCAGTTCGGCGATGTGCCGGTGGATTTCACCCGGGTGGAGCAGGAGGCGCCGGAGGAGCCGCAGCCCGCCGTGCCCGATCTGTTCGACTACGCCGTGGGGGAGGGCCGGCAGGAACCTGATGCCGCCGATATGTCAGTGGACGACATCCTGGATCTGCGCGCCGGGGAGCCGACCAGCATGTTCCAGGCCGATAGCGTGAAGCATCGCGCCCAGGAACTGGATGCCGCGCAACATCAGACATTCGAGCCGTTCCCGTTCGAGCAGGCTGCGGTGCCGCTGACGATCATGCCGGAGACCGAACAGGAGGGGGCCCCGCGCGATCTGTTCGAGGACGCGCAGTCCGCGGGGGTCGACGCCGAGAACCTGCATCTGGACGAGGAGCCCGTTGACGACAATCCGACCGCGCCCCAGAGGGTGGATTCGGTGTGGACGCTGGTTGCCGAACAGCAGGATGGTCAGGCGGAATCCGAGCCGGCTTCCGAACCGCAGTCCGCATCCGAGGAACAAGCCGTGCCGGATACGCAGCCGGCCGTCGAGGAGGCCCGGCCGTCCGAGGAACCTGCGGACGATCCGGCCACAGGCGCCCCGCTGGTGTTCACTGCGATGACGGCCGACCAGCCCTCGTCCATGCCGGACCTGGACCGCGAACCGGCCTCGCGCGAGGAACCCGCATCCACGGAACCCGCGCACGAGGAATCCGAGTCTGCGGGAATCGCGGAATCGTTCACGCCGGCGTTCGAACCGGGTTCGGTGTTCGAGCGGGTGTCCCAGGGTGGATTCGCCCCGCCCGAACCCGCCGTGCAGATCGACGGCATGACCTCCGACGACGCCAAGCGCACCACCGATTTCACCATGCAGTTCGAGATGGCGCGGCATCCGCAGCTGCTGCCGTTCCTGGCCATGAATCCCTCGCTGTATGACGATCTGTACGCGTGGCTGGCGGCGCAGGGCAACCAGGACATCGACGAGGCGTTGAGCCGTAACGAGGGCTATCAGGAGTACCGCCGAGCGGTAGGGAAGTGAGTGAAGCGATGAGTGAGAATATGCCGCAGACCGGTACCGGTGTGGAGCGGTTGCGTCTCTGGCGCGAACGCTTCCGCGAAACGCTGGCGCCGTCGCCGCTGGAGGATGCCGAACAGCTTGCCGCCCGTCTCGACCTGACCCACGCGCATCCGTCCGGCATCGCCAAACTGTTCGCCAGCGGCCAGGTTTCGCTGGATTCGCTGTTCCGGGATAACGGGATGTTGCGTGCCGCGGGCCGCCGCATCGAACGGGTGCTGGACGACCGTGCGGCGAAGAGCCGCGTCAGCGGCATGGCGGAACTGTCGCTGGTGGTGGGCATCGCCACGTGGTCGGGCCGGCAGATGCCGGTGCTGCTGTATCCGGTGGACGTCGAACGCCGTGGCGATTCGGTGACCACGGGGACGACCATCCGTTTCACCGGCAGGGTGCATCTGAATTCGGCGTTCGTCAATGAGATGCGCAACGGCGGCGTCGAGCTGGACGAACGCGACCTGTTCGACGGCTCCCACTACGCCACGGGTTCCCCGGAGACGTCGACCGTATTCTCCGCCATCACGAATCTGGCGACGCAGGTGTTCGGTGATTTCGCGATCGAACGGCATATCGTGATTGGCTGCTTCTTCGACCCGTCCACGCAGATGCTGCTGGAGAGCCAGCGCATCATCGACGCACTGGCTCAGGGCCCGACGGGCAACACCCTGCTGGATGCGCTGGCCGGGTACGGGAGCGCCGCGGATGCGCTGCGCAATGATGCGATCGCCGAGTTCAGCCCGTTCGATGGCGACCCGCACTCGGAATTCGAGGCCGGGGATGTGGATAATACGACGCGCTACGCGGCCTCGGTGGCCGCGGGCGGGCATTCGGTGGTGCTGGATTGCGCGGCCGGCGTGAACACCGCGGAACAGGCGGTGGCGTTGGCCTCGCGGTGTGTGATGAGCGGCCGCTCGGTGCTGTATGTGCCGTGCGTGTCCGATCAGAAGCGCCGGTTCATGCAGGCGATGCGCGCCAACGAACTGGGCGGCCTGGTGCTGGACTTGGCCGATCCGGATACCAACGGCGCCATCGACAAGCAGCTGATCACGGCGGTCGGCTTCCAGTCCGGGGTGGCGACCTCCCGTTTCGACCAGCTGTCGGATGAACTGGTCGGCGTGCGTTCGCGCCTGACCCGGTACCTGGGCGATCTGCATGGGGTGAACCAGGATTGGGACGTCTCCGCGTATCAGACGATCCAGCATCTGGCGAATATCGCGGAACTGCCGACCCATCCGGCCACCCGGGTGCGGCTGTCGAAGGAGTCTGCGCGTGCGTTGAAGGGGCGTCTGGACGAGTGGTCCGACCGGTTGCGCCGTGCCGGAGAACTGGGCGAGTTCGTGATCGGCCCCGCCGATACCGCCTGGTACAAGGCCTCGCTGTTCACCGAGGAGGAGGCCGTCGCCGCGTACCAGCGGGTCAGTGACGTGCTGCTGAAGATGCTGCCCGCCACCCGCGAGCAGGTGACGAGCGTGGTGCAGACCTGCGGGTTCCCCGTGCCGAACACCGCCAACGATTGGGCGCGTCAGGTGACGGTGCTCAAGAACCTGCGTCGTGTGCTGGATGTGTTCCAGCCGGAGATCTTCGAACGCGACATCAACGCCATGATCGAGGCGAGCAAGTCCAAGGCCGCCCGTAAGGCCGAGGGCACCACGTTGGGCTTCTGGGAGCGGCACCGCCTGCTCAAGGAGGCCAAGAGCCTGCTGCGCGTGGGCGCGCAGGTGGAGAATCTGCACGATGCCCTGCAGGTGGTGGCCCGTCAGGCCGAGCAGTGGCGCGTGTTCGCGCCTCACGGCGGCTGGCCGGTGTTGCCGCCGCATCTGGACGACATCATCGACACCCAGGAGCAGCTGGCGGCCGATCTGACGGCGCTGGACACGGTCCTGGCCACCACGCCGTCCGGCGGCGATCTGCAGTCGTTGGATCTCAACCAGGTCGAGACCCGTCTCAAGGCGTTGTATGACGACCGTCTGGCGTTGGACACGCTGCCGGAACGCTGCCGCTTGGAACGCGATTTCCAGACGGTCGGACTCGGCGAGCTCGTCGGCGATCTGAACGCCCGCCGGGTGGATGTGGACGCCGTGGACGGCGAACTGCAGCTGGCCTGGTGGACCACGGTGTTCGAGGACATCGTCCGCTCGTCGGCGATCATCTCGAATCAGGACGGTCTGGCGATGCAGGCCGCCGCGGACCGGTTCGTGCAGGTCGATATCGAGCATGTGCGCTCCGCGGGGCCCATGGTGGCGCAGGAGACGACCCGTCGGCTGTGCGATATGCTGTTCGCCCGCACCCAGGAGGCGAATCTGCTGCACACCACGTTGGCGGGCAGCCACAAGGTGCCGTTGAGTCGCATCCGCCGCGACCATGCGGAGATCTTCGCGGCCGCCAAGCCGGTGCTGGTGGCCACGCCGGCTGCGTTGTCCGCCACCACGGATCCCGAACCGGTGGCCGATGTGGCGGTGATCGATGCGGGGGCCCATATGCAGCCTCTGGAACTGCTGACGATCGCGAGCCGTGCCCGGCAGGTCGTGGTGCTGGCCCACTGCGATACGACGAGCTGCGAGGGGCTGAAGATGTTGGCGGACATGCTGCCCCGCATCACGATGAAGCCGTCGTCCTCGCGCCGGTCGCCGCGGCTGACGGCGTTCCTGGAAGCCGAAGGGTACGGCGCGCTGTCCTATGATGTGGCCAAGGCCGGTGGCCAGGGGCATGTGCTGTTCCACCGCATCGAGGCCAACGGCGTGCCGGTGATGACGAGCGGACTGGTGGAGAGCAGCCAGCAGGAGATCGACGAGGTCGTCAGGCTGATCACCGAACGCGCCGCCGAATTCACCATCGTTCCGGCCGGTTATACGCTGACGGTGGTGGTGCTGACCGGCGTCTTCCGGTTGAGGCTGGGCGCCGAGCTCAAGTCGTTGGCGGCCAGGAACAAGTCCATGGACCGGTTCCTGCGCCATGTGCGGCTGGTCGACATCGACGAGGTCACCGGCGCGTACGCCACGGATGTCATCCTGTCGCTGAGCTACGCCAAGACGGCGCACGGCAGGCTGCTGCAGCAGTTCGGCGACGCCGGTTCCGCCGGCGGACGCGGCATGCTGCTGGATGCGCTGGCCCTGACCAGCCGCCATCTGGACATCGTCGCCGCCTTCGGTTCCGAGGACATGGAGGATGAGCGTCTGCACCAGCCCGGCGCCAAACTGCTCAAGTCCATACTCCAGTGGGCCGAGCAGCTGGACGATCAGCCCGTGCTCCCGCAGTCGCTGGACGCCGGCTCCAACGTGCTGTTCAACGACCTGGCCGAGCGCATCCGCAAGCGCGGGCTGGAAGTGGCCGTGGACTACGGGTTCGAGAAGGGTCTGCGCATCCCGATGGTGGTGGGTTTGAAGAACCGTCCGTTCGCATTGGCGGTGATGACCGACGACACCGGGTTCATGGGCATCCAATCCACGCGCGAACGTCACCGTGTGCTGATGCAGCGGATGCAGACATTGGGCTGGTCGGTGATGACGGTATGGAGCGTGGGCGCGTTCGTCAACCCGGAGAAGGAAGTCGACCGTATCATCGCCCGGCTGGGCGAGCTGTACCGGGACGTGCAATGAGCGGGGAGTATTCGGCAACGCGCCGTACGCCGCGGCGCCATAAGCGCGTGGTACGCCAGGGCAACGAGCTGTTCGACGCCGACGGCGTGAAGCTGGAACCGGGTGATATGCGCACCGAACAGCAGCGCCAGGCCGATGACGACCGTCGGATTCTCGGCGAACTGCCGCCTCATTGGGCGGTGTTCGAGTCTCGTCAGTAGCGCTCCTCGGTGGCCACGGCCACGATCATCCCCTGATCCTGCAACGTCAGGATGCGCAGCGCCTCGTCGGAAGGCAGTGCGAACGGCACCAACGCGGTGCCGCTGCCCGCCTCCGGCTCGGCCGGCATCCCCATCGTCACCGCGCGGGCGGCGATGGCGCACGTCTCCCCGGTATTCGGGACGTCTGCCGGATACGCGGAGCAGATTCCCGAGGCGGTCAGCCCCACGGCATCGCCCGGCAGCAACCCCTCCCATCCTCCGGACAGCCGCACGTCAATAACCGTGTGCCCCGGCGGCGTCGCCGGACGTTCGTCGGCCAGCGTACCGAGTATCGGCATCCCCTCGGCGATGTCGACCCGCGCGATCAATCCTTCGGCATCGGCCACATGCCGCAGCGTGCCGGCGAATGCATCGGAGGCGGGAACACTGACCGGCTTCACGTCACCGGCGCGGATGGTCTGCCCTCGGTCGATGTCCGCCGCGGCCAGCAATACGGTCTGGGTCGCCACGGTGGATTCAAGGCATTGCAGGATGGCCAGCACCGCCAGCCCGGCCAGCACGGACGCCAACAGCCGCCGCCCCCGGTCGATGAGTCGCCGCCGTTCCAGGCTGGTGCCGGTCCTCGGCGGGCGCATATGAAAACAGTCCATCATGCAAGCATGATGGACTGGCAGGCCGGTTGGGCGCAAGCCGTCGGCGGCAATGTGGTCGAACGGTTCCGGGTTATCCACACCGTCCGTGTCGTTCGGTCACTTGCCCGACGACTTGGACGCACCGTCGGTGCGGTAGAAGCCGCTGCCCTTGAACTCGATGGGCACGGCCGAATAGATCTTGCGCACCTGCTCCTGTCCGCATTCGGGGCAGACCGTGATCGGGTCGTCCTCGAACGACTGGTGCGCGGTGAAATCGTACGAGCAGTTCTTGCAACGGTAATGATAGGTAGGCAACGCTTATCCTCCACAGGTCATCCACGGGCGCGGCATACGGCCGACCCGTACATATCCTAGTCGTCGCCCTGACAGCGGTGCGCGTATGGCAGAATGGAGCCGTGTCCGTATTCCAACTCTTCCGTGGAGGCCTTCGGCCGTCCTCGAACGCCATCCGCATGCCCCATGAACTGAACGCGCCGGAGGGTTGCCCGCCCATTCGGCTGCGTCCGCTGACGGTGGAGGACTCCTCTGAGTGGAACGAGGTCCGGTGGCGCAACGACGACTGGCTCTCCCCATGGGAATCGGGCGATCCGATGCACGGCCCGGGCATGAGCTACAACGCGTGGATCGCCTGGCAGCGCCGCAGCGAACAGGCGGGCAGCGGCGTCATCTTCGCGATTGAATACCAGTGGCGGATCGTCGGGCAGATCTCGATCGGGGCGATCTGCTACGGGGCGATGCGCAGCGGTGTCATCGGCTACTGGGTGGACGAATCGTATATCGGCAGGGGATTCGCCCCGACGGCGGTGGCGGTGCTCGCCGACTGGGCACTGACCGATGCCGCCGGCCCGCGGTTGCACCGCCTGGAGATCGCGGTCCTGCCGGAGAACGAGCGCTCGCTGGCCGTGGCGCGGAAGGTCGGGGCTCGGTACGAGGGTACGCGATCGCGCTATATGTATGTGCGTGGGCAATGGCGGGATCATGAGAGCTTCGCGTTGCTGGCGGAGGACGTGGGGGAGGGGTTCGCAAGGCGGCTTTCGTCCCGACACGCCCGGAGCGAATAGCGCGAGATTTGCCAAAGTCTCCTATTCTTAGGGGATATGGGTTACGAATCGCTGAGCACCGTCATCGTGCTGGTGATCGTCGTACTCATGTTGGCCGTATGGCTGCCCAGAAGGACGGTCAACGGTATGAAACATGTGATGGAGCATCGCGAGGACCGGTATTCCTCGTCGCTGCATCTGGTGGACGCAGACAGCGGGACCAAGTTCTCGGATGTGCGCACGCCGCAGGCGAAAGGGGCAATCATGCAGCCAAGCCAGCCGCACAAGGCCATGTCGGCGGCGGAGCATATCGCACAGGTACGGCGTATGCGCCGCGAGGCCGCGCGTCGCCGCGCCGTCATCGCGGGCGTGCTGGCGGCGGCCACGGTCGTCGTCATCGTCCTGGCGGTTGTCCTGCGTTTCAGCCCGCTGTTCGCGCTGATTCCCGGCGGACTGCTGCTGGCGGTGCTGGGACTGGGTGTCAACGCCGCCCGCCACGCGCGCGCGTGGGAGCGCAAGGTGGCGGAACGCCGTGCCAGGAGATCGCAGGCCAAGCCCGTCCAGCCGGTTGTTCAGGCCCGTGAGCGGGATGCGTCCGCGGCTCCGACCGAGGCGATGGAGCAGCGGGAGATTCGCAGGGCGCTGCGGGAGTCGGAGGAGGAGAAGGCCCGCGTCCAGGCGCGCCGTGAGGCCCGTCGTGCCGATGTGGTGGATGTCGACTCGGTGGTGGTCGAGGAGCGCACCGATGACGACCGCATCGTCATGCAGCGTGACGATGCCCGGAACGACGACGTCCCGCACGCCGAGGCGTCCCACGCCGAGAACGAGCAGGCGGTGCCGGCCGACGCCACCACCGAACTCGATGAGGTCCGCCCCGCGCGGGCGTTGGACGCGTTCGAGGTCGCGGCGTCTCAGGACCTGATCTCCTTCACGCTGGGTGAGCCCCGGAACGGGTTCGATGTGCGCCCCGAGGCGCCCGAAAGCCTGGAGATCCGTTCGACCCGTCAGGTGGCCAAGGCGGTGCCGGTGGAGGAGGAGCCCGCCGATGCCCAGCCTCAGCCCGCCGCGCAGGAAGAGCCGGCTGCACAGGATACACAGGACGACGTGGCCGATTCCGAGGGCGTGTCCTTCCATGATGCCGAGGTTTCGGCGCAGGTCGAGGCCCCGGTGGCGACCAGCGAGTCGCTCGGCACGGGCCTGGATACCATCCTGGCGCGCCGTGGGGCTTGATTTTCCAAGCTGTTCACTCTCAGCGTTAGCACTCGAGTTGGCAGAGTGCTAAAAATCGCGCTACGATAAATCCTAGCGCGAAGGAACGGCAGCGCGGGTGTTCGTCAGCCTCCCGTCCTGCAGGGCCGTCGCGGAAGACCATATCGTTACTCTTACTAGAAAGAGGAGGTCCACAGTGTCGATCTCACTCACACCGTTGGAAGACAAGATCATCGTCAAGCAGGCCGAGGCCGAGACCCAGACCGCGTCGGGTCTGTACATCCCGGACAACGCCAAGGAGAAGCCGCAGCAGGGCGAAGTCCTGGCCGTCGGCCCGGGCCGTCGCGACGACAAGGGCGAGCGCATCCCGATGGACGTCAAGGTCGGCGACAAGGTGCTGTACTCCAAGTACGGCGGCACCGAGGTGCACTATGAGGGCGAGGACTACCTGATCGTCTCCTCGCGTGACCTGCTCGCCATCATCGGCTGAGTCGGTCCGAACAACCGTTGCAGTGGGGGGGGGGGGGGGGGGGGGGGGGGGGGCCGCCGCCCGCGCCCCCCCCCCCCCC
>ERZ1090862.81-NODE-81-length-37353-cov-58.582685_pt1 | contig 37353 bp, 30 predicted proteins | sample MGYA00478481_ERZ1090862 | MGnify/ENA primary metagenome ERZ1090862 (study PRJEB33644, sample SAMEA5815745) | chicken gut metagenome | biome: Chicken; feature: Gastrointestinal Tract; material: Caecum | place: Ireland | collected 2019-01-01 | study: A study of the... | reverse complement strand
GCGATGGTACTGCACCCGAGAGGATGTGGGAGAGTAGCACGCCGCCGCATTCACCTTACGAACGGGGACCCCACACGGGGTCCCCGTTCCTTCGTTTCGCACACCAAACCCGACCCCGGCCAGACGCCACAACCCCGGAAACCCTTCCCGCATATCGCCACAGACCACCAACACACACAAGCATTCGTTTTCATGAAGTCGGGAGGCGGGTTTCAGGCGCTCACGGGAATCACGGCGTAGAAGGTCCAATCTCCGTTTTCGGGTCGAGCGATGAGCCGTCCGCCTACATGCTCGACACGTTTGCGCAGATTGGCCAAGCCACGCCCGGAACGCGGCATTCCGTTCCCTGTATCTTGTTCGGGCATTGGGTTGAGTTGCGTGATCTGCACGGCATCCGAGTCCATAAGCACCGATAGCTCAAATGAAGACCCGTCGGGCGCATGCCGAAGGATATTCGCATACACTTCAGTGAGCATATCAATGATCAGCTGTTCCTGTTTTTGCGTGAGAGGGCAATTGCCGATGACATGCAAGAGTCCTCGTCCATGCATGTTCACGGCATGCGCGGCCTGATCGCCTTGCAACATAACCGAACGTATATGATCGACCTGCCCGACAACTATCGGATTATCATCCCCAGATTTATCCGTCTGATCAAGGGTGTCGATCACTTGCCTGACCTGCCGTAACGCCTCTCTGGCGGAATCTCGCACCTGACGCCATTCATCGCCATCGGTGGAACGAATCTGCTGCTGCGCCAGCTTGGCGATGAATGAGAGCTCCCCGGTCACCGAGTCGTGGATGCGTTGTTCCAAATAGGTGTTGCGTTGTTGTTGCTCGTGGAATTGGTATTGTAACTGTTGTTCGAATCGGTTACTGATCCATCGTAGTGAACGACCTAGAAGAGCAATAAGAAGATAGATGACTATAAACGATGGAACATTCAACCAATGAACCCGTGAGTAAGGGGATAAAACGGCGAAAATCTGAGTAGCGCAGTTCCATAGCAATGCCGCTATCACTATTGACGTACGTTGTCGGTACGCGATGAGTCCAAGAGCCAGCAGGGATATGAATATACCGGACGGCGTATTGGCGATGGGAATCGCTATAACGAAGACTCCTAGTGTCTCATTGGCGAAGAATACAAATTCCGGAAAGCACGGGGCCAGTATGATAAGAACGAGTTGGCATAGGGCTATGGCGAGGGAGTAGTACGTTTTAGGCGTGCACCAAACCCATTCCCAGCAATAGAGAAGCAACGTCAGTACGGTGATACATACTATGACGTGATGCCGCATCAGGGGGCGTGGGATATTACTCATGATGGTGATCTTGGGTCAGCCATTGGGAAACTGCTTGCCGGGAACTTTTCACGCCGAGTTTCGCCATAATATGTTGCAGATGTTTACGCACGGTGCCCTGAGAAATATGGAGCTTATCGGCTATTTCGTCATCGAGTAAGCCATCGCGTGCGCAGAGTTCCATGATTTCCTGCTCTCGTGGGCTGAGCTGTGGTTTTGAGTCGCATTCTCGCCTTAGGCGAACGAATGCGGTCTTGGGTGTCTCAAAATCGGGATAGGCGAACCCGTGAACTAATGTGTTGGCAGCCTGTATCAGAGCGTTATCATCATTCTTATCTACTAGAGCCTGCGCACCTGCCTGTATCGCTGATGCCATATATCGGTTGAGAGAGTAACATGTCATTGCGCAAACGGGTGTGACACTATTGTCCATGCGCAGTTGACGGCATATATCAGCACCTTGCAGTCCTTCCAAAGACATGTCAAGAAACAACAAATCGGGTCTGTTGTGTCGGTCTGCACAACGGTTGAGTGCATCGCTGCCGTTGGTGCAGGTCCACAGAATCGAAAACGAATTGGTGCTGCAAGAAGTCAGCATCGCGGAGAGAGAGTGCAACACGCGTTCATCGTTGTCGACGAGCGCAACGGAAATAATGGGGTATGTTTGCGCTCGTGTAGATTTTAACGGTATGGTACGCAAAGCCGGAGTATACATGTTTCATTCTTTAGAAGAAGTCGCAGAGCCACTGCAATATAACGGGACACGTGGCTGCCTGCACAACAAGAACATCGGCAGTTCGAATATGCTCGATTGCCGTGTAGTTCGGAGCTGCAACAGCGAAGAGTAATGTGCTGATAATTACGATAATCCTACGTACCATATGCGCCTTCCCCTTATTTCTCCGTATGTCATCATACCGCCGGTTAGCCAAGATGGTGCGTGACGCATACACATATTGCGTATACTAGGCTGGTCGTGGCTATGACTGGATGCTTCTGATCTCATACTGGGAAACGAATGATTGAGCAAAGGCATAATTTCCATATATGCATGATAGTAATCAACTGCTGGCTGCCTTGAGACGGATGCATCTGGCAGTAGGGTTTTCCTGAAATTACTCATATTGTGTATGTATCCGGGTGTGGGGAGGAATCATGCTTTGTATATTGAACATCAATGGAGCCGAAGGGGTTCCATTACACACTGATCAAAGGAGATCATCATGAAGACAAAGAAAAGGATTGTGTCTGCGGAAGAGTAAAGGACAGATTGGTCAACGATGGTGCCCGAATATACTGAAAGCAACTCGTCGGCGCGCAGATGGAGACTGCTGCTGGTGGTTTCAGTCTGCGCACTGCTGACGCTGGGCTGTGTTGCATGTGCTGGTGAGCGGTCTGCATCAGAAACGCCTGAACCTCCGGACAGTGGCCAGACCTTGAATGATGATGAGATCTCGAACGGTGAGTCGTCTGGCGGTTCCGTTGCGGTGCCTGGTGAGGGGAGTCGTTTGGCGGGTTCGTTGGATGAGTATATCGATGCTCTGATTGCGGATACCGAGTGGACGACCGACTATGAGCGGGAGATTCTGGAGCGTGCGAAGGCCAATGGCGGTGTGTCGGTGACGGATTACGAGCAGACGTGGTCTCGATATAAGCAGTGCATGCTGGACAAAGGGTACAAGGAGATCATCCTAATCAAATACCCTAACGGTCTATACCATGAAGCCCCATATCAGGAAGGCACCACTCTTCAGATGGCCAAGCATGATCAGGATATGCAGACGTGCATGGCCGATGTGGGTGCCGTCGCGCAGGTCTATCAGATGCAGATCGGCAACCCGACGTTGTTCTCCGACAAGAACGAGGCGATTGTGGACTGCTTCCGGCGCAACAATCTGGTTCCCCTGACCTATACCGCGCAGCAGTACGCGCAGGAACGGGCTGAAGGCGAGTATACGATCGATCGGCAGGATATGGAGATCCGCGGCTGCGAGGTGGCCAACGGCTTGTTCGCCAGTTACGTTGACGATCCTGTGGAACAACTGTGGTAGGCGAGATTCGATACCGGCACGCGGTTATGATAGGGGTACCGCCCGTCTGCGTTGACGGACGGGATTAACGATACGGGGCATGCACGATGTGGGGAGGTATCGGACATGACGAAGACGGCAAAATCATCAGGTCGTGACGGGACGCGGCACCGCGATAGGCATGAGCGCCGTCGAGTATCGATCACCTGGCTGCTGCTGGCCGTGGTGACGGTGGCGGCGCTCGCCGTGGGGGCGTGTGCGCTGTTCCTGCCGGACCGGCCGCCGGAACTGCTGTCACCGGCCAAACAGGTGACCAGCGCTCCGGTCAACACGCAGGAGTACACCGGCTCGCAACAGGTCACCGTTATACCGACCGTCTCGGCCTCGCGCCAGTTGCTCGGCAACGCCACCGGCACGGTGACCGCCGACTGGTCCGGTTCCGGACTGACGTCGGGGCGAGCCGCCTACCAAGTCAACGGTCGGGCGGTAGTGGCGTTGAACACCGCCATCCCGCTGTACCGTGACATCCGACCGGGCGATGTGGGGCAGGACGCGCTCGCCGTCAATAACGAACTCAACCGGTTGGGCTATTCGTCCTCCCCGGATTCCACCACGTTCACCTGGTACACCCAACTGGGCTGGCAACAGCTGATGATCGACCAGGGCAACGATTCGGACGGCACGCTGCTGCTCGCGGATACATTATGGATCCCGTCCCCATCGGTCACGGTCGCGAACTGGTCCGGTACGGTCGGCGCGATGGTTTCGGCCGGCGCCCCGGTCGGCGAGATCCCGGGAACCATCACCCGACTCGACATCAAGAACGGCCAGCCCTCCGCCCAGGACCGCACGCTGACCATGTACGGGCAGAGCATCACGCTGCCGGCCAACGCCACCGGCGTGGACGATGCCGCGTTCTGCGCGCAGGTCACCGCCACGCCCGAATTCCAACAGATGCTGCAGGGCAGCGTCAACGGCACCATCGACCTGTCCGCGGGATTGGACGCGTCATTGACACTGGTCACGCCGATCACCGCGCTGCGCGTGCCGGCCGCGGCCGTCATCGATGCCGGTGACGGCGTCAACGGGTGCATCGTCGCGGAGGATGGACAGACCATCCCCGTCGCCATCGTGGGGGCGGAACTCGGCGCCAGCCTCGTCCAGCCGACCGACGGCACCGACGCCGCGTCGATCGGCACGGTGAAGATCGGGCCGGCGATCGCAGGTGCGTCATGTTCGTGAGCGCGCACGGTCTGGCGCATCGGTTCCCCGGCACCGACACCCTGTTCGAGCACCTCGACTTCACGATCGAACCGGGGCATACGGTCGCGATCTGCGGACCGTCAGGCTGCGGCAAATCCACGCTGCTGTCCATCCTGGCCGGGTGGGAGCGGCCGGCCGAAGGCACCGTGGAACGCAGCGGCGTCGACCGTATCGGCTGGGTGTTCCAGAACCCATACGGCGTGCCGGAGCGCAGCGCCCTGGACCATGTGGTCTTCCCGTTGCTGGCCAAGGGGGAGCGGCGGCGCGATGCCGAACCGGAGGCGATGGCCGCCATGGAGCTGTTCGATCTGGGGTATGCGGCGGGACGGCGGTTCTCGGACCTGTCCGGGGGCGAGGCGCAACGGCTGATGCTGGCCCGCGCCGTCTGCTCGAAACCCGACCTGCTGCTCGTCGACGAACCGACCGCCCAGCTGGACACGCGCACCGCCCATTCGGTCAGCCACGTGCTCGGCAACCTGGCGGGGCAGGGCATGATCGTGGTCGTCGCCACCCATGACCCGGATACCCGGGACGCCTGCGAACGCGTCATCGATCTGGCCGACTACGCGCCGGCGGGTAATCAGACGTCGGCAACCCCGGAACGGGAGGGAACACGATGAGGCTGGGGTCGGTATTGTCGGAGGCGATGCGCAACATCGCCGCGGGCACGTCACGCGCGTTCCTGCTGTTCCTGGCCGTGCTGCTGTCCGGCGGGCTGCTGGGCGGATACGAGGCGATGACCGTCATGGCGTTGGAGCAGGAGGCGGCGACCCGCATCCATGCGGACGCCGACGTGAAAAGCGTGGTCGGAGGTTCGGTGGACGGGGTGACCTGCGACCGTCTGACGGAGGTGGACGGCGGTCCCTCCGCATCCGGTGCCATGCGTGCCGGCCCGCAGATCGTGCCGAAGTCCACACTAGGGCGCGACATCGCCTCCTACGAGGTGACATCGGGCATGCTGGCGCTGGTTATCGCCGGGGAGGGAGATCCGACGCTCGCCGCGGATGCGGGCGGCGTGTGGATGTCCAGCGTGATGGCCGATGATTTCGGCCTGACCGTCGGCAGCCGGTTCGAGACCGAACAGGGTACCAGTACGGTGGCCGGCGTATTCGACTGGCCGAACGATGGGCGTGATACGCGCTTCGCCTACGCGGTGCTCGCTCCGGTCTCCGCCGATGACGGACGCACGTTCGAGGAGTGCTGGGCCAAGCAGTGGCCGGTCAGCGATGAGACCGATGGGCTGCTGTACTCCACCGTCATTATCACCGAGCAGGGCGCGCAATCCACCAGCGTGGGGGTGACCCAGATCAACAAGGGCTTCGACTCCCGGTATGACGCGACCGGCGGGTATCTGACGCGCATGACCCGGTGGATGCCGCTGATCGCGCTGGCGGTCGGGGTGCTGCTGGGCGCGGTGTCGGTGCGCCGACGCCGGTTGGAATACGCGGGTGCATTGCACAGCGGCCAGACCAAAGGCGCGCAGCTGTTCGGCATTGCGGTGGAGACCGTGCTCTGGGCGGGACTGGCCACGGCCGCGTCCTGCAGCCTGCTGGCCGCGGTGTGCGTGCGTCTGGCCGCGTCGGATCCGCTGATGGTGCTGGCGGCGGCCATCCGGACGCCGCTGGCGTTGTTCGCGGGGACGGTATGCGCCGCGTTGGTATCGGGGTTGCTGATTCGCGAATCGCAGCTGTTCCGATATTTCAAGAACCGGTGACATGGTTGCGGTCAACCGGTGCTTTGCGGACTACGGTTCGACTATGCTGGGTACGGAACATTCTTGCGTATAAGGAGCAACGATGAGCGAATCGCGTACGGCGTGGGGCTGGGGTCTGGCCAGCGTGGATGAGGCCGGCAACACCCTGGACGTGTGGTATCCGAAGCTGACGGTCGGCGAGGCGCCGGCCGAGGGCAGCCGCCCGAACCATAACTTCGACATGATGGCGCATATGGAGGCCGACGCCCGCGGCGTGCGCCGCCTGCCCGTGTTCACCGTCAGCCAGCTGGACGAGCCGATCGCGGATGCGGCCGACGCCTACCTGCGCCTGCACCTGATGAGCATGCGCCTGGCCAAGCCGAACACGCTGAACCTGGACGGCATCTTCGGCAAGCTCGCCACGGTGGTGTGGACCAACTACGGTCCGTTCGCCACCGAGACCTTCGCGCTGCGCAAGATGGACGTGGAGGCCGAGCGTATGCGCACCACGCCGGGTATGCCGCACGCCGGCGTGACCGTGATCTCGCTGGACAAGATCCCGCGCATGCTCGACTACGTGATCCCCTCCGGCGTGCGCGTGGCCGACGGCGGCCGCGCCCGCCTGGGCGCCTATCTGAGCGAGGGCACCACCGTCATGCATGCGGGCTTCGTGAACTTCAACGCGGGCACCCTCGGCACCTCGATGGTCGAGGGCCGCATCTCGCAGGGCGTGGTGGTCGGCAACGGCTCCGACATCGGCGGCGGCGCCTCGATCATGGGCACGCTGTCCGGCGGCGGCAAGCACCGCGTCTCGATCGGCGAGCACAGCCTGCTGGGCGCGAACGCCGGCATCGGCATCTCGCTGGGAGACAATTGCGTGGTGGAGGCCGGCCTATACGTGACGGCCGGCACCAAGATCACCGTGGTGGACAAGGCCAAGCAGGCCGCCGGCGAACCGCTGGACGTGGTCAAGGGCGCCGAGCTGAGCGGCAAGGACAACATCCTGTTCATCCGCAACTCGCTGACCGGCGCCATCGAGGCCCGGTACCGCAAGACCGGCATCGAGCTGAACAGCGAGCTGCACCAGCACAACTGAGCGCCATCGCGTCCACACCGGCCCTTTCCATAATGCGGGAAGGGCCGTTCTGCGCTGCGAGAACAACGACCCAGGACAAGGGGTCGGAGTACCATGGCGGGGACATCCCGAAGGTCGGCGGGCAGTGGTTTCCAAGGATTTTCACAATAAGAACTGTATGGTGGTGAACGATGGCAGAATTTGATTTTTCCCAGGCGATCGGCGAGGCGCGAGCCAAATACGAGTCGATCGCGAAGGCATTGGACGTGGATCGTCTCAAGGCGCAGATCCAGGATCTTGAGGTGCAGGCGTCCGCCCCGGGTCTGTGGGACGACCCGGAGAACGCGCAGAAGGTGACCAGCCGTCTGTCCGCGGCGCAGTCGCAGCTCAAGCGTCTGGACTCCGCCAACCAGCGTATCGACGACGTGGAGACGCTGGTCGAACTCGGTCGCGAGGAGGACGACGCCGATACGCTGGCCGAGGCGCAGTCCGAGATCGGCAGCATCCGGCAGGACTTGGACGACATGGAGATCCAGACGCTGCTGGACGGCGAGTACGACGAACGCTCCGCCGTGGTGACGATCCGCTCCGGCGCGGGCGGCGTGGACGCGGCCGACTTCGCGCAGATGCTGCTGCGTATGTACCTGCGCTGGGCCGAGCGCAACGGGTTCAAGGCCAAGATGATGGACACCTCGTACGCCGAGGAGGCGGGCATCAAGTCCGCCACATTCCAGGTGGATGCGCCGTACGCCTACGGGCGCCTGTCCGTGGAGGGCGGCACGCACCGTCTGGTGCGCATCTCCCCGTTCGACAACCAAGGCCGCCGCCAGACCAGCTTCGCCGCGGTGGAGGTGGTGCCGCTCGTCGAGGCCACCGATCACATCGACATCCCGGATACCGACATCCGCGTGGATACGTACTGCTCATCCGGCCCCGGCGGCCAGGGTGTGAACACCACGTACTCGGCCGTGCGCATCACCCACCTGCCCACTGGCATCGTGGTCACCATGCAGGACGAGCGCTCGCAGATCCAGAACCGCGCCGCCGCCATGGCCGTGCTCCAGTCCCGACTGCTGGTGCTGCGCCATGAGGAGGAGGCCAAGAAGAAGAAGGAGCTCGCCGGCGACATCAAGGCCAGCTGGGGCGACCAGATGCGTTCCTACGTGCTGCACCCGTACCAGATGGTCAAGGATCTGCGCACCGGGTATGAGACCTCGCAGACCCAGGCCGTGTTCGACGGCGACATTAACGCGTTCATCGAGGCCGGCATCCGCTGGCGCCATGAGCAGCGTCGCGCCGCCGCGGAGGAAGCCGAAGCATAATCGCGTACGACAATCGCGTACAACAGTAAGGATTGGACATGGCGCTCATCTCGCTTGATCACGTCAGCAAGGTCTACCCCAGGGGCACGCGTCCCGCGCTCGACGATGTCACGCTGCATGTGGAACGCGGCGACTTCGTGTTCCTGGTGGGCGCGTCGGGCTCGGGCAAGACCACGCTGCTGAGCCTGCTCCTGCGCGAGGAGGAGGCGACGGACGGCGAGATCCGCGTGGCCGGCAACGACCTGCGCCGTCTGACCAACCGTCAGGTGCCGCAGTACCGGCGGTCGATCGGCTTCGTGTTCCAGGACTACAAGCTGCTCAACAACAAGACGGTCTGGCAGAACGTGGCCTTCGCGTTGGAGGTGATCGGCACCAGCCGCTCCACGATCCGCGCCTTGGTGCCGAAGGTGCTGGAGACGGTCGGTCTGACCGGCAAGGAGCGCAACTACCCGCACGAGCTGTCCGGCGGCGAGCAGCAGCGCGTGGCCATCGCCCGCGCCTACGTGAACCATCCGCAGATCCTGCTGGCCGACGAGCCCACCGGCAACCTCGACCCGACCACGTCGCTGGGCATCATGGAGGTGCTGGACGCCATCAACCGCACCGGCACCACCATCGTGATGGCGACGCACAACGAGGAGATCGTCAACTCGATGCGCAAGCGCGTCGTCGAGCTGCACAACGGCAAGATCGTCCGCGACGAGGCGCAGGGATCCTATGATTCCGCGTTGTACTTCCCGGATGCCGAGGTCGAGTCGAAGGCTCAGCTGTCGATCGAGTCGAATGATGCGGATGCGCGGTTCCGTCCGGACGGCGATTCCGCCTCAGCCGACGCGACCATCGCCATCGAGGTGACCGGCGATCGCCGCGAGACCGCGGCCCAGGTCGTCGACGCCGTATCCCAGGCGGTATCCGCGGGCGCCGGCGACGAGGGAATCGCCCGATTGGCGCAGTCCGTGCATTCCGGGCGGACCGGACGGTACGGCGAGGCCTTCGCGCCGGTGGAGGACACGTTGACATGGGGCCGTGGGCTGAGCCTTGAGGAATATGCCGAAGCGGAACGGCGGGAATCCGGCGAGGAACGGCAGACCGAGCCGGGCGACGCGGCTGAGACCGCGACCGAAACGGACGATGCCCAGCCTGCGGAACAGACCGAAGCCCCGGCCGGGGAGCAGCAGACGCCGGAGCACGCCGATGAATCGACGGCCGCCCCGGTTCCTCCGGCACCGGCAGCGGCCCCGCCGCTGCCACCCGCGCCGCCGATGCCGCCCACGCAACCCGACCGGTCGAGTGAAGAGGATTCCACGGGGGAGGAGAACCGATGAGAGCGCGTTTCATTCTGTCCGAGACTTGGACCAGCCTGCGGCGCAATGTGTCGATGATCCTGTCCGTCATGCTGGTCACGTTCATCTCGTTCCTGTTCATCGGCGCCTCGGTGCTGCTGCAGGCGCAGATCACCCGAGCCAAGGGCGATTGGTACAACCAGGTGGAGGTGGTGGTCTGGCTGTGCCCGGATGGCACCAGCCAGACGGCCTCCTGCGCGGCGGGCGTGGCGCCGACGGACACCGAGATCGTGCAGCTGCAGGACCTGATTCGGCAGGAGCTGGGCGACGACGTCTCGCAGATCACGTATGTCAGCCGCGAGGACTTCTACAATGACACGTTCCTGCAGCAGTACCCGGACGGCACCTATCAAGGGCGTACGCTGACCGCCGCCGATATGCAGGATTCGCTACGGCTTAAGCTGACGGATCCGACGAAGTACCAGGTCGTCTCCGAGGTGCTGAGCGGACGCACCGGCGTGGAGGAGGTCGTGGACCAACGGCAGATCTTCGACCCGATCTTCGCCGTGCTGAACCGCGCCACGGTGGTCACCGTGGTGCTGGCCGCGGTGATGGTGGTGGTCGCCATCCTGCTGACCGGCACCACGATCCGGCTGAGCGCCGCCTCCCGGAAGAACGAGACCGAGATCATGCGTCTGGTGGGCGCTTCGAACTGGACGATCCGGCTGCCATTCGTGTTGGAGGGCGTGGTGGCCTCGTTCCTGGGATCCATGCTGGCCTGCGGTGCGCTGAGCGCGCTGGTGAAGGTGTTCATCACCGATTGGCTTGCGCAGAACGTGCAGTGGATGCCGTTCATCACGCAGCGGACCGTGTGGCTGACCGCGCCGGTGCTGGTGGTGGGTGCCATGGCGCTGTCCGTGGTGGCTTCGACGATCTCGCTGCGTCGGTACCTGAAGGCCTGATCGGCGCTGGTGTTTTCAGGACGATTGATTACAATGGCTGCACTACGGACACGTCGCAGCGGAAAGGTGGGCTGATGAGGGCGATGGGGCGAGCCAAGGTCGCAACGGGGATGGTTGCCTGCATGGCGATGCTGGTCTGTACCGCAGTGGCGAACCTGACATGGACGCCGGCGGCGGAGGCCGTTCCCAGTATGAACGAGTATTATCAGGCGGTCGCCGATCATGCGGATCTCAAGGCGCAGCTGGCGGGTGTGAACGAGGACCTGGCCAACACGATCCTGCAACTGAACGACTTGACGGAGAACCAGATTCCTGCGGCGGTGGAGGCTGCCGATCAGGCGCAGCAGGCCGCCGACCAGGCCCAGAGTCTGGCGGATGCCACGGCGGAGCGTTTGGAGGCGGCTCGTCAGGACCGCGAGAATCTGGAGGAGAAGATCGCGCAGACCGGCGAGGATTACGACGACGCCAAGGACGCGGTGGCCCAGTTGGCACGCGAGAGCTTCCACGGTTCAACGGCATCCGATCTGATGAGCGTGGTGACGAATTCCACCACCACGGACGAATTCGTGGGTCGCATGCAGTCGCAGGCGGCCGTGGCCCGTTCCGAGGCGAATGCGGCGGCCGACGCCGCCGGTGAACTGGGCGTGTCCATGAACCGCAAGGAACGGCTTGCCGCCATTGAGGACGAGATCGCCCAGCTGAAGACGCAGGCCGATCAGCAGGCCGCTTCGGCGGCCAAGGCGGCTGCGGAGGCGCAGGACCGGCAGGATGACCTGCAGGCGTTGCGCGAACAGGGCGAGGCGGCCCGGCAGAAGCTGGAATCGCAGTCCGACCAGCTCACCACGCAGGAGGCCCGCGAGGCCGCCGACATCGTGGCCATGAAGTCCGAGATCGATTCGTGGGCCGCCCAGCAGACGCCGCAGGCCCCCGATCCGAATGCGGGCGGTCAGCAGCAGGTCGGCGGCAATACCGGTGGCGGCTCTGGCGGTGGTTCGACCGGCGGTGGGAACTCCGGCGGCGGCTCCACCGGCGGCGGTACGGCCAGCGGCATGAACTACGCGGTCCCGGGCAGCTGCCCGGCGGGGTCCGGCTACTGCTACGGGCATTCGACCGGCAACACGGTGGGCGGTTCCGCCTATCCGGCCCGCCAGTGCACGCTGTGGGCGTACCTGCGCCGCTCCGAACTCGGCCTGCCGGTCGGATCGTATATGGGCAACGGCGAGCAGTGGGACAACAAAGCCCGCAGCCTGGGCTACCTGGTGAACAACACGCCGCATTACGGCGCGGTCATGGTCTTCGAACGCGGCCAGTACGTCAACGGCTGGTACGCGGACCCCTATTACGGCCATGTGGCGGTCGTCGAGCGCGTGAACGCAGATGGTTCCGTGCTCATCTCCGAGGGCGGAACCGGCTTCGCCACCTTCCCCGCGTGGGAGACCGTCTACAACGCCTCCAACTACACGTATATCCATTACTGATACTGACAGTACTGACGAAAGGATCGTCCCAGTGTCCAAGCAACAGCAGGGGACATCATTGATTGTGCAGAATCGCAGGGCGAGGCACGACTATGCCATCGAGGACCGGTATGAGGCCGGCATCGTGCTCTCCGGCACCGAGGTCAAGTCCTTGAGGGAGGGGCGGGCCTCGCTGGCTGAGTCGTTCGTGTCCATCGACCGCCGTGGGGAGATCTGGCTGGAGGGGGCGAACATCCCCGAATACCTCAACGGCACGTGGAACAATCACGCGCCCAAGCGTAAGCGTAAGCTGCTGCTACACGCCGCGCAGATCGCCAAACTGAGCCGTGGCATCGAGGCCAAGGGGTACACCATCGTGCCGCTGAGCCTGTATTTCAAGGACGGCCGTGTGAAGGCCGAGATCGCGCTGGCCCGAGGCAAGAAGGAATACGACAAGCGTCAGGCGCTGCGCGAGGAGCAGGACAAGCGCGAGGCCCTCCGCATCATGCGCTACGCCAATATGCGGCACCGTTAAGCGGACAGCCCAGTGGGCTGTCCGTAGGTGCCGCCGAGCGCGATCGTTTGAGCGCGAGGTAGCGTTGAGTCCCGCCGTAGGCGGGTCCGAAATTGCATAACGTTAAGCGGACAGCCCAGTGGGCTGTCCGTAGGTGCCGCCGAGGGCAATTCCGCCCTCCTCTTTCCGTACGGTTACATATGGCACGGTACACTGGTGTGCTATGTGTGGAATCGTTGGATATGTAGGATCGTCAACAGCGTGCGGCAAACCGCTGGAAGTGTGTCTGCAGGGCCTGAAGCGTCTGGAATACCGTGGCTATGACTCCGCGGGCGTGGCATTGGCCGCCCCGGGTATGGACCATGTGGCCGTGCGGAAGAAGGCGGGTCGTCTGGCCAATCTGGAGGCCGACCTGGCCAAGCATGCCCTGCCGGAGGCCACGGTGGGCATCGGCCACACCCGTTGGGCCACCAACGGCGCCCCGAGCGACAACAACGCCCATCCGCACCTGAGCGCGGACGGCAACATTGCCATCATCCACAACGGCATCATCGAGAACGCCAACGTGTTGAAGGGCCAGCTACAGACCGAAGGCTACTCGTTCGCATCCAGCACGGACAGCGAGGTGGCGGCCAAGCTGCTGGGCAAGATGGCCGAGCAGGTGATCGCCGAGACAGGCAAGCCCGATCTGTTCGAGGCGCTGCGCCGCGTGGCCCGGCAGCTGACCGGCGCGTTCACGATCCTGGCGGTGGACTGCCGGCAGTCGGATGTGGTGGTCGGCGCGCGCCATGACTCCCCGCTGGTCGTCGGTCTGGGCGAGGGGGAGAACTTCCTCGGCTCGGATGTCGCGGCGTTCGTGGCCTACACCAAGGACGCGATGGAACTGGGGCAGGACGAGGCCGTCTGCATCACCGCCGATTCGGTGACGGTGACCGATTTCGAAGGCAACGAGGTGACCGAGCCGAAGCGGTTCACGGTGGACTGGGACGCCTCGGCCGCCGAGAAGGGCGGCTGGCCGTCGTTCATGGACAAGGAGATCCATGAGGACCCCGCCGCCGTGGCGGATACCCTGCTGGGTCGTTTCGATGAGAAGGGGGATATCGTCCTCGATGAGGTGCGCATCGAACCTGATGCGTTCCGTTCCGTCGACAAGATCATCGTGGTCGCCTGCGGCACGGCCTCATACGCCGGTCTGGTGGCCAAATACGCCATCGAGCATTGGGTGCGCATCCCGGTGGAGGTCGAGCTCGCCCATGAGTTCCGCTACCGCGACCCGATTCTGACGCCGCGCACGCTGGTGGTGGCCATCTCGCAGTCCGGTGAGACGATGGACACCCTGATGGCCTTGCGCCACGCGCGCGAACAGGGCTCCCGCGTGCTGGCGATCTGCAATACGCAGGGCGCCACGATTCCGCGCGAATCCGACGCGGTGCTGTACACCCACGCCGGTCCGGAGATCGCGGTGGCCTCCACCAAGGCCTTCGTGGCGCAGGTCACGGCCGCCTACCTGCTGGGCCTGTATCTGGCACAGGTCAAGGGCACGATGTTCCGCGACGAGATCCATCAGGTGCTCAGCAACCTCAAGGCCATGCCGGACAAGATCCAGTGGGTGCTGGACACCCAGCGGGAGTCGATCGAGCGTGCGGCCAAGCGCATGCTCAACGCCCATTCGTTCCTGTTCCTGGGCCGCCACGTCGGCTATCCGGTGGCCATGGAGGGCGCGTTGAAGCTCAAGGAGATCGCCTACACGTTCACCGAGGGCTTCGCCGCTGGCGAGCTCAAGCACGGACCGATCGCCCTGGTGGACGAGGGCGAGCCGGTGGTGGTGATCGTGCCGTCCGCACGCGGGCGCGACACGCTGCACAACAAGGTGATCTCCGGCATCGAGGAGGTCAAGGCGCGCGGCGCGTACACGATCGCGGTGGCCGAGGAGGGCGACCCCGACGCGGAGCGCTACGCCGACATCGTGTTCTGGCGCCCCGTCTGCCCGACGCTGCTGAGCCCCCTGGTGGATGTGGTGCCGCTGCAGCTGTTCGCGATGGATATGGCCAATCTCAAGGGGTATGACGTGGACAAGCCCCGCAATCTGGCCAAGTCGGTGACCGTCGAGTAGATGAAGCCGCATCGGTGGGTGACCGATGAGCCGGCGATCCCGTTCGATTGCAGCGTGATCTATGAGGACGCCGGCATCATTGTGGTCGATAAGCCGCATTTCCTGGCCACCACGCCGCGCGGCATGTGGTACCGGCAGACGGCGCTGATCCGGTTGCGGGAGCGGTACGGCGAGCCGGGTATCACCCCGGCGCATCGTCTGGATCGGCTGACCGCCGGCGTGGTGGTTTTCGTGCGGGACCCGGCGTTGCGCCGTGCCTACCAGATGCTGTTCCAGGAGCGGCGGACCCGGAAGGTGTACGAGTGCCTGGCGCCGTGCGCGCCGGTTGTGCGCCCCGAAACCGGCACCGTCGCGCCGCTGGCGCCGCCCCGGCCGTTTCCGCTGGTGCGGCGGTCCCATATCGTCAAGGACCGCGGTCGGTTGCAGGCGTACGAAATTCCGGGGGCGGTCAACGCGGAGACCGTGATTGAACGCGGCGGTCTGGTTCGATCCGCCGGGGAACTGGCGTGCCGGTACACGTTGCGCCCCAGGACCGGCAAAACCCACCAGTTGCGCGTGCATATGGCGTCGCTGGGCTTGCCGATCGTGGGCGACGATTTGTATCCGAACATCGAGACGCGCGCCTATGACGATTCCAGCCGGCCGCTGGAATTGGTGGCGCGCAGTCTGGAGTTCGACGACCCGGTGACGGGGGAGCCGCGACGTTTCGTGTCCCGGGTGCCGTTGGGGTTGAACGGTTGACCGGTCCGGTCCGGAAGGTCAGCCGTTCAATTCCCGGACCGAGCTGCGCTCGATCAGTTCGGTGGGGATGACGGTTTTGACGCCGACGGGGACGCGTTCCCCGTCGCAGATCCTGCGCACCATCGAGTATGCCTCCCGCCCGATCTCCTCGAATTTCATGCGCATCGTGGTCAGGTTCAGACGCGGCACGATCTCGCTGAGCGAATCGTCCACGCCGATGACGCTGACATCCTCCGGCACGCGCTTGCCGGCGGCCTTGAGGCCCAGGATGGCACCGTAGGCCATCTGGTCATTGGCGGCGTAGATGGCGGTGCAATCCGCTTCATGCGCCAGCGCCAGACCCGCCTGGTAGCCGCTGTCCGCGCCCCAATCGCCTACGTAGGTGGGCGGGATGGGGACGCCGAACTGCTCCAGCGCCTCATGCCAGCCGCGGGCGCGGCTGCGGGCGGCCTGCGATGCGGACGGACCGGTGATATGGTAGACGGTTTTGTGCCCCTTGCTGAGCAGGTAGTCGACGATGGCCGTGGAACAGCCGTATTGGTCGGCGTCGATGGTGGGGCAGTGGTTGGCGGCGCTCTCGTTGACCAGCACGAAGGGCAGTTCCTTGGGCGGCTCGAAGTCGTCGAAATCGGCGATGCGCTCCTCCAGCACGACGATGACGCCGTCCACGGGCAACTGCTTCATCCGCTCCGCAATGGCCTGCAACGTGCGGACGTGGCCGTGTCCGATGGTGACCAGCGTGGTTGCGTAACCATCGTCCTCGGCGGCCTCCACGATGCCGTTCAGGATGCGGGCGTTGCCGAATGTGGTCATGTGGAAGAGCACGACGCCGATGTTCCTGAACTGCCCGTGCTTGAGCGCCCGCGCGGCGTAGTTGGGGCGATACCCGAGTCGCTCCATCGCGGCTTCGACGCGCTGCCGCGTCTCCGGACGCACGGCGTTGCTGCCGTTCGCCACGCGGGAGACGGTCTGTGGGGATACGCCTGCGGCTCGGGCCACGTCCTGCATGGACACCGATGAACGTTCCATGATTCCCCTCCACTTGACTCCATTGTTTTCGTCACCATTATAGACTACTCGTGCGGATGCGAGAACCGACACGAAGTGGACAAAGTCGCCAATGGTGATATTATGGTAACGCAAACATTTTTCGGGCCGAGGAAGTTTTCGGGATGATCCGAAGTCGTCCGCGGCATTTTCCTTCGAAGGAGAGGGTGAGGATATGACAGCGGCAAGCCCATCCGCATCGTCCGGCACGGTGCGGGTGAATAAGCATAAGCCTGATTGGCGTGGTTGGAAGTTCATGTGGCCGTTCGCGGTGGTGTTCGTGTTGGTGTTCATCATCCCGATCGTGTACGCGATCTATATCTCGTTCTTCGAGAAGCGGATGGTGGGCGGCACGGTGTTCGTCGGTGTCGACAACTACATCCGCCTGTTCGGGGACGACCAGTTCTGGGCGTCGTGCGGCAGGGTGGCTTTGTTCACGATCGTGCAGGTGCCGATCATGCTGTTCCTGTCGGCGGTGATGGCGCTGGCGTTGGATTCCATGAAGCTGCACGGCGCGAAGTTCTTCCGTATCTCGACGTTCCTGCCGTACGCGGTGCCGGCGGTGGTCTCCACGATGATCTGGGGCTTCATGTACGGCGCGAAGTACGGCCTGGTCGGGTCGCTGAACGACCTGTTGGGCACGAGCCTGGACGTGTTGTCGCCGAGCGTGCTGCTGGCGTCGATCGGCAACATCGTGACGTGGGAGTTCGTGGGCTACAACATGCTGATCTTCTACAGCTCGCTGTCCACGATCCCGCACAGCCTGTACGAGGCCGCGAGCATTGATGGCGCGTCGGAGTGGCAGATCGTCAAGAGCATCAAGATCCCGGAGCTCAAGGGCTCGCTGGCGATCACGGTGATCTTCTCGATCATCGGCTCGTTCCAGCTGTTCAACGAGCCGAACATCCTGCAGAACATGGTGCCGGGCAACGCGATCACGACGTACTACACGCCGAACATGTACGCGTACAACCTGAGTTTCAGCGGTAACCAGAGCAACTACGCGGCGGCCATGGCGATCGTGATGGCCGTGATCACGATGGCGATCGCGTACGCGGTGCAGCTCAACAGCATGAAGGAGCAGATGAAATGACGAGCGCAACCAATCATCGTCTGGCCATGCAGGAGCTCAAGGCCCAGGAGAAGGCCGCCAGGAAGGCGGAGAGGGAGCGGCAGAAGCGCGTGGCTCGCGACGAGGCCGCGGAGCGCAGGCGGGCCGCGAAGTCCGGGTTCGCGAACGTGGCCAACCCGCGGCGTTCGACCCTGATGACCGTGCTGTGCTCGATCTTCGCGATCTACTGCCTGTTCCCGTTCGTGTACCTGCTGATCAACGCGACCAAGTCCCAGGCGGACTTCACCAGCACGTTCGGCCTGTGGTTCGGCGGCGAGTTCAACCTGTGGGACAACATCGTGACGGTGTTCACCTACCAGGACGGGATCTTCGGCCGCTGGTTCCTGAACACGATCCTGTACGTGGTCGTGGGCGCGGGCGGCGCGACCCTGCTGGCGATCATGGGCGGCTACGCGCTGGCCAAGTTCCGCTTCCCGGGCCGCAAGGCCGTGTTCGCCGTCATCATCGGCTCGATCAGCGTGCCGGGCACCGCGCTGGCGGTCCCGCAGTTCCTCCTGTTCGCCCAGCTGGGCCTGACGAACACGCCCTGGTCGATGATCATCCCGAGCCTGATCAGCCCGTTCGGCCTGTACCTGATGTGGATCTTCAGCGAGCAGGCCGTCCCGACCGAGCTGCTGGAGGCCGCGCGCGTGGACGGTGCGGGCGAGTTCCGCACGTTCTTCCAGGTCAGCCTGCCCCTGCTGGCGCCGGGCATCGTGACCACGAGCCTGTTCACGATCGTGGCGACGTGGAACAACTACTTCCTGCCGTTGATCATGCTCAAGGACGCGGACTGGTACCCGCTGACGATCGGTCTGAACCAGTGGAAGGACCAGGCCAACACCGCGGGCGGCACCGCGATCCAGAACCTCGTGATCACCGGCTCGCTGATCACGATCATCCCCCTGGTCATCGCGTTCCTCCTGCTGCAGAAGTACTGGCAGTCCGGCCTCGCCGCCGGCGCCGTCAAGGAATAACACCCGACGACATGACCGACCACAATGGGCGCGGGCGAACGGTCCGCGCCCATTGTGTACCGTATGGCCGTAGCCGAGAAAGGGGGCCCATGCAACGATTCCGACTGCTGCGCATCATCCAAGCGCCGCCGGATGCCGCACATGCTTCCGCAATGCAGTACAAGACCACGACCATATGAATACCGGGAGAACACATTCATCATGATGAAGAACACACATCGAGCATTCCGCTGGCCGCAGCCCCTGGAGGGGCAGCAGGCCCGCATCTGGTACGGCGGCGACTACAACCCCGACCAGTGGCCCGAGGAGGTCTGGGACGAGGACATCCGCCTGATGACCAAGGCCGGCGTCAACGTCGTGTCCGTCGCCATCTTCTCGTGGGCCAAGATCGAGCCGCAGGAAGGCGTATACGACTTCGATTGGCTGGACCGCATCATCGACAAGCTCGGCAAGGCCGGCATCGCCGTCGACCTGGCCTCCGCCACCGCATCGCCGCCGATGTGGCTCACCCAGAAGCACCCCGAGGTGCTGTGGCGCGACGAGTACGGCCACGTATGCTGGCCGGGCGCGCGCGAGCACTGGCGTCCCACCAGCCCGGTCTTCCGCGAGTACGCGCTCAACCTGTGCCGCAGAATGGCCGAGCACTACAAGGACAACCCGTATGTGGTCGCCTGGCATGTGAGCAACGAATACGGCTGCCACAACCGCTTCGACTACTCCGACGACGCGATGCACGCGTTCCAGCGCTGGTGCGAGGAGCGCTACGGCACCATCGACGCGGTCAACGAGGCGTGGGGCACGGCCTTCTGGGCGCAGCGCATGAACGACTTCTCGGAGATCATCCCGCCGCGCTTCATCGGCGAGGGCAACTTCATGAACCCGGGCAAGCTGCTGGACTTCAAGCGGTTCAGCTCGGATGCGCTCAAGGCGTTCTACATCGCCGAGCGCGACCTGCTCGCCGAGATTACCCCGGGCCGTCCGCTGACCACGAACTTCATGGTCTCGGCGGCCGGCACCGGTCTGGACTATGACGATTGGGGCTACGAGGTCGACTTCGTCTCCAACGACCATTACTTCACGCCCGGTGAGGCGCACTTCGACGAACTGGCCTACTCCGCCTCGCTGGTGGACGGCATCGCGCGCAAGAACCCGTGGTGGCTGATGGAGCATTCGACCGGCGCCGTGAACTGGCGTCCGATCAACTACCGCAAGGAGCCCGGCCAGCTGGTACGCGATTCCTTGGCGCATCTGGCCATGGGCGCGGACGCGATCTGCTACTTCCAGTGGCGGCAATCCAAGGCCGGTGCGGAGAAGTACCACACCGCTATGCTGCCGCACGCCGGCGAGGACAGCCAGGACTTCCGCGACGTGTGCGAGCTGGGTGCCGATCTGGCCACGTTGGGCGATCACGGGCTGACGGGCACGCGGCTGGCCAAGTCCCGGGTGGCCGTGGTCTTCGACTATGAGAGCCAGTGGGCCACCGAGCACACGGCCACCCCGACGCAGCAGGTCCGTCACTGGACCGAGCCGCTGGCCTGGTTCCGCGCCTTCGCCGACAACGGCGTGACCGCCGACGTGGTGCCGATCCGTGGGGATTGGGACAGCTATGAGGCGGCGGTGCTGCCGAGCGTATACCTGCTGGACGAGGCCAACTCGCAACGCGTCCGCGATTACGTGGCCAAGGGCGGCAAACTGTTCGCCACGTACTACACGGGCATCTCGGACGAGCGCGACCACATCTGGCTCGGCGGCTATCCCGGATCGATCCGTGACGTGGTCGGCGTGCGCATCGAGGAGTTCGCGCCGATGGGCGACGACTTCCCCGGCGCGTTGGATCATCTGGATCTGGACAACGGCACCGTGGCGCATGACTTCGCCGACGTCATCACCTCCACGGCCGATACGGCCACCGTGCTGGCATCGTTCAAGTCGGAACCGTGGGTCGGCATGGACGGGTCGCCGGCGATCGTGGCCAACAGCTACGGTGATGGCTCCACCGTCTACGTCGGCTGCCGTCTGGGTCGCGAGGGCCTGGCGGCGTCGATGCCGGCGATGTGCGAGGCGATCGGCTTCGAGCTGCCGCAGTCCGACGGCCGTGTGATGCGCATCGAACGCGTATCCGAGGACGGTGCCGACCGGTTCGCGTTCCTGTTCAACCGTTCGCATGATCGGGTGACCGTGGAGACGGACGGCGAGCCGCTGGTGGCCTCGCTCGGCCGTGTCGAGGACGGCCGGGCCGTACTCGATCCGAACGGCGTCGTTATCGTCAGGCGCTGACGTCAACACCCACGCGAATGGGGAGGTCTCCGCATCGGAGACCTCCCCATTCGCTATATGTCGCTCTTCATCGCCGGTATGGGTCGCAATGCGGTGGGGCACGTCGCACCCCACCGGCCGGCTGCATCGGCCCCGTCACAGGGAGTCGGGAGCGGCGGAGAACCGCACGGCGGCCCAGCTGATGGGCGGCAGCGCGAACGACACCCGTCCGTCGGCGGCGTTCGCGTCGAGCGGCACCGGCACGACCGCATCCGGCTGTTCGGCCGTGTTCTGCCGGTGCGGATCGTCGTCATGCAGCATCATCGCATGGGTGATGCGCATATCCGTCGCATCGGCCTGCGGCAGCCCGGACAGGTCCACCGACAGCGTGTGCGCGGCCTCGGCATCGCGGTTGACCACCAGCAGCAGGCCCTCGCGCGTGTGTTCATCCCACGTCACCACGGCCTCGACGGCATCCACGTCGCCATAGGCCTCGGTATGCACGGACGGGGCGTCGAGTGCCGGCACGTACACCATGCCCCTGGCGTGGTGCGCGGCCTCGGCGAACGGGTAGAACACGGTCTGCCGCCATGCGGGCCCCTGCTCCTCGGCCATGATCGGGGCGATGACGTTGACCAGCTGGGCGCGCGAGGCGGAACGGACCCGGTCGCAGTGCTTGAGCAGCGTGATCATCAGCGAGCCTTCCACCACGGCGTCCGCGGCCGAGTAGATGTCCTCCAGCAGATGCGGCGCCTTCGGCCAGGGCTCGGGATGCAGGCCCTCGCTGGCCGCGGCCTTCCACTCGGCCTCCTGCTGGTTCCAGACGTCCGAGTACCACACGCCCCATTCGTCGAAGCTCAGCGCGATGTCGTGATCGCCGTCATGCGCGGCCTTGGCATCGTCGGCGCAGTCGGCCACGGTGGCGATGAAGCCGGTCATGTCCTCGGAGGAGGCCAGATAGTCCTGCAGGTTCCTGGCGCCGCGCTCGTAGTAGTAGGCGTGGCAGGAGACGAAGTCCAGATTGTCATAGGCCCGGGTGAGCACCGTGCGCTCCCAGGTGCCGAAGGTCGGCGTATGGGCGCTGGACGAGCCGCAGGCCACCAGCTCCAGTCCCGACTCGGCGAGCTTCATGGCGTGCGCCACCTTGTCCACGGCCAGCGCGTACTCCTCGGGCGTCATGTGGCCGACCTGCCAGGGGCCGTCCATCTCGTTGCCGATGCACCACATGCGGATGCCCATCGGTTCGGGGATGCCGTTGGACACGCGGCGGTCCGCCAGCTCGGTGCCCGGCGCGCCGTTGACGTATTCCAGCTCCTCCAAGGCGGCCTTGAGGCCTCGGGTGCCCATGTTCACGGCGAGCATGATCTCGGTGCCGGCGCGCTGGCTCCACCGGTAGAAGTCGTCGATGCCCATCTCGTTGGTTTCGGTGCAGTGCCAGGCCAGGTCGCGGCGGACGGGGCGGCTCTCGCGGGGGCCGGTGCCGTCCTCCCAGTTGTAGTTCGACACGAAGTTGCCGCCGGGGTAGCGCACGCAGGTCACGCCGAGCTCCCGGACCAGGTTGAGCACGTCGGCGCGGAAGCCCTGATCGTCGGCTGTGGGATGGTCGGGGTCGTAGATGCCGCCGTAGACGCAGCGGCCGAGGTGTTCGACGAACGAGCCGAACAGGCGGCGCGGCACGTCGGCTGTGGGGCGGATGCCCTCCAGGGAGGCGGTGGTGTCGGGCGCCGCGGCCGCGGTGGTGCCATCGGTCATGGGAACTCCTTTGTTTGCGTTGCCGAATGTAGTGATGTGGTTTCATTATAGACGAAACACGCGGACTGTAATTTCCTTGAAATCATGCGGTTTCGAAGGTATGTCGCGTTTTGTGTTTGCGTAAACATTCAGTCTGTGATAATGTCATCCATGACATCAAGGATTCGCAACCAACGGATTCAAGATTGATACCTCATAAGGAAGGAAGAACGATGAAGTTCAATAAGCGCATCATTGCTCTGCTCGGCGCGGCGGCCATGGTCCTGCCGCTCGCGGCTTGCGGTGGCGGTAACGACGCTGCCGGCGACGGCGGCGAAGCCTCCGGCGACGAGCAGATCGAGCTGACCGTCTGGTCCTGGGACTCCACGCTGCCCCGTACCGTCGAGGGCTTCGAGAAGGAGAACCCGAACATCAAGGTCACCATCACCAATGCCGGCACCAACAAGGACGAGTACCAGGCGCTGAACAACGCGATGGAGGCCGGCTCCGGCGCTCCGGATCTGGCGCAGATCGAGTACTATGCGCTGCCCGAGTACGTGATCCGCGGCTACGTGCAGGATCTGTCCGGCTACGGCGCCGACGATTTCTCCGACTTCTTCACCCCGGGCACCTGGGCCTCGGTGGCCATCCAGGGCGGCGTCTACGCCCTGCCGATGGACTCCGGCCCGATGGCCTGGTTCTACAACAAGGAAGTCATGGACAAGGCCGGCGTGAACCCGGACGAGGTCCGCACCTGGGACGACTTCTATGAGGCCGCCAAGAAGGTCCGCGCCACCGGCTCCTACATCACCTCCGACTCCGGCGACGCCGGCTTCTTCGACTCGATGACCTGGCTGGCCGGCGCCACCCCGTTCGAGACCGGCGAGGACGGCACCTCCGTCAAGATCAACCTGACCGGCGACGATAAGGTCCAGTCCTTCATCGACTTCTGGCAGAAGCTCATCGATGAGGACCTCATCGACACCAAGACCGCCGGCTGGACCGACGAGTGGAACCGTGGCCTGAACGACGGCTCCATCGCCTCCCTGCTGACCGGCGCCTGGATGCCGTACAACCTGCTCTCCGGCGCCCCGGACGGCGACGGCAAGTGGCGCATCGCCCAGATGCCGACCCTCGACGGCTCCGAGACCAACTCCGAGAACGGTGGCTCCTCGCTCGCCGTCATCAAGACCGATGACGAGGCCAAGGCCGAGGCCGCGTACAAGTTCGCCGAGTACGCCTGCCACAACGCCGACGGCGTCGGCGTGCGTGTGGAAGGCGGCGCCTTCCCGGCTGATAACGAGACCCTCGCCTCCGAGGACTTCCTGAACATGACCTCGCTGACCGATTCCGAGGGCAACGCCCACGAGTACTTCGGCGGCCAGAAGTTCAACGAGGTCCTGGCCAAGGCGGCGGCCAACGTCTCCACTGGCTACAAGTTCCTGCCGTTCGAGGTGAACGCCCGCAACGTCTACGCCGACCATGCCGGCGGCGCCTTCACCGACAAGTCCATCACGCTCGAGGAGGGCATCGCCTCCTGGGAGACCGCGCTCAAGGAGTACGCCGAGCAGCAGGGCTACACCGTCGAGTGAACGAATCCTCGCAGCAATAACTGAATACCGATGAGGCGGCCCGCACCTGATACCGGTGCGGGCCGCCTCGTTTGTGGTGCGCTGCGGGACAGGGCCGCGGGATATGGGAGGCGTCGGCGGACGGCGGGAATTCGGTGTGCATACCGCGGGTGGTGGTTCCGCATCCAGCCGGATGCCGTACACTACATGGTGCACACGGGCCCGAATGGTGCAGCAGGGCCGTAATACGTTGAAGGAGCGGGTATGACGCGTGACGGGGGAGCCTGGCGGCGGATACGCCGCATCGCGGCGGCGGGACTCGGCGCCGCATTGCTGACGCTGGCCTCCGGATGCGCGGCCGCCGCCGGTACGCGCACCGTGATCACCGTGTGGTCCTGGGAACCCAGCATGCGCGCCGTCATCGAGGACTTCGAACAGGCCAACCCGGATATCCGTGTGGAACTGGACGCCACCAGCGGGTACACCAACCTCAACCGGTTCATTCAGGACGGCTACAACCTGCCCGACGTGGTGCAGCTGGAGTACTACGCCCTCGGGCAATACGCGGTCAGCGGCCAGCTGCTCGACATCACCGACCGGGTTGCGGACTACGCCGGGCAGTATACGCCGGGCACCTGGTCCTCGGTGCAGCTGAACGGCACCATATACGGGCTGCCGATGGATTCCGGCCCCATGGCGTTCTTCTACAACGAGGATGTGTTCCGCCAGGCGGGGGTCGACGCCACGTCCATCCGCACCTGGGACGATTACTACGAGGCCGCCAGGAAGCTCAAGGAGATCGGCGTGTACATCACGGCCGACGCCGGCGACGCCAGCTTCTTCAACGCCATGGTCTGGCTGGCCGGAGGCCGTCCGTTCCTCACCTCCGCCGACGGCAAGGAGGTGACGGTCTGCCTGGACACCGACGCCGGTGTGGTCCGGTTCGCCGCATTCTGGCAGCGGATGATCGACGAGGGACTGGTCGCCACCAACCTGACCACATGGTCGGACGAGTGGAAGGCGGCGCTCGGCGCGGGACAGGTGGCGTCGCTGTTCTCCGGGGCGTGGATGCCGTCCCTGCTGCTGGCGGATGTGCCCGGAGGATCGGGATTGTGGCGGGTGGCCACCATGCCCACCGAGAACGGCATACCGACCAACGCGGAGAACGGCGGATCGGCGATGGGCGTGCTGCGCTCCACCCGTAAACCCGAAGCGGCCTTCCGGTTCATCGACTATGTCTGCCATGATGCGCAGGGCATCGCCACCCGCGTGGCCGGCGGCGCCTTCCCCGCGGACAACGCCACGCTGAACGACGAGGAGTTCCTGAGCCGGACCACCATCACCGACTCCCGCGGCATCGACATCCCGTACTTCGGGGGGCAGCGGTTCAACGAAGTGCTCGCCCAGGCCGCGCGCGAGGTGTCGGTCGGCTACCAGTACCTGCCGTTCGAGGTGTATGCGCGCAGCGATTTCAGCGACACCGTCGGCACCGCGTACCGTTGGTCGGCCAAGGCGCTGCGGTACAGCACCGCCAAAGCCCGTATCGAGGCGGGGGAGCGGACCGCGGACGGTAAACAGATTACGCTGCCCGAAGACCCCGGGCAACGCGTGAGCATGATGGACGGCGTGGCCCTCTGGCAGCGCGACCTGCTGGAATACGGCACCAATCAAGGGTTCACGATGAGCAGCGCCTCCTGACGGCTTGGAACCACCCGGAAGCCGGATCGCCGCCGTCGGGGTGCCGGTGCCGGGCCTCGTCGGACGTTTTCGGACGTTGTCAGACGTTGCGGGCGTGGATCTTGGCCATGCCCTTGAAGATCAGATCCGGGTCGTAGACATCGATCAGATCGGTGTCGTCCATGAACACACGGCCCAGTCCGCCGGTGGCGATGACCTGGAAATCCTCCCGGATCTCCTCGCGGAACTGCATGATGGTGCGCTCGATGCCGCCGAGGAAGTTGTAATACAGACCCGCCTGCATCGCCGTCTTCGTGCCGGTGGCCAGAATCGAATCCGGGCGGGTGATCTCCACCTCGGGCAGCTGCGCGGTGCCGGTCCACAGCGCGGCGGCGGCCGTGCGCAGACCCGGGGAGATCAGCCCGCAGGTGATCGTGCCGTGCGCATCGACATAGTTGAACGTGGTCGCCGTGCCGAAATCGGCCACCAGCGCAGGCCCTCCGTACACGTAGTAGGCGCCGGCGCAGTCGGCCAGGCAGTCGGCCCCCAGCGACTTCGGGTCGTCGATGCGGATGTTCATCCCCGACTTGACCCCGGGGCCGACCACCATGGGGTCGATATCCAGGAACTTGACGATGCTGGCACGGAAGGAATGCATCACCTTCGGCACCACGGAGGCCACGATCACGTCATCCACATCCTGCGGCGAGTACCCGCTCATCCGCAGGAACTCGGTGATCATCAGACCATACTCGTCCGAGGTGTGATCCGCTTTCGTGGTGATCCGGTACGTGCCCACGATCCGCTCCCCCTCAAGGAAACCGAGCACGATATTCGTATTGCCGATGTCCACTGCAAGTAACATGCCTCCATCATACCGGTCCGGACATGGGTCGGGTCTACAATGGTGCGCGGTGGACGACCCGGATGGGCGGCCAACCGCAACAAACGAATCACAGCATCACCATACGCAACGCATAAGGATTGTCATGGCTGAACATCCAGGTGCGCACGGCCGGACCGGCGCAACCTCATCACCAACAACACCCGCATCGCCGACCAGCGAAGCCAGCACGGACGCCTCGCTCAACGCCCGCGTCAGAACGCCGCATCGCCGTCCGTGGGCGTGGCTCGCCGTCGCGGCCGTGGCCGTGGTGGCCGTCGTCATCGGCATCATCGCAATCGTCAACCGTCCCGCAACACAGCAGGCCGGGCGACGCGACACCGTCACCATCGGGCTGAAACTCGCCCCCACCAACCTGGACATCCGCAACCAGTCGGGGTCGGCGCTCGACCAGATCCTCATCGGCAACGTGTACGAAGGCCTCGTGGCCCGGGACGAGAACAACCAGGTCGTGCCCGCGCTCGCCGCCAGCTGGGAGGAGAGCGCGGACGGACTGACCTACACGTTCCACCTCAACGAGGGCATGCGCTTCTCCAACGGGGACGAACTCAACGCCGACGACGTGGTCTGGTCCATCCGGGAACTGGTGGACAAGCAGTACCATGACGCCAGCTCGCTGACCAACTTCGACTCGATCACGGCCGTCGACCTGAACACCGTGGAGCTGCGCCTGAGCGCGCCGAACTCCAACCTGCTGTGGACGCTCGCCGGACGCTGCGGACTCGTCTTCGACCAGGATGCCGAATACGACATGAAAACCGAGGCCATCGGATCCGGCCCGTATCTGGTCAGCGAGTTCCGCGCCAACGACTCGATCACGCTGAAGGCCAATCCGAACTACTGGGGTGAGCATCGGGCGAAGACCGAGACCGTGGTCGTCCGGTACTTCACCGACGACAACGCGGCCGTCAACGCCCTGGCCTCCGGCGACGTGCAGGTGCTGGCGCCGATCAGCGAGAACCTGGCCGGCCAGTTCGCCGATGACCCCGACCACTACACGGTGCAGGCCGGGGACGGCACCGACAAATACGTGCTGGCCTTCAACGGCGCCGGCGAACACACCTCGGATCCGCGTATCCGGCAGGCCATCCGGTACGCCATCGACCATGAGGAGCTCATCGCCTCGCGCGGCGGCGCCGACGCGCCGCTCGGCGGGCCGATCCCCTCGCTGGATCCCGGATATGAGGACCTGACCGACCTGTACCCGCACGATGTGGACAAGGCGCTGGAGCTGATGGCAGAGGCCGGGTACGGGCCGGACAACCCGCTGACGCTGCGCCTGGAATACTCGAACACCTACGGCACCGACCTGGGCGACCAGCTGCGCTCGCAACTGGCACAGATCGGCATCGACCTGCAGGTGGAGGTGGTGGAGTTCTCCACCTGGCTGCAGGACGTGTACACGAACAAGGACTACGACCTCTCGCTCGTGGACCATAACGAAAGCCACGACTTCTACCAGTGGGCCGATCCGGAGTACTACTACAACTACGACAACGCCGAGGTCCAGAACCTGTACGCGCAGGCGCTCGCCGCCACCGATGACGCGGCTCGCGACGACCTGCTGCGGCAGGCGGCTCGGATGGTGTCCGAGGACGCGCCCGCCGACTGGCTGTTCAACTACCGCATCACCACCGCCTGGGTCAACGGGGTGCAGGGCTTCCCGGTGAACCTCAACCAGACCCAATTGCCTTTGTGGAATCTGGCGTACGAAAGCGAGTGACCGATGAGGTTTGTACTGCGGCGACTGCTGCTGTTCGTGGTGGCGTTGCTGGCCATCTCGGTGGCGGTGTTCGCCATGCTGCGCGTGCTGCCCGGCGATGTGGCCGCGGTGATGGCCGGCGTGAACTCGCCGCCGGAACGCGTGGCCCAACTGCGCGCCGAGCTGGGGCTTGACCGTCCGCTGGCCGTGCAGTACCTGGACTGGTGCGCGAACCTGCTGCACGGCGACCTCGGCGCCTCCATGCTCACCGGCCGTTCGGTCAGCGAGCAGGTGGGGGTACGGGCCGCCATCACCTTCCCGCTGATCGCGTTCGGTCTGCTGATCGCCCTGGTGATCGGCATCCCGCTGGGGTGCGCAGCCACCTTGGCCCGCGGGCATCGTGCTCGCGCCGCCTACCGGCTGATCTCCATCATCGGCGGAGCCATTCCCGCGCTGTGGAGCGGCATGCTGCTGATCCTGCTGTTCGGCCGCGGCGTGGGGCTGGTCGGCATCCTGCCCTCACAGGGTTTTCCGGCCGCGGGCTGGGGCGCCCCCGTCCAGGCGCTGACCTCGCTGGTGCTGCCCGCCTTGAGCGTGGGCATCATTGTGGGCGCCGGCCTGATGCGGTACACGCGGTCGGCGCTGGGCGAGCTCGCCGCCTCCGGATACATCGAGATGGCGATGTCCTGCGGCATGACCCGAACGCAGGCGGTGCGGCAGGTGGGCCTGCGGCTGGCCATGCCGCAGATGGTGTCCGTGGTGGGACTGACCTTCGCCGAGATGATCACCGGCGTCATGGTCATCGAGAACCTGTTCGCCCTGCCCGGTCTGGGCACCGGCCTGGTGACCGATGTGGGTAACCGCGACCTGATCGCCGTACAGGGCGAGCTGTTCATGCTTGCCGCGTTCTTCCTGCTCATCGGCCTGCTGGTCGACCTGGCTCATCGGGCCCTGGACCCCAGGCTCAAGGCGTCCATCGGTGGAAATGAGGTGTCAGCATGAAGGCTGCAATCGGTTACGCCGCCACGGTGTTGCGGTCGATGTGGCGGCACGCCGGCGGCCGGTTCCCGCTGGTGGTGCTCGGCCTGTGGGCGGCGATATCGGTGGTGTCGCTGTTCTGGACGCCGCAGCCGCTGATGCGGACCGACGGCTACCACACCTGGCAGTCGCCCTCTGCCGAGCATTGGCTGGGTACGGACGGTACCGGCGCCGACGTGTTCAGCTGGCTGATGGCCGGCTCCCGCACGGACCTGCTCATCGTGATCCTTACGGTGCTGGTCGCCGCCGCGCTCGGGCTGTTGTTCGTGGCCGCCATGGTGTCGCGGCATACGGCGTTGGCCGGCGTCTCGGTGGTGGTGGTCGACGCGCTGATCTCGATCCCCACCGTGCTGATCGCCCTGGTGCTGGCGGTGCCGTTGGGCGCTTCGATTGCGGTGATTGTCATCGCCTGCGGCTTCGGATACGGGCTGAACCTGGCCCGTGTGGCGCGTCCGCAGGCCCTGCTGGCCGCGCAGTCGGATTACGTGGAATCCGCGATCTCCAACGGGGCGTCGGGCGCGTATGTGTTCTTCCGCCATATCGTGCCGAATATCCTGCCGGTTATGCTGGTGCAGCTGTCGTTGTCCGCGGGAACCGCGGTGCTCGCCGAATCGGGGCTGACCTATCTGGGTGTGGGCGTGCCGTCGGGCACCCCCAGTTGGGGGCATTCGCTGGCCACCACCGTGCGGTTCATCACCGTGTATCCGTTGACCGTGCTGTGGCCGGGACTGGTGGTGACCGTGGCGGTTGTGGCGTTGAACCTGTTCGGCGACGCCTTGCGCGATGCGATCGACCCGGTGACGAATCCGGAACTGCGGCGGGCTGCGGGCGCGACCCGCATGGAGGAGGACAGCCATGGGCGTTGATATTCGCGATCTGCGCATCGCCATCGGCGGCAAGGAGATCGTTCACGGCGTCCACCTGTCGATCGGCGATGGGGAGCGCGTGGGGCTGATCGGGTCATCCGGTTCGGGCAAGTCGATGATCGCCCGCGCGATGCTGGGCCTGTTGCCGCCGGATGTGACGGTGGCCGGCTCGGTCATGCTCGGTGGCTCGGAGGTCATCGGTGCCGCCGACCGCACGCTGGCCGATCTGCGCGGCCGGTATACGGGCATGGTCTTCCAGAATCCGGGCGCCTCATTGAATCCGGTGCTCCCCGTGGGCAGGCAGGTCGAGCTGCCGTTACGGCTGCACTACGATCTGACCCGTTCCGAACGCGTCGAGCGCGTGAACGCCATGCTGGCCAAGGTCGGTCTACCGGCCGACGTCGCGGCCAAATTCCCGCACGAACTCTCCGGCGGACAGCGGCAGCGTGTCGGCATCGCCACCGCGCTGATCACCTCGCCGCGGCTGATCGTCGCCGATGAGCCGACCACGGCGCTCGACTCGATCACCCAGCGGCAGATTGTGGACCTACTGGTGTCCCTGGTCGATGAGGCGGGCGCCTCGATGCTGTTCATCACCCATGACTTCTCGGTGCTGACGCGTGCCACCACCCGTTGCGTGGTGCTGGACGAGGGTTCGGTGGTGGAAACCGGCGAGACGGCCGCGATGCTCGCCGCGCCGCAGGACGAACGGACCGCGCGGCTGGTGCGGGCGGCTCGAACCCTGACCCTGCGCGCGTCGCGGGAAGGTGCCGATCGGGAGACGGACCGCGGCGCAGCGCCCTCAGACGATGCAACAGCGGACGAACACGAAGGCGAGGCATGAGCATGGCGAATGACGTGGTGCTGCAGGGGAGCCATATCGGCAAATGGTTCGGACGGCGGTCCGAGCGTCGGCAGGTGCTGTTCGACGTGTCGGTTGCGGTGCATGCGGGGGAGTGCCTGGCCGTGATCGGCGGTTCCGGATCGGGCAAATCCACGCTGACCCGCATCCTGCTGGGATTGGAGACCGCTGACGCCGGAACGGTGACATACCAAGGCGCGGATGTGACGTGCGGCTCCCGTGCCGCCGGTTATCAGGCGTTGCGCCGGGATTCGGGACTGGTGTATCAGGATCCGTTCGCCTCGCTGAATCCGCGGTGGACGGTGGCGCGTTCGGTGGGCGAGCCGTTGCATCTGCGCCACCGCGGCATGGGCTCCGATGACGTCGCCCGCCGTTGCGCCGAAGCGTTGGACACGGTCGGTCTGGAGCCCTCGACGTTCCTGAACCGGTATCCGGTGGATCTGTCGGGCGGACAGGCGCAACGTGTGGCCATTGCGCGCGCCATCGTCAACAATCCCAAGGTGCTGCTGGCCGATGAGCCGATGAGCGCCATCGATGTGGCGGCACGCGTCCAGATCCTTGAGGCGTTCGCCGCCATCCGCAGGCGGACGCCGGATATGGCGCTGATCGTGGTTTCCCATGATCTGGGCGTCGTGCAGCATCTGGCCGATCGCATCGTGGTCCTGCACGATGGCCGCGTTGAGGAGGAGGGGCCGACGGATCAACTGCTACGCAATCCGCAATCCGAATATTCGCGGACGTTGATCGAGGCGGCGTCATAGGGGTTCGCACTACCTCGGGTTTCGCGGAGACGCCCCTTGGAAAACGGCGGTAGAATCAGAAAACCTCGAAGTAGTGCGAACTATGGTCGGATCATCACCACCTCGTCGCACCACTGCGCGGCCAGCTCCTCATCGTGGGTCACCACGAGCACGGCTTTGCCGCGGTCGGCCAGCGTGCGCAGCAGCGCCCCGACCTGACGCATATGCTTGAGGTCCAGGCCGCTGGTCGGCTCATCCAATACGATGAGCTCCTTATTGCACATCAACGCCGATGCGATGGCCGTGCGCTGCTTCTGCCCGCCGGACAGACTCATCGGATGCCGGTCGGACAGCTCCATCAGATCCAGATCGGCCAGAATACGGTCGGCGGCCTGCAGAACATCCTCGGGTGCGTCGAATTCGTCACGATACGGTGTGGACAGCAGCAGCTCGCCGCGTACCGAGTCGGCGAACAGCTGATAGTTCACGTCCTGCATGACCAGGAACCCGTGACGCGTCAGCTCGGAAGGTGAGGCCGTCTCGCCGTACCGGAGTATGCCGCCGTCCAACGGCTTGGCCAGCCCGACCAAGGTGCGTACCAGCGTGGTCTTGCCGGCGCCGTTATGCCCCATCAGCCCCACGATTCTACCGGCGTGCAATGTCAGGTCGGGGATTGTTCGGCTGAACGCGGCGGCATCGGGGCGGCGTCTGCGGAACCGCCCGAACACGCGGGTTTCACGGTATCCAACAGTCAGTCCGCGGGTTGCGATCACCGCAGTGCCCGAGGCTGACTGATCCTGAATATTACCGTTCGCCGGCAAGGGGGCGGCATCGGTTCGCGATTGGCCGGCATTCGCAACGCTCTGCCGCACCGCGGCATGGAACGGTGTCATATCCAACGCGCGCAGCCCCCAGCGTTCGCGCCGCCGTTCGGGCAAATCCCGGAACCGTTCGGCCGAACAGTCGAGTGCGATTCGGCCGGAATCGAAGAGCACGTAACGGTCGGCCAGGTTGACGCACCACGCCAAACGGTGCTCGGCCACCACAATCGTGACGCCGGAGGCCTTGATCTGCGCCAGCATGGCGTTCAGATCGGCCATGGCCTGGGCGTCAAGATTGCTGGTCGGCTCGTCGAGCACCAGCAGCCGCGGCCGCAGCATGCAGGCGGCCGCCACGGCGATCCGCTGCTTCTGCCCGCCGGAAAGACGGAAGATGCTCCGATCCAGCAGATGCGTGATACCGAACGATGCGGCGACCTCCTGCACGCGCTCGCGGATCGCGGACGGCTCCCATCCGGCGTTTTCGCAGGGGAAGGCAAGCTCATCGGCTACGAACGCGTTGAAATACTGGGTTTTGGGATTCTGGAAGATGCTGCCCACCACAGCCGCGTACTCCTCGATTGAGGAATGGCCAGAGCGCAATCCATACACCGAACATGTGCCGGTCAAATCGCCGGTGTGGAACGTGGGGATCAGTCCGTTGAGCAGCCGGGTGAACGTGGTCTTGCCGCAGCCGCTCTGGCCGCAGAGCACCACGAATTCGCCATGGGGAATCGTGAGCGTAACGTCGTCCAGCGCCGCTGGGATGACGGGTGGCGTATCCGTGGATTGGGCGGTGGCTGCGGTTTGGTAGCGGAATGCGATACGATTCGAGTCGATGACGATGTGGTTCATGTCGATGGGTGGGGTGGGACTGTTGCTCATAGCACTCCTGTCAGGAAGAGGATGAGCGGCAACGCGCAGAGGATCATGATCGCCCAATCCGGTATGCCGATGCGGATATCGGTCATGCTGGTGTGGCGGCCCGGATTGCCCAGCCCCTTGGTCATGGCTGCCACGGACAGATCCTGCGCCACCACGGTGGCGTTTATCAGCAACGGCACGATGATGTACTCCAATGACTGCGCCGGGTGCCGCAGCGGCGAACCGCCTCCGGAGGGTATGCCGCGCAGCGCCATAGCGTTGCGGATATGCCGGTAGTCCTCGCGCAGAGTGGGGAAGAACCGGATGACCACGATGCAGGGGATGATGACGGCTTCCGGAACGTGCATGCGGCGCAGCGCCGCCGTGAACTCTCCGGGACTGGTGGTGGTGAACGCGAATGCGCCGGTGATCAGGCAGGGCAGCAGCATGCGGATGCCGACGGCGATCATCGGGAAAATGGCCAGCCATGCGCCCCGGCCCTCAGTGGGCGGTTCGATCAGGCTCAGTGCCAGCAGCGCGCCGTAGATCAGTGTGAATCGCACGCCCGAGCGGATTCTGCCGGACAGGAACAACGGCAGCAGGAACAGTTTGGCGCGCGGATCCAATCGGAGCCGATGCCTGCCGTCAAACCGGGAACGCGCGGCGACGCCGACCGCGGTATGGTCCGCAGCCGGCGACCAGCGCACACAGCGCCGGCAGCAGAATCGAGCCGAATCCGGCGAAGATGATGGCCGAAGCGAACGTGCAGACGGCCACAAGCGCGAAGTAGATGGCGGTGAACACGCCGATCGTAATCAGATCGGGAATGGAAAGAGCGGCGAACCCACGGGCCTTGCTGGCGGTGTCAGAGGCTGTGCGCTGTGCGTCGGTCATGGTGTCTCCTTCGTGGGCTTCCCCGCACGCCGGGGAGGGGCGGGTGTGCCGGATTGGTGACGGATGGTCATCTGGTTGTCAAGCTAACGAACGAACACAGGAAAAACAAGACTGTTCTTTTTGGTGGGAGTATGCGATAATGCGGCGAATTTGCGGCAGATGTCTGGTGTCGAACCCTTCTGCGCCTCGCTGCGGCGTTCCTGAGTCTTACGAACCGGTTCGCGAGCATGGCGACTTATGCCTGTGGGGCATCGCGGTGTCCCTGGATCCCCGGCGCGGACGTAATCGTTGCATCGGTTGATTTCGGCGGGATGCGCGTGTCCTATAGATTGTTTCGGCGGGCGCCGCTAATATGTAAAACGAGCAAACTAAACGGGGCGGTGCCGACGCCGCTCCGGATCCTGCACTGACGCGAAGGGAACCAAGATGCGGATCTATGTGGACATCAACGCCGAACGTGACGGCGACGGTACCTCAGCCCGGCCGTTCCGGCATATCGACGATGCGGCGCGCATCGCCATGCCCGGCGACGAGGTGCTGGTCGCCCCGGGCATCTACCGCGAATACGTCGACCCCCGCCACGCGGGCACCGAGGACGCGCGCATCACCTACCGCAGCGTCGAACCGCTGGGCGCGGTGATCACCGGCGCCGAACGGGTGCGGGACTGGGAACCGTATCAGGGCGACGTGTGGGCCGCCCGCATCGACAACACGGTATTCGGCGACTACAACCCGTACACCACCTACGTGTACGGCGACTGGTACTTCGCCGGCCGCAGCAAGCACACCGGCGCCGTCTACTTCAACGACAAGGCGATGTACGAGGCGGCGAGCATCGAGGCCTGCATCAAGGCCGAACCCTCCGAAACCTCATGGGAGCCGGAAGCCTCGGTCTACCAGTGGTATGCGGAACAGGACGGCGGCCAGACCGTGATCTACGCGAACTTCCAGGGGCGGAACCCCAACGAGGAGAACGTGGAGATTAACGTGCGCCGCGAATGCTTCATGCCGTCCGAAACCGGGATCGGCTACATCACGGTCAGCGGCTTCACCATCACCAAGGCCGCGACCACATGGGCGCCGCCCGCCGCCTACCAGGACGGCATGATCGGCCCGCACTGGTCCAAGGGCTGGATCATCGAGGACTGCGAGATCAGCAACAGCAAGTGCGCGGGCATCTCGCTGGGCAAGTACTACGATCCGGACAACGACCACTACTTCACCACCCGGCATGTCAAGAGCCCGACCCAGATGGAGCGCGACGCCGTCTGCCGCGGCCAGTACCACGGCTGGCTCAAAGAGAAGGTCGGCGGGCACATCATCCGCCGCTGCAACATCCACGACTGTCAGCAGGGCGGCATCATCGGACGCATGGGCGGCGTGTTCTCGCTGATCGAGGACAACCACATCCACCACATCAACAACATGATGGAACTGGGCGGTGCCGAGATTGCCGGCATCAAGATGCACGCGGCCATCGATGTGACGATCCGGCGCAACTGGATCCACCACTGCACGATGGGCATCTGGTGCGACTGGGAGGCACAGGGCACGCGCATCAGCCAGAACCTGCTGCATGACAACCAGCGTCCGGCGTTCGCCAAGCAGCTCAAGGGCGGCATGATGAGCCAGGACCTGTTCGTGGAAGTGGGACACGGACCCACCCTGATCGACAACAACATCCTGCTGTCCGACGCCACGCTGCGATTCGCCACCCAGGGCGTGGCCATGGTCCACAACCTGATCTGCGGCGCGTTCACCTGCGTGGGCGACGGCACCGGCCCGCGCTACACCCCGTACCATATCCCGCACCGCACCGAGGTCATGGGGTTCATGACCATCCTGCACGGCGACGACCGCTTCTACAACAACATCTTCGTGCAGAAGTGGCCGGCGGAGCCGTTCGTCACGCTGCATGACAGCGATGACGGCAAGGACGAGGAGAACCGCGAGGTCGGCACCCATGTGTGGAACGGATACCCGACCTACGAGGAGTGGATCGCCATGTTCGACATGGACACTGACACCCCCGACATGGCCAAGCTCGATCCGGCGCACAACCATGCGCTGCCGGTCTGGTGCCGCGGCAACGTGTACTTCAACGGCGCGAAGGCATGGGAGCATGAGACCGACTGCCTGGTGGACGCCGAGCATCCGGTGAGCGTGGAGGTGACGGTCGGCGAGGACGGCCGGCCGCGTCTGGAGACGAACCTGTATGACGTGCTGGACGATTTCCGTGCCGGCATGGTCGACAGCGACGTGTTGGGCCGGGCGTTCGAACCGGAGCAGCGCTTCGAGAACCCCGATGGCACACGCATCGTCTTCGACCGCGATTACTTCGGTGCGCACCGCGGCGTGGCCGTGGTCCCCGGTCCGCTGGCGGGTGTTGGGGAGGTCGGACAACCGTTGTGTTGACCACAGTCGTTCGCACTACCTCGGGGTTTCACGATTGACCCCGCCTATTTCGCGGGGTCGGAAAATAAGGCCTTTCGCTGTTTGGTGTGGGTGGGTCTGTCAGGTGGTGACGGTGCTGAGGTC
>ERZ1090862.79-NODE-79-length-37606-cov-8.769940_pt1 | contig 37606 bp, 38 predicted proteins | sample MGYA00478481_ERZ1090862 | MGnify/ENA primary metagenome ERZ1090862 (study PRJEB33644, sample SAMEA5815745) | chicken gut metagenome | biome: Chicken; feature: Gastrointestinal Tract; material: Caecum | place: Ireland | collected 2019-01-01 | study: A study of the... | reverse complement strand
TACCCCACTGCCACAGCTCGTCCGCCAGGATGAGGTAGGCCCCGGCCATGAACTCGGTCTTTTGAATCAGCCCGGTGTCGTGGCCGTTGGTGGGGTCGTACCGGCTGCCGTCGTTGCCCTGCACCGTGTCATTCCACCCGCTCCAATAGGGCATATTGGAGATATAAGTGGTGCCCGCCGTGGTATCAAAGGTATTGTCACCGTCCTCGATGTAGACCGCGCCGTAGCTCTGCTCCCCGACCTCCACCGTCTCGATCTTGGTCACCCGCTTGTTTTTGCGGATGGAGTACATGGACGCCTGCCCGCGGTCGGTCTGGCCGCTGCTGGCGGCAGTGTTGGGCACCCCCACGATGACGTTATACCCGACCTTAAAATTGGACGCCTGGGCGGTGGTCAGCAGGATGCGCTGGACGCCGCTCTCGCTGACGGCCGCCGCATACTGGAGGTTCTGCGAGCTGTGGCCCTCGATGGTCCCCGAGTTACCCTTGACGCCGTATTTCAGCCAGATCATGGCCAGCTGCCATTTCAGCAGGTTGCCCGAGGCCCCGGCGTACTGGCTGCCGCGCTGCCGCCAGAGGGTCACATTGTTTTGGTGGCTGGAGTAGTTGACCGGGGGCAGGCCGGTGCGGCACCCGATGCTGCCGTCGTCCTCCAGGCCCGCGCCGTACTTGGGGTTGGCCATGTAGGGATAGACGTGCTTCTGACGGTCGGTGCCCTGGGGCCAGGTCTCCCAGCCCTCGGCGGGATCGCACTGCATCTTAAAGTAGCGGTAACCGCCCTCGTCCCACTCCCGGGTGTAGGTGTTTTTCTGAAGCACCCACACCAGATGCCGCCCATCGTCTGGGCCGCCGGCGCGGACCACGTCCAGGGGGTCGATAAACTCGCAGGCGTAGATGGTGTGGGTGCCGTCGGTGTTCTTCTCGACGGACACCTCCACGCACCAGAACTGTGCCAGGTGGGCGAAGTCGTCCCGCTTGGCCTCGGCCTCGGTGGAGGGCTCACAGACAAGGCCCACGCTGTCGTCGGTTTTCTCCCCCGTGGGGCTGCTGCTGGTTGCAAAGAGGGGTGCCTTGAAGCCGTGGACCCGGTCGTCGTGGAGGACGTTGCCAAACCACCGGGCCAGCATACTGTTATAGCTGCTCTCGCCCTCCACCCACTGGCCGTGCCACCAGTCCACAAAGAGCTGGTCCAGCTCGGCCTTGGTAGCGCACTTGTTGGCGAGGATGTTGTACAGGGCGTCAATCTGAGCGTGGCTGACATCTCCGGCCGGCCCCTGTGGCCCAGTGTCTCCTTTGTCACCCTTGGGTCCTTGCGGACCGGTGTCGCCCGTGTCACCCTTCGGCCCCTGCGGACCGGTGTCACCCGTGTCACCCTTCGGCCCCTGCGGACCGGTGTCGCCCGTGTCACCCTTCGGCCCCTGCGGACCGGTGTCGCCCGTGTCACCCTTCGGCCCCTGCGGACCGGTGTCGCCCGTGTCGCCCTTAGGGCCCGTGTCACCCTTTTGTGCAAGCTGCGTCCAGCTCTCAGGGTCCGTTCCCGGCTTTACCCCGCGCACCGGCTTATTGCTGATCCAGCTTCCACCGTCCATACTCACAATGTCGATTTTGGCATACTGGTTTGTGTTGTTATATTCGCCCCTGGGCACCGGTGCGACCTTGCCAATTTTTGTTTCAGGCACCTACGCTCACCTCCAAATAGCCTTCTTCGTCTACGTTAAATTTTGCTCCTTCATAGTCGTCTGGCGTGATCATGATAAGCTCACCGGTATTTGTGTCCACATCAAACGCTGCCGCCAGGACATGCCCTGCAGGCCCCCTCTCTCCTTTTTCTCCCGGTGCACCGGCCGGGCCCGGCGCACCAGTTTCTCCTTTTTCGCCCTGGGGGCCTTGGGGGCCTGTGTCTCCCTTGTCCCCTTTGGGGCCCTGGGGGCCGTCAAACTCACCGCTGTCCTTGGCCTGTTGCAGCGCATCCTTAATACTCTTTGCCACGCCCTGGACGGCCTGTTTTGCCTCCTGCGCACTATCAGCGGCCGACGATGCACTTAGCGCGGCAGCACTGGCGCTTTCGGCCGCCGCTGTTGCGCTGGATGCCGCCGACTCCTGGCTGCCGGCTGCTGCTGATGCGCTCGACGCTGCCGCAGATGCGCTGCCGGCCGCCGCCTTCTGGCTACCGTCGGCCGCACTGGCACTGGACGCCGCCTCGTTGGCCTTTTGGGCCGCGGTAGAGGCGCTGGTGGCTGCGGCTGCCGCGCTGCCGGCCGCTGTGTCAGCGCTATTTGCGGCATTGCTCGCACTTCCAGCTGCTTCCGCTGCCGCGTTTCTTGCTTCGGTGGCGTCCGCCGCCACCTGCTGAATGATCTGCTGCACGGCGCTGGGGGTGTATTCGCTCTCCCTATCTTCGGTCGAACTTGTACCCTCCACGATGTACAGCACGTCCAGGGAGTTTACGATCCTCCCGTACTCATCCAATCCCTGGAACACAATCCGCCCGCGTCCTTCCGCCAGCGGTCGGGCCGTGGCCTCCCATGGCACATTCACCACGCCGTCCTCCGGCACCATCCGGCTGACCCTGCAGGGGCGGAACACCGCCCGCGCCGCCAGCCCCTCCCAGCCTTCGCCCAGGGTCACATGCAGCTGCTCATTTCCCATGCTGCCAGCCGTGCCCAGGTTCAGGGGCGCTCCAGCCGCCGTCCGGGGCTGGTAGCCCGTCAGCTTGATCTCATGCACCCGCATGGATGCTCACCTCCTCAACCCCGCCAGCGGCTCTTGGCTGCGCGGACGTCCATGTGGACAAAGCTGTCATAAAGCCCCAGGCCGCCGTGGTTGCCCAGCAGGCTTTCGCAATACTTGTACACCTCGGCAGGGGCAACGCCCTCCACCCAGAAATCACAGGCCAGGCCGTTGCAGTGCTGGCTCTTGGGGCTGCTGTTCTTTAAGCCAGCATTGTAGCTCACAGTCCTGTACCCCGAGTTGATGTGTACAGGTTTGCCGTAATGTGTCCGCACGTTCTCGAGCAAGTCTACAAGAGATTGGCTCAAAAAGACCGGCTTGCTGCCGTCCGTGCAGGCAAATTCGTGCAGCTGGAAGTGTTTCGAGAGCTGACGGTTTGCCTCGGTGGTCATATCATAAACTTTCACATCGTACATGGTTTTACCTCATAAAAAGTCGTGTTTTTTCAGCCGGTCATCATATACCCGGCCAATATTCCCGATTGCATGGGTCGCACGGTTGTTTTTATAGTCCGGGTGGTTTTTGCAGAAGTCCTCATACTCGTCGATCTCTGCCAAAATGTCGATAAAATCTTCCCGGGTGTGGGGGACATCCTGCAGCAGCTCATTGTTAAAGTCCAGGATACGCCATCGGTGCATATCTGCATTCCGCTTATCATCCATTTCCATGTGCTCCTGCAGCATGGATTCGGTTTTAGACAACTTCTTCAGCAAGTCCGCGTTTATTGCATTTCCTATAGCCCTGGCTATGGCACTCCACGGGTTCAGCTTGATAGGCGCTATCTGGATGATGCTCAGCAGCAGGACCAGCAGCCCGCTGCCGCCCATCAGCATTTCCTCCACCGTCATGCGGTGCCCTCCCCCATGATCTCCTCAACCGTGCCCAGCTTCTCCCAGCCCTGTTCGTAACCGCTGGGCGCCCACACATTGTTGTCGATCTTGCTGCGCCACACATACCCGGCGTCGATGGCGCAGTTGTTTTCCATGTAAGGGCTTGTGCTCAGGGAAATGAAGTCCCGGGCCTTTTTCGGGTCGTCACTCCACACAAAGCCCCACTGGGCCTCCAGCTCCTCCGGTTCGCCGGTGTAAATGCTGCTGTCGTAGGGTTGCACCAGCTTGACCACATGGCCTGCGGTAGAGCGGCAGACAAAGCCCGCCGTACGCTCCAGCATGTTTTTCAAAGCGCAGGCAGCGGCAAAGTCCAGAATGTAATCCTCCTCTGCATACAGCTCAGTGCCAGTCATTTCAGCGGCACGGCTTTGGATGTTCTGTGCAATGGTTTTCCCGATGCGCTGCATGGCGTCCAACACAAACTCTTTATCACTCTGCATGGTTCACTCCTCCTTTAAGCGCCCCCGACAACTCAGCCCATGTGGGCACATCCCCAGCCGGGGTGGGTTCAGGTTCTGGTTCCGGCTGGGCCTCTTGCCAGGCTTTCCATGCCTCCTCGTTTACGGTATAGCTTTCCACTATACCGCGCACGATGTGCAGCACAACAAAGCCGTTGTGATCGTAGAAGTCTTTTGTATCCAGCCCGGCCGGCCACCCGGCAAAGCCTTCGGGCGGTGTTATCCCCGCCCATTCCTGCAAAGGCGGGTAAGCCCCGCTGGCGCCCGGCTCCTTCGGTACGATTTGCATCTTGACCTCCTTATGTTTCAGCAGGCTTCTGCCAGTTCCCTATGGCAAAATAGCCATAGTTTTGGCCGCTCTCATTCATCTGCGTTGCCGGAGTCGATGCGTACCAGCTCGCTCCGCCGGTGGAAAACGTGTAGCTGATGCCGCCCACCATCCCGCTGCCGGCGGCAGCGGCAGCTCCAAGAATGACGGCCTCGCCATCATCCGCCTTGTACAGCACCAGCAGCCGCGGCGCAAAGCCAAAAGCCAGCGTATTGGGCGCCCCCTCTCCGCTTGTGCCGGTCCCGATGTAGCCTCCCGCCGTCATCTGCAGGCCCTCTGCAATCAAGGTGTTCACGTCCTTGCCATCAGTGCCGTAGCAATCCTGCGCCAGGGTCTTGGGCAGCACAGGCTTTCCATCCGGGCCCTGCAGCACGCCGCTCTCACCGCCGGAAATCAGGTCTGCGGGCGTTGCGCCGATCGTATAAGTGTAAGTCTGATTCGCTGGCATATGGTCCTCCAGTTCCGCTGTGACGCTGATATGGTGTACGCCCGTCCACTGCAGCCTTGTATCGATGTTCAGCACGATCTTATCTCCTGCATTCACATCCCGATCCACCAACAGTGCGCCGTCCATCTCGATCTTGACTGCTATGCCTTGGGCTTCCGGGTCGTCCGATGTGCTGTAGATCGTTTCCAGGCTCAGCACTCCGGCCACGCTTCCAAGATCGGCCTCAGGTCCGCTTATCATCACATAGTCCACTTGCACCGTATACAGTTCGCTTGTGATGTACGGGCCTCGCGCGTCCTCATTATCCACCGCACAGACACGATACTGCACGGTCGCCCAATCTTCATAAATGCGCTCAAAATATGCAAGGCTGCTTGTTTCCGAAACCTCTTTCCAGCTTCCGCCGTCCACACTGCGCTCAAAAATGTATCCCGTCACATAGCCGTCGCTGTCGGTCGCCTCTGTGATGGTGATGGTAGCATAGTTCCCTGCAATCGCATTTCTCACATCAATGCTGCCCGGTGCGCTGGGCGGGCTATTGTTCACGACGCTCACCACGCCGCTCGTGATCCAGTCATTGCTTACAAACCCAAGGTCATCCTGGGCCCGTACCCGCACCTGTACCGTTTGCGTGCCGTTTGGCACCGTAAAACTTTCGCTCACGCCCGACGTGCCGATCGTCACCCAGTTTCCTCCGTCCAGGCGGTACTGGTATTGGTAGCTGATCAACCCCTCATACTTTTGGCCGGCGCTGGGGTTCACGCTCACATTCACTACGCTGCCGCCCCGGATATTTTCCGGCAGATTGACTGCCGCAGGGTCAATATTGTCGCTGCCCTGGTAGGTGTAATAATCGCCTCCACTGTACCCATCGCTGTAGCTGTACCGGCTGTTTCCCGTTTTCCAGTCGATAAAGCTGCCCTGCACATAGTAGGTGTAAAGCTTCGATGTGAGATATGAGCTGTACCGCCTCGACCCGCCGCGCAGGCCAAAGCCGCTACCGCCCAGCCATTCGTCTACCGCTTTCCAGTTTGAGCTGTACAGCACGGTGTTGTTGGCCATCAGAATATAACCGGATCCGTAGGTGTCGCCAGTATGGCCCGAGCCGCCCTGGTATGTCCTGATAACACCCGTTATGTACATCTGCCCGCTGGAAGAATAGCAGCTGCAGCCTGTCCCCATCTGAAACTTATAATCCTGCTCTTTGGTCAGGTTCACGAATGCATTGTTTTCCGTCTGGGATGTAACATCATACACCTGCCGGTATTCCTGCTTCTTCTGCGCCGTGTACCGGCCCCAGACGTATCGTGTGCTCATATTCTACCTCATGCGTTTGTGGCGCGCGTCTCCGTGCCGTTATGGTTGGCCGTCACCAAAAAATACAGGGTGCTGGCGTTTCGCTCTGCCACAGGGATGCTGGTCTGCATCTTTACAAAGCCAGGTCCATAACTTTCCGGTTTCTCTTCCGTCTCCATCACGACCTCGCCGTCCTCGCCCACGCTCTTTACCACCAGCATTTGCCCTTCTACAGGATTTTTAGGGACAGGCACCGCCTCCACATCCGCAGCGTGCAACTCCACCACGCCGCCTTTCCCGTTGACGGACAGCACCGCACCTTCTTCCGGCGCAATACCTTCTGCACGTTTGGCCGCTTCCTCGGCCCGGTCGGCATCGCTCTGGGCCTGTCCAGCTGCATCCGCTGCCGCCGCCTGGCTGGCCTGCGCCTGCGCTGCCGCGTTGGCCGCATTGCTGGCCGACTGGATCACCTGGCTCACAAACTGCTCATACTGGCTCTGAGGTATTTCTGTTCCGTCCCCGCTGGTGTCCATCGTATCATAGACATCATAACTGCCGGGCAAGGTATAGGCCGTGTAGCCCGCCCCGTTGGTGGCCGCCAGCATCCACTTGCCTTGCAGTGATTCGGTAAAAGTGCGGCTTACGCTCACGCTGTTCTGTCCATCCAGCAGCATAGGGGTCATCAGCTTGCCGTCCTCATGCTCGACATAAAGAGATACGCTTAGCCCTTCCCACTCTTCCGGCAGTTCAAAGTTCAACCGGTCCACACCTTCGGCACGCTCGCCGCCCAGGTGCAGCCGCCGGGGCGTCGGAACAAACTGCGTTCCTCCTCCCTGCTCTTTTGCTGTAATGGTGATCACCATGTCCATCCCTCCTTCTTCTATTGTACATAAAAAGCAACGCGGCAAGAAATATTTTCTCACCGCGCTGCTGTTTATTGTCCGGCTGCCTTTTCCTTGGCGTCGTCCCGGATCCATCCGGTCAGGGTGTCCACTGTCACGATCTTCTCGCCCTTCGGTCCCCGCAGTCCAACCAGGAACTGCGCGATCTCCCGCCGCCGGGCTCCGTCCGCTTCGATGTACTCCCGCTTGTATAGATTGGCCATGCGGGTTCGGATGCTGTCTGCGCCCTTACCCGCTGTCATATACCGGTCGATCTGCTCTTTTGCCGCCGCCTTGTTTTCGGTGGCCAGTGCTTCGTCCAAGTCGGTATATACATTGTCGTTCAGTCCCTGCAGCTCCCAGTCCGTCACCCAGTCCGCAAAGTCGTCCTTGTCCTTCGTTTTGGTAAAATACGGCTTTCCGTTTGCGTCCTTCAGCGCCAGCAGCTGTCCTTCGATCCGCTTCCGTGTGCTCTCGCTTCCATACAGATATTCGTCCTTGTAGGCGCTCACCACGGCGCTCTTCATGGCCTGGTCATCTACCCCGGCCCGCCGCAGTCCGGTCTGGATGCTCGCCACGTCGCCGCCGTCCTCCAGTGCCGCCAGCAACGGCGTGTAAACGGTAGCGCCTGTCTTGCTGTCCGCGCCCAGCTGTTCGCGCACCTCGCTGGCTATAGCGCTGTCCACTTTGTCGATCACCGTCCGCAGCCGCCGCGCGTCTGCCTTGTCCGTCTGGCTGATGCCCAGCGCCCCTGCCAGCACGTCCACCAGCTCCTGCCGCAGCCGCCGCTGCTCGCTCTCGTTGCCGGCCACCCGGGCCGCCGCCGCGCTCTGCACCCAGGCGCCGTATTCACGCTCCCGCTTCAGCAGTTCGATCAGTACCTTCCCGTCCGCCGCCTTCGCGTTCGACGCCTTGGCCGGCGGGTTCAGCGCATCCAGATCAGCCAACTGCTCCAGCGCCTTCGCCGCGTCCTCTGCGTCCGGCTCCTCAAACACTGCCGTATACAGCCGGTCGTACTGGCTCGCCGAGGACGGCGGGGCGTTCATCACGTCCCACAGGTTCAGCCCGTCGCTGTTGGCGGCGGTGCCGAAGTCGCCGATCCAGCCGGTCAAGCCTTCAACAATCCGCGTCAGACGCGCCAATGGTACGCCTGTCAGGTTGCCAATGCTGCCCGCCAGGTCAATGAGCCTGTCTCGTACCTTGGTGGGGTCCAGCTCATCTTCCGTTACTGCATTGTGCAGCCGCAGCAGGTCGCCGGAAAGGTCACTGATCGCGTCCACGCCGGTCAGGCTCACAGGCTCTTCTTCGCCGCCCCCAAAGAGGTTTGCCACCGTGTTCCATACTTCGCTCAGTCCATAGACGTTACCCATCAGGTTCTCAGCCACCATACCAGCGGCCCGGCCGGCCACAGACGCCGGGGTAATCTGCCCATCTTCGTCTTTCTCGCGGTCATACCGGTGCAGCAGCCAGTCATCCACCAGCATCTTGGCCACCACAAAGATAGCTGCGCTTACCACCTGGCCACTGGCCGCGCGGCGCAGGTTGGTCCATGCCGCAGCTTTGTCCCTCTGCACACGTTCCAGATCCGCCTTCGCCTGCTGACGCTCTTCTTCTCCAAGGGTCGTGTCTGCTGCCCGCCGGGTGTATTCCTCCTCGTAGGCGGTCTGCGCCCGCACATCCTCAACGGCAGACGCCACCAGCCCGTAGTTTTGGAAGCCCTGGCTTCGGAACATGGTCAGCATCTTGACCAATTGGCTGGGGTCGCGCTGCAAAGCCGACTGCTGGCTGATGGTGTAATTGGGCTGGGTGCGGTCGTTTACCTCTGTCATCTTGGACACGACAGCCCCCCACCATGCATCACTGCCGCGGGCGTTCGCCGGAAGATTAAACTCCTCCAGGTGGTGGTCCACATAGTATTTACTGCCTTCCCACAGGGCCATGCGCGTTTTCATGTCCATGTTTTCCAGCCATCCGGTGCCGGGTATGCGTTCCAGCGCTCGCTGCACCGCTCCCGAGCGCTGGCGGACGGCGTTCAGTTCCGCCGTCGGCCCATCCGAAAGGGTCGCTTCCAGCTGCCAGTATCCATGATCCATCATCTCCTTGCGGATGCTCTCCTTGTGCTCCGCGCTGTTTGGCAGCATCTCGCGGTAGGCGTCCCACGTTGCTTTCCATCCCAGATCGCTGGCCGCGGCCGCCACACCGGAAATCTGTCCCAGCGCCACACCGGGGTTCAACGTCAGCACCGCGCCGGCATAGTTCCCCCGCATCCCGCTCAGGAAATCAAAGATGTTTTTCCGTGTCCGCTGCTGCTGCTGCAGGTCGGCTATATAGTTCTCCACAAAGTTCACGCCGTCATCGCCAAAGCTCTTGCGCACCGCTGCCCGAAGGCTGCCTTGCTCACTGCGGTTTGCGTTCCAGATTTTATTTGCATCCCGGATTGCAGGTGCAAGGCCCGCATATGCCGCCGCGTCCGACAGGGTACGGCCCATGACACTGCTGGCTTCTTCCAGCAGCACTGGTGCTGTTGAGTGTTCCCGCCGCTCTTTCAAAAAGCCGCGGCCTTCAATGGTGCCATTGTGCACTACTCCTTCAATTTCCTTCTGCAGCACATCCCGGTCCACAGCCAACGGGTAATATTCTTCTACTTTTGCCTTGTCATAGCCTGATAGCCTCCGGCTTGTCTCATTGATCACACCTTTGGTGTAGTTGTTCAGCAGCTCTTTCAGGTCCGCGATCCATTTCTGGCAGTAGTCCGCCATTTCACCGGTCGTCAGCTCTTTCTCGATTGCATCAATCGTTCCCGCGGTAATGCGTTCCACCCGGTTGGTACGGTATGCCTTTTCGATATGTCCCCTGGTGTACTCCTTCATGTCGGGGATCACCACGCCGCCTTTCAGCACATGGTCCCGGTTCTGAGCGTTCTGCAGGTGCATATACAGGCTCACCATCTGCGCCCGGTTGATCTTGGTCGAAAGCCCGACGTCGATCAGTTCCGCATCCTGTCCAGCAAAGCGCCGCAGTAGCTTCTGATTCTCTTTGCCTTCCAGCACATCCCGGAACTGCTGCATTCCTTTCTCCCGAATTTCCGTCTGCCTGGCTTCGCCGGCCGCCAGCGCCTTGCCCAGTGTCTCCATCGCGCCACCGTGCCGGTGGCCACCCAGCATGTTGAAAAAGCGTTCGGCATTGTAGACGTTTGCCCGGTACTTGTTGTAAAGTTCCGCCAGCCGCCCGCTGCTGTCTTTCAGCCGACTGGGGCTGCTCTCCACCTCTTGCTTTGCCAGGTCTCCGAACTCGCTTGCGTTCTGGGCCGTCCTGGTTGCCAGCAGCTTGTTCGAGTTCTGGATCACCGTTACCATCGCACTTGTCAAATCGCGCAGCGCGATCAAGTCATCTAGCGAGAAGGTCTCCATTTCCAGCCCGGCCATGTAGTCGCTCTGCATCTCGTACATGGTTTCAAGGCCCCTCTCGGCCCGCCTGGTCTGGGCGTCTGCCTGTTCGGCAAGCCGCGCGCTCTGTTGGCGTTCCATGCTGGTGGTCAGGTTTGCCAGCATCTGGGAGATGCCGCTGTTCTCCCAATCTGCTGCAATACTGTCCACGCCGTCCGACGCTTTCGCCTGGGTTTCCAGCTGGTCTTTCAAGGCGTACAGTTTGTTCAGCGTCTCTTTGTTGTAGGTGGCTCTATTGGCCAGCTCCGCCACCTGTATGGCGTCCTGCAGCAGCTTGGGCGGCACATGGTACTGGTCGCTCGGGTGCAGAAGCATCCGGTTCAGCTTGGTCAGGTTCGACGCGATCACCCTCCGCACATTGTCCTTGTTTCTTGCGTCCCGTGCACGTCGGGCAATATTCCGGCTTCTCGCCATCGCTGTTTGCATGGCGTTGCTCGTGTTGGCCCACGCCGCGCGCTCCCGTTCCAGCCGCTGCCGGTTGGCCTCGCCGGATGCCCGGACGATTCTCTGCGCCTGTGCAAACCCCTCGTTCCGCGCCTCCCGCTCCTGTTCATTCAGTGCGTTCACCACCCGACGCTGGATGCCGCTGCGGTGCAGGTTCAGGTTCTCGTCGATCCGCTGGCGCAGCATCCCCGCCACACCCTGATCGGTCACACCCTCGCCCACCGCCGCGCCGATGATCTGCATCGCCAGGTCGGCCCGTGCTTCTTCGTAACTTTCGCCAAAGTTGTTTTTGATCTGCGGCCGGATAGACTGCCTTACCTGTGCGATGCGGTCCAGCTGGTCCGCCGGTCCTGTGACTTCAGACGGGAACAATCCCGGATACTCGTTCGACAGTTCTTGATACAGCTGGTCAATGCCCCGCGCGCTGCTGTCCTTCGCCGTCGTCAGCTTGATGCCGTTCCGGCCCAGCTCCTTCTGCGCCAGGGCATAGCTGCCATACTGATACACCATTTCCTGGTACTCCGGCCCGCCCCGCTCCATATGTACAGTAAAATAGTGCAGGTCTTTGTATTCGTTCCACAGGCTGCTGTCCCGCCGGGTACTCTTCTGCAAAATCCCGTCAGCAATGCCCTCTGCAGCGCCAAAGGCTGTTTCAAAGTCTGTCTGTCCGCTGGCCATGTACTGCATCAGACCATCAAGCTGCTTTGCCACCGTGATTTCGTTTGCCTTGCTGGCGCTGTCGCTCAAAATGCGCCGGGCCAGCCGCTGCACTCTCTCCACCGGTACACGACGCATCTCGCCGCTCTGGTATAGTTCTGAGATATACTCCGCCAGCCCCACGCGGTCCGTGTTCTCCCATGCCGCTGCCCGCTGGCCGCTCTCCATCGCCCGCTCGTCCACCGGCAACTGGTATCGGCGGGCTTCGGCCACTCTATCTTCAGGTGTTTCTGTTTCATTTTCCATACTCTTTTCAAAACTCTGTTCAGAGCTTGCTTTGCTTTCTACACTTTTCACACTTTGATTGTTGAAAGTTTCGCTTTCCTGTCCGCTCTGCGCGGCCCGCTGTGCCTCCATGGCGGTTTCGGCGTGCTTATAGTACAGCTCTTCCAGCGTTCTCTTCTGGTTCTCGGCCAATGCCTGCGCCTGCCTTGCCGCCGCGTTGTCCGGCTCTCTGGCCAGGATGCTCTTGGCCTTCTCGATCACCTTGTCCAGCATCCCGCGCACTTTGTCCATCACACGGGCCACCGCGCTGCGCCGTTCGCTGTTCTGCCCGGCCAGCGTGCGCTGGTGCTCCACCCAGCGCCCAAAGGCTTCCTCACTGCCGAATACTCCACGCATGGCGTCCGCCGTGATCTCCTCGCACGCCTGCGCATAGCTCAGATCCTGCCCGGCTTCCTGGTATCGCTGGATGTAGCTTTCCACCAGCTCGTTCACGCTCTCAAATCCGCTCTGTTCGGCCATGTACCGCAGCGTCGCGGTCTGCAGTTCCCGGCCGCCTGCTTCGTCCCAGGCGTTGTACTGGTGCACGCTCTCGTGCAGGATGGTCCCAAAGGTGTCGGCGTCAGCCTGTGCGCCAAAGTACACTTTGCCCAGCGCCGTGTCCACATAGCCCCCGGCATTCTTTTCAAGCCGGTCGCTTACCATCACGGCGGTGTCGCTCGCCGCGGCGTACAGGTCAAACAGCGCCCTGTCCTCTTCCGGCACAAGTGCGCCCGGCTGGTACTCCACTCGCCCGGCCTGCCTCTCGTCTGCAAGGCCCGCCGCACTGTATCCCGCCGCCTCGATGCCGTCCATCTTCCCCTGGTTGTACACCATCTGCAAAGCCTCTGCCCCGCCGGGGGTCGCCAGCACCTGATTCACCCGCACGCCGTACCGGCCTGCAAGGTCCAGCGCCGTGTCCCAGTCCTCTGCAATGCCCTGCCGCGCCATCTGATACACGGTATTGGCCGCCACGCTGTACACTTCGCCGCCCACACCCTCCGGCATAGCCCGTGCTGCCACGTTCACAGCCGCTTCGCTCATGCTGGTGTTTCCTTCCAGCAGCATTGCCTCATCCCGCTGCCGGTCTGTCCAGCTCTGCCGCTCTGCCAGCTGTGCCTGGCGCTGCGCTGCCTGGTACTGTTCCCGTGCAGCCATCCTTTCGGCGTTTGCAGATTGCCTTTCGGCGTTTGCAGATTGCCTTTCAGCGTTTGCAGCCTGCTGCATGGTCTGCCAAGCACTGGCATCCAGCCGCCCGCCGCTCTGCGCCGCCAGCTCGGCCAACTGTGGGTCCACCGTGCGCGGCTGGGGGATCTGCTGTCCAGCTTGCTGCGCCGGTGCCTGCGTTTGGCTCTGTGCCTGCTGCGTTTGTGCAGCGCCAGCCGCCGCCTGCTGGGCCCGGCCCACCTGTCCGGCCCGCTCAATGGTGGCCGAAAGGTTCGCGTTTGCCACAAGGTCTGCGCGTGGAGCGATCCGCCCCTGCCGCACGTCCTGCGCTGCGCCGATGCCCATTGAGATGCCGCCGATCAGCGCGCCGCCCGCAGCGCCGCCCAGAGCGCTCTGGGCGGCCTCTGCCAGCAGTTCCTCGCTCAAGAGGCCCGGCGTGTCCGGTGCACCCAGCAGCGTGTCCAGCGCCGTGTCAGCATAGCTCTGCACAAATTCTTCCGCCGCTTCTTCTCCGGCGTTCGCCACCGTCCCGGCCACTGCCGGGGCCAGCCGGTCAAGGCCCGGCAGCGCTGCGATGCGGTCAAGGATGCTGTCCGCCGCCCGGCTCATGCCGGTGCGCATCCCCATGTTCCGCATCATCTGCCCGATGCCGATCTGTTCAATGCCCGCGCTGATTGCCCCGTGCCCCAGGCCCGAAAGGGCTGCCGCCCCGGCGCTGCGTCCGGCCGCCGCCATATCGGCAATGCCGCCGCCCGCGCTTCTCGCCGTCTGTTCCGCCAGCAGCAAGCCGGGGTTGATAAGTCCCAGCGCGATGTTCTCGCCAGCGCTCTCTGCCGCGCCGTAGGCCAGCTCCTCCAGGTCGCTCAGGCCCAGACGGGATTCTTGCAAGTTTTCGCCGCCGCGCTGGTATACGTTGCTGCCCCACCGGTAGAGGTCTCCCGCCAGCCCGTCGATCTCCTCCGGGCGGGTCTCTGTGCCGTAGAGCACATCCTCGACCGCCTGCGCCGCCACCGGCAAGGCCATGGCCGCCGCGCCGGCAGCCTCCTGCCCAATGCCGGCAACAGACTTTCCCGCCCGGCGGTTGACGCTGTAGGCTTTATCAAGCAGCCCGCGGTCCGCAAGGCGCGCCGCCGCGTCCTCGATCTGTTCCATCGTCCATCCGCGGTCATTGTTGGCTGCCAGGTCCGCAAGGCTATACTGCCCGCCGGAATCCTCCATCCGCTCCACCGCGGCCGCAAGTTCCCGGTTGCTCCCCTCTTCCAGCCACTCGTTATACTCCCGCCAGCGGCTTTCCTGTTCGTCCATGATGCCGCGCGCATTGCGCTCCATCCTGTCAGCCAGGCTGCCCTCGCGCGGCGTCGTGTCAAGTACCTGTGCCGCCAGGCGGCCCGCCAGCTTTCCGCCCTCTTTCTCTATCTCCTGGTTCCGGTACGCCGTCCGGTTCTGCAGCTCAGTGCTGCGCTGCATCATGCCCATCAGGCTGTCCAGCAGCCCGCCGGGTTCCTCGTTCTGCCGCGCACTTGTGGCTGTCCGTCTAGGTTCCGTCCCCTCCGCCGGGCGGCCGGTACGCCTGGTATACAGTTCTTTGTCCAGTTCAAGCTGCTGGTCGCGGCCGCCCTCGCGGGCCGCGGCGCTTTCGCGGCGGATTTTGGCCACGTCTGCGGCCTGCCACTTTCCCCCATTCATTCCGCCGCTTGTGCTTTGCTGCTCTTCCCGCCTTTTCCTGATTTTTGCAATATCAGACGATGTATAAGGCATATGCTCACCTCACCCGGTTCATGATCTGTGCAATTTCCTCATCGCTAAATCCGTAGTCGATCAGACTCTCCGCAATCTCGCTGGCCGACCATCCCCTCTGGATACCACTGCGCGCCAGACTCATGCCGCTGCTCAAGTCAATCGCAGGGACGGTCGGGGCCGCGCCCGTGCTCGTGCTGCCAAAACTGCTCGGGCTAAGTCCCATCGACCCCAGCAGGGCGTCATACACAGGCAACGTAGGATCATCCGTTATAGCAGCATCGCTATAGCCTTTCAACAAACTGATCACGTCGCCATAGTCCAGCCCGCCGCTGCTCCCGCCGCCGCTGCTCCGCCCCATGTTTGCGATCTGCGCCTGCCTGTAGGCGTGGTCATCCTGATAGGCCAGCTCGTCCAGCGCCAGTTGCCGCTCTGTGATTCCCTGTTCCCACGCGGTATCGGCCCGGCTGTCCGTGTACTGCTGCTCTGCAAGTGCCTGCTCCCATGCCACGTCCGCCCGGCTGTCAGAATACTCGGTGTTGTACCGCTCGTTTTCCAGCGCCTGCTGTTCCAGTGCGTCCATGTATTGCATCATCGAGAAGGCGTTTTCAAACTGCTGCTGGCTGTATCCCTTGTAGTTGTCGTAGGTCCGCAGCGCCGTCTGGCCAGCCCAGACAAGGGCGTCCCACAGGTTTCCCAGAACATTGTCTTTCTCTGCCTGCGCCTGCTGCACTTCGCCAGTCAAAAAATCCCGCTGCGCCTGGTAGCGGTCCTGCGCCAGTTGGTTGGCGCTGATCTCCAGCTGCTGGGCGCCCAGCAGGGCCTGGGTCAAAACGTCCGCCTGGCTGCTCTCGGCTGCCAGTCCCTCCAGCGCCAGCTGCCGCAGGGCCTGCTCATTGTCGTGCTGGCCCTCCATCAGGATTTGGCGCCCCTGCTCTGCGGCGCTGTTTGCATAGCTGGCATCATACCCGCCGCTCAGGTCCTGGGTACCGGCCGCCGCCGCGTCCGCCGCCCGCTGGGCCATCAGGCGGTAGTTCTCGCGGCTGGCCTGTATATTCTGGTCATTCCCCGTATTGTATCGCTGGGCCGGCGTCTGGCGGTTTGCCGCATTGTTCAGCGCGTTCTGCAGCGCGGCGCTGTAATTGTTGCTTCCCCTGCCGGGGTCCTGCTGCAGCCAGTTGTTCAGGTCTTTCCTTGCCTGGTTCACTCGAAAAAGTGCCATTTCGCCCCCTCCTTTACAGCAGCATCGGCAGGTACTGGATCGCATACGGGATCAGGCTGATCAGCCCGCCCAGCACATCACCCGCAATCCCCAGCCAGTTATTGGTGTTCTGCTGCTCCCGGTTCGCCTCGTTCTGGTAGTTGGTCTGGTAGTAGTTCAGGTTCGAATAGTAGTTCTGCAGTTCCTGGTTGTACTGCGCCTGGGCGTTGCTCTCCGCCGCCATCAGGTTCTGCAGCTGGGTGTACATGTCGTTGGTCTCGTCGGTGTAGCTGTTCAGCGCCTGGCCGTACAGGTTGTTGACCACATCATCCAGCCCGCTCATAGCGTCCGCATAGGCGCCCTCTCCCGCCGTTGTCGCCCAGCTGGAGCCATAGCCGCCGCTCACTGCCGCAGCGTTGGCCTGGGCGTTCTCACTGGCCCGCCTGGCCTGCGCCTCATACTGACGCTGGTACTGCTGATAGGTAGGGTCCGTCTGGTAGTTGTAGTTAAAATTCCGATTGTTCAGTTTGTTCATCAGCTGGTCGATCTGGCTCTGATACTGGCTCTGGTACGCACCAGGAGCCTGCGCCTGGTACTCCTGCAACTGCTGATATGCCTGGTCTTTCTTGCTTGCCATGTCGTTCTTCCTCCTCTCTTACTTTTTCCTGCCTGCGGCGGCCGCTTCCCGGCTGGCCTGCGCGGCCTGCAGCAGTGCAGGCGTTGTATTCGTGCTCTCGGACGTGCGAGCCGCCATCCTGCTTGCAGCCGCCGTCTGCTGCATATCCTGGCTAAAATTGCTCGTGTCCAGGTTGGTCAGAACATAGCCCAGCTGCTCCTGCAGCTGGTACAAATAATTGTTCAGCGCCGACCGGTCCCGCGGATCCATGTTCTCGCTGAATTTCGGCATGCTCAGCCCATAAATGCCTGCAAGGCTCGCCATCGTTCTTCCTCCTTATCGCAGCGCATTCTGCACCATGTTTCCGCTCGTCCGTCCAAAGGTGTAGGCCACGCTCCGCAGTGTGATCCGCCCAGTCCCTTGCAGCCGCAGCCGCATGGTATCGTGCCGGTGCGGCACAAACGGCAGGTCGATCCGCTGCCACTTCTCTTTTGTGTGCCGCATCCCAACGTTCTCCCACGGCCCTCCGTCGTAGCTGGCCGAGACGGTCACCTTGCTCTCTGCCTCTGCATCCAGGCGGATGGTCACACGCTGCACCGTTTTGTCATCCGGGGTGTCAAGCCCCATGTCGCCCGATACCCAATCAAATGCAAGGCCCGCTTCCATCCCTTCTGCGTCCTCTCCTGCATCCGTCTCCCGGCTCGGGTCCACAGCCCACATGGCTTCACCGTCGTACAGGTACAGCTGCCGGCCGGTGCTGGCCATCTCCTGGCCTGATGGGCTCTCTTCATGCCACATGCCCTTTTCGGTGTCGTATACCAACAGCCGCGCGCTGCCGGTCTTGTCCTCCATGTACAGGTAGTACCGTCCGTCCAGCTGCCCGCCCACAGCCCGCACTGCCTGTGCGGTGGTATCCCTCGCCAGTGCAGCCGATACTTTTTCGGGCAGGCTGCCGCCCCATGCCATCACACCCTCTGCCGACAGATAGTAGAGTGTTTCGTTGATGACGCACAGACTTTTATAGGCGTTCATCGCCACGCCGCGGCACCGCAGGTTCGATACCTGGTAATCGCTCGGCTTTGAGCCATACACCTTGTGCATGGCGTTTTCTTTGAAAAACAGGGCATACCCCATACAGCTGGCCGCTCCGGTAAAAGGTCCGTCGCTGCCCACTGTCACCGCATAGCTGTCGCTTGCAATGCCGCGGTAGCTGTACCAGTTGGTCGGGTCGCCCAGCTTGCAGGCATAGATCACGTTCTCCCCGCTGGCGCAGCCCCACACACGGTTATCATTCTCGCACAGGTAGTCCATGTCCGGCGCTTCCCGCGCCAATCTTATGTTATCGAATTGTTCCGCAGCAACAGCGACGTTTTTGCCGTCCGGCGTCACCCGCTGCACCCCATTGCGGTTCTGGGTATACTTTGCCCAGTGGTAGGTTGCCCGCTCCCACCCGCTGATGGGCACCACCACGCTGTCTGTATCTTTCACATAGATGATCTTATCCTCTTCCAGGTCTGTGCCTATGTTATCTTTGATCACCTGCGCCACGCCTTCCAGCGTCACCGTGTCCCACTGTTCAAAGTTCACCCCTATTCCGTCACAGCTGATTTTGCAGTAGTCCAGCATGATTTCGTTCCAGGCTCCAAGGCTCACGCTGTACTGCTGCAGGGTGCTGCTGCCCGCATAGGGGTTGTCGTCGCTTTTGGCCAGCAGATACAACCTTCCGTCGGAAAGCCCGCTTTCCGGCAGTTTGGTCCCCACGCTGCCCGCCGGGATGGTGTAGGTGGTGCCCTCTGCATCACACAGCTCAAAGGTCACCTCGCTGCCGTTCCATTCGGCTTCCACGTTTTTCAGGCTGCCCGTCGCCGTGTCAAAAATCTTCTTGTCAGGCCAGATCAGCACGCTGGTGCCCATGCCGGCCAGCTGCTTTTCGGTGTCGGTCAGCTGCCCTTCAATGGTCACGACCGCCTCGTCGGCATCGTCCGGCGTGTACTCCAGCACCGTCCCGTGCACCATCAAAAGGCCGTTCAGGTGGTAGATGCCGTGCAGCTTCTCCACTTCCCACATCTTGCGCCGCAGCATTCTGGTGGACAGTGCCGGGAAGTCCCTGCTCGAAAAATTCACCCCGTCCTGATACTCCGCCTCACTGCACGCGTAGGTTTCGTTCAGTCCGCCAAACTGCCGCAGTTCGCTGCGGCTGTTCTGCATCCGGTTCAATCTCGGGTCAATATACATGGCCGCCTCCCATCACCACACGATCCGCGGCTGTTTCGCCGGCATATAGGTCCGGCGCATCCATGCCGCAAAACCGCTCAGCAGGCTGTTGTATTGCGCCAGCTCGTTGGCCGCCCGGTCCGCTTCTCCCAGCGCCGCGTCCATCTGCCCGCACAGATAATGCGGATACAGCGCATCATAGGGGGCCGGGGCAAGCAATTCTGTGGTTTCTTCCAGTTCATCGAATTCGGCCGCACGGTCCGCTCCCCGGTTTTCGTAGTCCCCGGTGCAGCTCCTGTCTACCACCTGCGACCGGATCAGCGCGTCGCACTCTGCCAGCCACCGCCACTTGTCTTCCACATCAAATGGATTATTCGGCCGCATCCGGTTTGCAGCCAGGATCGCCTGTTCCACTGTCATAGTTACCTCCCAGCGCAAGACCCCCGGCACAGCTTTTCTGCGCCGTGTCGGGGGTCTTTGTATGCCGTCCTTATCCGCAAAGGTCCTGCGGTGTTGTCAAATATGCTGTGCGTTCTCCGCCAGTTTCTCCAGCCTCTCGGAGGTCAGAGCATCCTGCTGGGCGCTGTGCTCCAAAATCTCAGCCACGCCGGCCGGCACCTCCACCTCCACGCCCCGCTGGATTTTGTAGGTCTCGCCGTTCAGGCCCACAAATACGTCATCTGCGTATTTGCCGCTGCCCTTGAACAGCTTGATCTTCACCATTTTCTGGCCCTGTTCGGGCTTCTTCTCAGTCATTGCCATGTACTGCTCCTTTCTCAGTTTGCGGCCGCCTTTTTGCTGTAGGCACTGGTGCTCTCGATCCGCACCATATACTGTTCCACCAAGCGCTCCGCGGTCTTGATTGCTTTCCAGCCCACGCTGGCGCGCTGGTTCAGGGGGTCGTCGCCGTAGCCCAGCTGCTTGACAATGTGCTCAAGGCCACCGCCTTCCAGTTCAGTGCTGGCGTAGGCATGGGCGCCCAGCACGATGGTGCCGAACACAGCCAGGTAACCGCTGTCTCCGTCGCTCGGGCAGCTGCTGTCCTTCCAGATTTTCGCTTCGCTCGACTGCACAAAGCGCACGTTCCCCAGCTTGCCGATTTCGCCGTTGTAGATCGCCTCCGGGTCCGCATACTTGTGCACGTCGATCCACTCTTCGTTGCGCATCAGGTCGTATGCCACATACGGGTGGATGATTGCCACATAGCTGTCTCCGATGGCGTCGGTGTTCATGGCGCTCAGCGCGGTGGCCGCCTGGAAGATCAGGTCGGGCGTCAGCACAGCGGTGGCGTCCAGGCCGCTCCGGCTGGTCACCGCAGTAGTCGTACCGCCGGTTGCGATCTTGGGCGCATAGATGACGTTGGTGCCGCCTGCCATGATGTCCCGCACAATGGTGTCCAGGGTGCGGCCGGCCTGGCTGGCCAGCAGTCTGGTCGCCTGCACAATGTTGTTGTCCAGCATCGTCATCTGCAGCAGATCGGTCACAGGCACCCACCCGCCGTACTGCTTCACCTCGGCGGTGATGGTCGTCACGTTCATGGCCTGGCCTTCCGGGGTCACACCCTCGGTCAGGGGGGTGGTAGCCTTGGGCAGGCTGTCGTACTTGCGGAACTCGATGGTCTTGCCGTTGTTCGCCGGGATGGGGTAATTGTCGCCGAACTGGTCGTGCACCAGCTTAGGCTCTGCCAGCTCGATCAGCCGCCGCTCATAGTAGGTTTTCAGCCCCGGCTTCATGCCGGTGGTGCTGGTCGTGTTCTGCAGCTGGGCGCTTGCATCGGCAAACAGCTGCAGGTCCCACATGATCATGGTCTTGTTCTCGGTGTTCATGTCGTTTCCTCCCTCTCTTCAAATTTGTTTCTGTCAAAACGTGATCCGCTCACCGCGGGCCGCACGCCTTTCCAGCTCCTCACAGTCCCGCGCTGACAGCTTCCGCACATCTTTCACGGGGGCCACGCCGGCCGCCGCCGGGCTGATGCCGTTTTCTGCCGGCCGCTGTCCCCGCTGCTCGATGCGGTTCACCACGCCCTGCTCCACCTGCTGGGCCGTGGCCGCCTGTGCCCGGCCCATCAGCTCCCCGAAGTGGATCGCCTGGTATGCAGATTCCAAACTCCCGCCGGCCCGCAGAATGGCCGCAAAGTCCGGGTTCTTCCGCTCCTCGGCAAAATTAAAACCGGGATACTTCTTCTGCATTTCTGCATCCTGGCGCCTCCAGTTCTCCTGGATCTGCTGCACCTGGGCCGCCTGCCGCTGCCGTGCTGCCAGCTGTGCCTGGCGCTGCTGTGCCCGCTGCATCCGCTGGTTCTGGGTCTGCAGCTCGTCCATCTTCCGGGCGTTCTCGACGCTCGTGCCCATCTGCATGGCCAGCGCGTTATAATAGGCATCATCTTTCACGGGGCCTTTCAGCGCCTCCATGATGCCGTCCAGGTCATCCGGGGTCGTGCCATACTTCTCGGCCAGGGCTTTCATCAGGGGCTCATACCTGGCATCCGCCTGGCGCTGGGCTGCCTGTGTCTTGGCCGCCACCTCACGCACCAGTCGCTCCAGCTGGCCCGGATACTTTTTCATGTCCTCGTAAAAGGCAGCGTCATCCGCCTGCTCGCCAGCCTTCCCGCCCGGTTTTGCTTCCGCCTTATCGCCACCTGCGGCTTTTTCGCCTGCCGCCTCGCCTTTCCCAGCCTGTGTATCTTCTGCAGGATGTTCCGCCGGCGGCGCAGCGGGCGCTGTCGCCTGCTTTTTCAGCTGGCCACTGCGGCGCATCTGGCGCTCTTCCGCCGGGCGCAGCGCAGGCTCTTCTACTGCCGGCGCCGCCGGCGCGCTGCCGCCTTCTGCCTGGCCCGCCGGTGCGCCGCCTTCGCCGCCTCCCTCTGCAAACAGCTGCAGATCCCATTTGTGTTTCATCATGTCTTGCTCTCCTTTCTGCAAGCTCCGCTTTTGTAGGTGATATACTCTGGGTATTGCCGGGACAGGTTCTCCAGCCCAAAGCGGATAACTTCAAAACAACCCAAAAGCCGCTCCATCTCCCAGATTCCGGCACTTGCCGCAATTACGGTCCGCCCTTCTTCTATGCGTACATCTGTTTCCAGCGTTCTTTCTTCGCCCCGTTCCTTCACCCACCCTGCAAAGGTCTGCACCAACGCGCTCACCGCCGCGCACACAAGGTCCGCGCCCTTTGGCGCGGCTCCCGCATGGCCCGTCACGCTCATCCAGCAGTATCCGCCGGCGGCGCTGGCGCTCATAGTCGTTCTGATCTCGATCATGCCATCACCCTCTCGTCAGGTCCTGGTTGGGGTTGTTCACGTTCATAGCGCGGGTGGCCGCCGCTGTCGCCAGCGGGGCGGCATTGCTTCCCACTGCCTGGCCCAGGCCGTTGGTGGCCGTCCTGCTGTCTGCGCTGCCAGGGCGCCCGCCCGCGGCCTTCTGTTGGCTGGCGTTCGCCGCGCCGGCCGCCGCATTGGACACGCCTGCCGCGCCAGCTGTCAGCATATCGATCTGTGCGGACAGCTGCATGATAAGCTGGTTTGCCTGCTGCAGCTGCTGCAGCAAGGTGCCGTTCTGCTGCACCCGGTCCCGCACCTTCTCGATGCCTTCAAAGTCCATCATTTCCAGCGCCGCCAGTGCTGCGTCGGCGTTGGCGGGGTTGAAAAAGCCCATCTGATAGCACTCCTTGGCCGTCTCGTTCTGGCTCAGCTTGCTGAAGGTGGACTTTTTTGCCGCCGAAATGGTGATGTCAAACACCGGTTCCCGGCCTCCCAGCACCACGCCGCCGACTGTCTGCGCCGCCGGGGCCCGCAGCATCGCGCCGCTGAACGCTACAAACTGGTTTTGTCCGCTCGCTCCTGTAATGCGGAACACCCGGCTCTCGTCGTAGAACTGCCGCATCAGGTCAATGACCAGGTAACACTCTTGCGAAAAGGCCCGGTAGGCGCTCTTGATCATGTCCCGGCTCAGCTTGCTGCCCGCTTCCTGCAGGGCCGCAATGGCGCTGGCCGCCGTGATCCCGCTGGCCACACCGCCCTGGCTGATGTCCCAGTTGCCGCTCACCTGTTTCAGTTCTTCGACGCGGCTGTCGCGGTAGCTCATCACGTTGCCGGCCATCGCCTGCACCTGCAACTGCTGGAACTCCGCCTCGTTCAGGCGGCCGGTGATGTGGACCACGTCATTGGCAAAGTCTGTCAGCTCCTGCTCGTTCACGCCCGCCGAATCGCTTACGATGAACCGCATCTTGGCCGCAAGCTGGGCGTTCTCGTCCATGGCCTGGTTCACACGGTCGATGCTTGTCTGCGTGTCCTTCATGACGTCGATATACCCAAACCCCGCCGGGCTGTCCTCTTCCTGAAACAGCACGTCGAATACAAACGGGTATTTTCCATGGTCATAAAAGCCACGCTCGGCCAGCCGCGGGTCGTTTTCGCTGGCGTACAGCACGATCCCATTGCAGAACTTGCAGTAGTGCAGTACCTGCCGGCCCTCCCGGTTCCGCTTCTTGTAGTACCAGTCCACCACCACGCTTTTTTCTGCCGTGTCGGTACTGTCGTCGTGGATGTACTGTGCCACGCTGATGCTGCTGCCGGTGTGGCCCCGCAGCTTGGGCCACTGTTCTTTCAGCCGCTCGTCGCTCTCCACACTCAAGCTGAAAAAGTTCGGACTGTCCTGAATGTCCATGCACCCAGGCTCCCAATACAACCGCAGGATGTCCATGCAGCGTATCGCAATGTCGCCCACGCCACCCCGCGCCGCCGGGTCCCAGAAGATGCCCTTCACCCCGGTGCCCTGCTTGAGCTTGCGCCACCAGCTGTCCGACCACACTTTTTCGTAGTCGCTCTGCTCCAGGATCACCGGCAAAATGCTCGAAAGCTCTTTCGCTGTTTCCTCGTCGTCCACGGCCCGCGGCAGCACGTTCGGTTCCGGGTAGTTGTCCATCGCGTCGGCGTGCTTGTTGGCGATCGAGTTGAACAGCCACCCGCTCGCGGGCTTCGGCTTGCCGTCCATCATCCGGTTCGGGTGGTCTTTCCAGTACCGCAGCCGGAACCATTCATCGTTTTCGATGATCCTCTTTTCCAGCGCGGCCTTCCCACTGCGGTACCTCTGCAAAATGGCCTCCGCCTCGCTGATCTCGGCCGGCCCGATCATCTTTGCCCCGCTCTCCTGCAGGGCCTCGGCAGCTGTCAAACTCTGTGCAGGCTGTGTGTCGGGCGGCCGCATCAGTGCTTCCCGCGTCTGGCCGCCCGGCATCTGCTGCCCATCGGGCGGGTGAATCAAAGCGCGGGCCGCCGGGCTGTTTTGCCAGGCATCCGCATTCATTAGCCGGTTTCTGAGAGCCTGTACCATCTGCTGTTGTTCCAAACCCGTGGGCGCCATGCGCTGTCTCAGCAACGCCGCGGGGTTTTCCGGCTGCATCCGGTCCCCGACGTTCTGCCGGTCCGGCTGTCTCTGATTTTCTTTTTTGCGGTCCGCCATAGCCTTCCCTCACTCTGCTTTTTCTTTTTCGTGGGTTTTCGGGAAATTATTTTACGCCGTTTACGGCTGTCTGGAGCAGAAACCCAAGAAGCATCCATACCTTGTCCTTGATCTTCTCCATGCAGATTTCCCGGCCCATGTCTTCATCGTAATTCTCCAGGCTGACGCAGGACGAGCTTTCCACGATCTCAAATCCGTTTCGCAGGACAGCCCGGACCACAGTGGTCTTGTCCCCCAGGGTGGTGGTCCAGGTCTCCGCGATGAAGTCATCCACCATCTTGGCCCCGATGCTCGGGGCGCTGGTGCCCAGCTCCTCGTTGATGTTCAGGGGAAGGTAAGCCTTCTCGAAGGTCTCCTTCGGGCTCCAGCTCTCGTAGCCGTCCGGGTACCGGACACGGTAGCCCTCCTCGACGCTGGGGTAGTTTGGGAAGGCCTCCCCCGGGTGATGGGTAATGATGACCTTCCCGCTGCCGTCCATGCAGCGGTAGGCAGGGGCCGCCTCGATCAGTTTAGTTCCGATGTACTGTTTCAATTTAAAGCCTCCTTAAACTCGGAAGAATGCAACCTTGTTTTTTCTGGGGTCCATGTCCAGCGGGTCGTTTTGCATGGGCGGCGGCTCGCCCCGCTTCTTCGGCGGCGTGATGGGGTTCTCCATCAGCACATACCGGCACTCGTCGTAGATGTGATCCTCCTGCTTTGTGTCGATGTCCTCCACGTGCACTTCGTCGTATACCAGCGACGGGATGGTACGGATAAAATTCCTGCACGTTGTAAACACCTGAAACATCGGCCGCCCCTCGCCGTCAAAAGCCAGCCGGTAGTGATACTGCATCTTTCCTGCCAGCCGCGTATTGTCCCCCTTATCCCAGTGGATAAAGTTGGGACTGCGCTCCATCATGGCGGCGATGCTCTGCCCCTGGCTCTCGTCGAAGATTGCCGGGTCCGCCACGCCACGGATCGTCCGCCCCCGCAGCATAGGGTCGTTCTGTTCCGCCTCGCGTATCTGCTTTGCCTGCGCCGCCGGGTCCATCTTCACGCCTTCATTCGGCTGCCCGGTGCACCCGTACAGCTCCTTGATCCGGTAGATGCGCCGCTCCTCGTCCACCGCGTACCACCCCACCGAGAACGGCTTGGAAAAGCCGAAGTCGTATCCCCGCCAGATGCGCCAGTGTGCCGGTACGGGGAACGGGTCTATTACATGCGTCCACCTCTGGTCCTGATAGTGTGCTGGGTCGTTCCTCCATTCGGTGAACACCTGCCCCGAAAAGCTGTCCCAGCTGCCATACAGCAGCGCCTGCTTTTCGGCTTCCGGCAGGCTGGCCAGGTTTGCAAGGTAGCCGGGGTCATTCTTCAAAAGTTCGGGGTTATCAAACACAGTGGACGGGATAAAGATGCGGGTGCGCCGCATCTCCTGGTCTGTGCCGTCCGGCCTGTGGATCGTCTTGTGCACCACCATCCGCACGCCGGGCGGCGCTGGGCTGATAAACCGCCCCTTTACCCATCCATGACCTACCCCGCCGGGGTTGGCCGTGGCCCGTATGTATACACGCGTCCCCGGCCCTGTCGGCCGGTTCCGGCTCATGATGTAGCTGTATTCCTCCCACGTGAAGTGGGTCAACTCGTCGATGCCGATAAAGTCGAACGCAAGGCCCTGGTAGTTGTACCGGTCCTGTGCCCGGTGCATACTGCCGAAATAGATTTTCGCCCCGCTCGGAAAGGTCCAGACGTGTGCGCTGGCGTTGTACTTTGCCCGCGGGAACACTGGCCGGTAATAGCGCATCGTCTTGTCGATCAGGTCTTTCAGCTGTGGGAAAGTCTTGCGCAGGATCAGCGCCCGGTAATGGGGTATCTCCACCTGCCGCAGCGCTTCGATCACCAGCGCGTCGCTCTTGCCGCCCCCGGCGGCACCCCCATACAGCGCCTCGTCCTCCGTCCGCGCCATGAAGGCGAGTTGCCGCGGCTGCGGCTTCCAGATCACCGGTCTATTCATCCACTTCCACCTCTTCCCCCTGCCCGCTGTCCAGCTCACCCAGGTACAGCACCGGCGGTTCTGCGCTCTCTGCCGTCGCTTCCTGTGCCGCAGCGCCCAGCGCCGCCGCACGCGCCGTAATCTCTACCAGTGCCTGGGCCATGACGGTGGCGCTCTTGTCGTCCATGGGTGCGTGCAGCTCCATCATCCGCTCAATATCGGCCCGCTCTCCGTCGTCCAGTGCCTTGTCGCAGCTGTCCGGCGCGCTGTACACTACCAGCGCTTTGGTGTCAGCCGCCGCCGCCCGTTCAGCCTCGGTGGTCAGGTGCCGTCCTACGCCATCCCAGTTCCGTGCCCGCACGTCCTGCCGCAGCCGCTCGGCCAGTCCCTCGCATATTTCGGCATTCCTTGCGTTTGCCTCCACCCGCCGGGCCAGGTATCCCACCTGTTTCAGCGCGGCATCCGCAGCCGCTGCCGCAACCCGTCGCGCCGCTTCACGCCGGGCCCGCTCATAAATGCCCTCGGGCTTTACCATTTCCTCGCTGATCCATGTGCGGATCGTGCTCTCCGGCACGCCCCACTTCCGGGCCACCGCACAAATGTTGTTTGCGGCGATCATGTCCATCAGCACACCGGTTCGGGTTGCCTCGTCCCATTTCCGCCCCCGGCGGCTGCCCTTAGTTTTGTTTTTACAGTACCGCCGCTCTTTTCCCATCTGCGCAGCCTCCTTCTGCGTCCTCTATTTCCATTGTACGCAAAGAGTAACGTAGCCCCAAACAAATTTTTTCTTTTTTTGCGCATGTTTTTACGCGCGCGAAAAACGCCCGCGCAAAATATCATGTGCGAGCTTTCGCAACACAACCAGCCCGCCGGGCTTATCTCCCGCCAGGCTTTGCCCAGAGATATTCTTTTCGCCACAGCCGTATGTAACAGCGCCATTCTCCCCGCTCCTCGCTCCATTGCGGGTATGCTCCCAAAAAGCGCCATCCGGGGTATTTTTGCTCCCACACATAGGCGTCCTCTGCGTCAGCCGTGCAGGCCAGTTCCAGCTTCCGCCGTGTCCACCGGCTGTCGTTTGGCCTCCTGTACCGGGGTTTCTGCAGTCCCCGGCTCTGCCGCCATCGTTTTTTCCGTTTGGGGTATTTCAGCAGGTACCCTGTCAGTGCGCTCAGCCCATCCCCTTCCGGCTGCAGCCGGTCGGCATTCACGGTGCCCAGCGGCTCCCGCAGTTCCCCGCGTCCTGTGCTCCACAAATCTTCCAGCGCCTGCCGCAGCTCGTTCCGTGTATTCCGATCCAGCCCGTCGTGCTGGATCAGCACGTGATGGTGGTACCGCACAGCCTTCACCCCGGCCGCCTTGTCCTCGTCCTGGTGTTCTGTCACCGCGATCCACTTCAGCCCCGCCGGGTTATGCCCATGCTTTTTCAGCCACCAGCGCACCCGCCGCAGGTAGTTTTCCAGGTCCCGCGCTGCCTGTTCTTCGTCCTGCGGCAAAAACGGCTTTTCGTATGTCAGCGTCAGGTGAAACCCCCGCTTGTCAAAATTGCAGTGCATCAGCTGGTTCAAGTACCGCTTGCTGTGCTGCTCGTTCCGCTTCTGCTGTGCCAGGCTGCTGGCCAGCTCCTTCTTTCTGCGTGGCCCGGCCTTGTGCTCCGCCTCGCTCACCCAAAACAGGTCCACTTCGGCGTACTTCTCCCCGCACTCGGTCCACTGCTCCCGGATATACCGTTTGCCCATACCTCACTCCTTTCCCGGCAGGCTGCGTGATCCTCCGGGCTTTCTGTGTTCTTTTCTTTTTATTGGATGATATCGCTCCAAAGATAACGGGTATACAAGCCCCCCAAGGCCCCGCCGGGCTTTCCTTTTATATATAAAGGTATTTCATAAAGGCCGGACCTCGCGGTCCTCGGCCGCCAGGTCAAACAGGCTCACCAGCTTCTCCTCTTCCCGCCGCTGCGCCTCTTCCTCCCGCGCCTTGCGCAAGCAGCACGGCCCGTACCCATCCCGCAGTCCCTGCGCGCTGGTCAAAATGCCCCCGCACCGCCTGCACCTCCGCGCCGCGATCTTGAACACTTCATTGCTCTTTTCCATTCTTCGCTCCTTTCTCCCGGATGCGCCAAAACGCCTGCCGGGTTTCCCGGTAGGCGTTTTTTTGTTCTGTCAACGTATGCCAGCGCTCCATTCTCCATAGGATAAAGCTCGCTTCCCCTGCTGCCTGCGCTCCCAGTTCAGACATTCCAGCTCGTACACAGCCCAGCGCAGCGCGCTGGGCTTGTCTTTGCCCTTGGCTTCCGGCGGTTTTACGGGAGGCTGTGCAAAGCGCTTTGTGTGTTCCGGCACAGTTCCCAGATCACCCAGTTTCTCGGTAATGTATTTGTCCGGCTTTTTGGGCTTTGCTGCAGCGGCCGCACCGGCCTGCCGTGCTGCCCTGGCCTGTTTGGCCTGCCAGCTTCGGCACCGGCGGCTTGTGTGCAGCCTTGTTTCGCTGCTCTTTTGCGCTTCCGGTGCAGTTTTTTTCCGCTCTCTGCGTTTTCTCTCTCCGGTCCGCACCCACTCCACCCGGCTTTCTCCGTGCTTCTCTTTCCGGCGTCTCCACCCGTTGTAAGCGTTGCTCACACTTTCAGCGCTCACATACTTTCCGCTCTCTACAAGCTGCGCTGCCGTTCCTTCGGCCAGCGTCTCCCCCGTCCATGTATCCTTTATGACATAATAGTACATTTATCGCATCCTCCTGCTTGCCAGGGTCTCCGCCATGCAGCGTGCAAATATTTCACTCTGCTTGTCCGCCGGGGGCGCGGCGTGCGGCGCAGCCAGTGCTTCCGACGCCTTCACCCGCAAAGCCAGTTTTTTCTCCTGGTGCAGTTCTGCCTTCCATTCGTTCCAGCCCGCCGGGTCATCGTCCACGATCCGCAGTTTCTCCCGCAGTGCCAGCTCGGCACAGCGTTTCAGCTGGGTTAGTGCATACTCCATCCCGCCGTCTGCCGCCCATCCGTTCACCTGCCGGTAGTTGTCCCGCGCTTCTTCCCACAGTTTGCACAACCGTTCTGGCCCAAAGCCCAGCACCTCGATGCAGGCCGCTGCATACAGCTGCCAGGCGATCCCGGCCGCCTCGTTTCCGGCCATCCTGTACTGTTTTTCCTTTCGGTTCTTCGGTGCGCGCATCACCGGCACCGGGAACTCCAGCGGCGCCTTTCCTCCGATCCATGCCGCCCGCTCCTGATCGGCCGCCCTTGTGCCTTCCCTTGTCATGGTCCGGGTGTTCTGCTCCTGCAGTTCATCCAGCTTGTCGGTCAGCCGGTTCAGGCGCTTTGCACCCACACCGTGTTCTTGATGCAGTGCAATAGCGATGCACCAGCAGGTGATCTGTGCCACGCTTGAGCGCGTTTCATCCATCTTTTCCACAAAATTCATCCTGTTTTCCTCCCTTTGGTGCGGCCCGCCGGAGTTAGCACCGGCGGCAGCGGGGCTAATGATCCCCGCCGCGGACTGCCTGCCGCATACAGGCCCCTCCGCATCCCTGCGAGAGTGCGGAGGGGGATGCCCTTCGGCCGGGCCGCCTCTGCCAAACTTACGCGCTGGCAGATACGCGCTTTGTACGCGCCGTGATGCAATGGTGCGGTCAATCTTCCACGGTGCGCCATTCTTCCGTCCGGGGCTGTCCGGCCTGGGGCGGCTTGCCGCTCTTGGCTCGCGGCATTCCGCCGGGGTACTTACCCACCCCCGGCCATGGGGCATCGGTACCTGCTGCTGTCGGAAAAGGGGTGACTGCAACAAGTAGCAGGGCTTTTCAGCCCATATAAAACCCTCTGGTCATGGACCTCCAGAGGGGGCGCAGCGTTCACCTCTCGCTGCACCTGCCGCTTGTGGCTGCGGTCTGCCTGCCCGGATGCCGCCGGGCGGCGGTAGGTAAGTATGGACCTTGCCGCCATTCCTGTGCGGCGAGGGTCGGCTTTCACGCCCTTATCACCCACGCCGGAGTCCGCGCTGATGCTTTTGGCCCTGTTCCTGTTTCGCATCCGCCGCACAGCTGCTTCTTCGTATGCACGCAAACCTCGCGCAGGGGCGCGCCGGGCTTGAACCGGCCGGCGGCCTTAAACCGCTGCGCCCCATGATGGGGCGGGAATGCCCGCCCTGTTTTCAGTCATTGTGGGGCTGTTTTGTTTTCAACCGGCTCCCAGCCGTTTGATGTCTAGATCAAACGCGGCTGCGGTACACTCCGGTATGATGTACCAGGACGTCCCGGACATTGCAAAATCCGGGATTGCCACCGTCCCCTCGATCGTGAGGGGCGGGACGCCGCCGGGAACAGTCACCAGCGGCATATTGTGGGCCTTTGCCCACTGGCGGGCCAGCCGGTCGGGTGCAGAGTAGTCTTGCCCCCAGTCACTATAGGGACATTCCAGCACTTGGCGGATCATGGTGGTGTCCCAGCAGTCCCTACCACGCTTCAATCGATCCACTATAAGGACCACAGGCACGTCCCAGTAGTAGGTCTTGCCTTTGCACCGGATGTTTTCGCCTGGTGCGAGTTCCAGGGCCTCTACTTCGTCCGGTGCTACGCTCATTGAGCGCAGTAATGTCGTGTCAATCTTCACGCCTTTTTCTCCTTTCTGGGCCCCGCCGGGCTGTACGCTGGGCACGTTTTGTTGTACCCCGCGCACGCCCGGCAGCCTTTTTTGTCCAGCCGAAACACGTTCCGGCACTGCCCTTCCCCTAGTCGCATTCCCGCCGGCTCCTCTCTTCCAGCCGCTCCACTGCCGGCACCCAACAAGCGCGGATCAGCGCCAGGTCGCACAGCTTGACGTCGGGAAAGGTCAGGCCATATTCGTTCTCAGCGTTGAACTTATCCACCACCGGAGGGCGCAGCACGATTGCTTTGCCCTTCACCCGGATGCTCACAGCTCCCAGGTTCAACGCCCCGGTATCTGCCAGGCCCTGGCGGTCTGCTTCGCCGTTGGTGAAAAGGCCCATCCGCAGGTCGGGCAGGTCATGGATCACCGGCTCCCCGCCAATCACTTCCGATACCGGTTCGTCGAGATTCATTTCCATCAGCGCGGGCTCTTTGCCCGGCTCGATCAGGATCACCCGCATCTTAGTGCCTCCTCTCGATCTTCCGCGCCGGCACCTTCTGCGCCCGGCGCTCGTCCTCGTCCAGTTCGTCCTCACAGATCAGTGCCCCAAGCAAAAAGCAGCGTCCCACGGACATGGACCCCACGCTGGCCAGCGTCACCAGCCACCAGGGATAGATGCCGTCCGGCTCCACCAGGCTCAGCATCATCCAAATGGCCACCAGCCCGAACAGCAAAAACGCCGCCTTTGCCAGCAACACACCGGCCCGCCGCACTGCAAAATGATTCATACCGCTTCCTCCTTTGCGTCATCCTTTCCCGCCACGGACGGGAAAAAGTATGTTCCTATCTCTTCCCGCGGGATTTCCAGCAGCTCGCACATGGTGCATATTTCCTTCCACGTCCATCCGCCTGCCGACGTACCCCGCAGCCGGGCCGAGAGGGTGTTCTTGTTCACCCCAAGCGCCTCGGCCACCTCCCCGTCATAGTACCCGCATGCGCGGAACCGCGCCCGCAGTTTCCAGAACGGGATCTGCTTGAAACTCCCGCCGCACATCCATCAGCACCGCCTTTCTGCCGGCGGCTCCACATAAGACCACCGGACAAAGCACCGCCGCCGCATCTCGGTGGGGTCCATTACACTGCCTACGCCGTCTTTCCACCACAGCTTCTTCCCTTCGCGGAAAAAGTGCCCGATCCGGTACTGATCCCGACCGTCCTTCCGGTCTACCATGTACAGGGCACACAGTTCGTTCTCCGCCGGGTAGCCAAATGCGTTCGGCGTACGCAGATCCAGTTCATACCACAGGTTTCTCGCCATCTTCCTTCCGCCCCCTTTCTTCCAGCCGCTGGCGCCAGCGGGCGGCCTTTTTGCCGACCGTCATGTTCCAGTCAAACCAATGCTCTGCCATGGCGTCGGGGCTCGTCACGCTGGCCAGGCAGGTCAGCACATCCGCCACTTCCTCATCCAGATTGTCACAAGCCTGTTCGAGCGTCACCGGCGTGGGGTTCACCCCGTCCAGCGCCCGGCGGTATTTCAGCGCAGCTTGTGCCAGCTCCGCGGCCTCCTCGGCCAGCTGTGCCGCCCGCTCGCTCAAAGACAGGTGAGCCACAATGTAATCCAGATCATTCATCTTACCTTACTCCTTTCATCTGTTCCGGTGCCGGCAAAATTCCCATATCAGGGTCAAAACCAGCATCCCAAACCCAAAGCAGCCAAAGCCAAACGAAAACAGCTGCGATGCATTCAGCTCTACCATCTTGCCTACTCCTTTCTCTTACGCCGCCGGGCCGCTCGTCTCGGCCAGCCGCTGCCCAAAGGCAACGCCGTCCAAAAACACCAGCAGCTCCCGCTTCTGTTCCTCGTTCATGCCGGCCAGTGCATCCAGCACCCCGGCCGCCTCGGCCTCGCTCTCGCGCGGCACCAGCATCTCGCTCTTGCTCTTCATAGCTTTCACCCCCTTTCTTTCCTTCCCCCCGCGTGCTATACTGGGGGCGTATGCCACCCACTCAGCAAAACACCAGGAGTTGTATAAAATGAAATCTCGCAGTTTTCTCAGCTCAATGACATCTATACTGTCCTTCTTGTTCTTTCGGCTCGCCTTTCCCCTTGTACTGGATATTTGGTTCACCGCCGTGCTTGGCCTCAATGGGTGGCTATCCCTTCTTTTTTCCATATTTTGGTATATCGCACCTGTATTCTGTACTCCATTTTGGATTTATACCTTCTTCTTTGTCGCTCCAGTCAGCTCTTTGTCTACGTGGGCTTTCATTTTTGGTCTTGTTTACATTGTTAATAGGCCACTTTGCATTTTGCCAGGAACCATACCATTACTTTTGGTGCGGTGGCTCGGCTCAAAGTCTCTTGGCTCTCGTGGGGGCTATTGGGTGCTTCCTCCTGCTTTTCCAGATTATAGCTTTTACAAGAATGAAAGCATGATTCAAGATCGCATCCGCTTTCTTGAAGGGAATTTGAATGACTGTAAACATATTACAAGTGATAATTCTGCTGCTAAATCTATCATACGCGATTGCAACTTTGATATTGTAGAGTTTCAATCTATCATAGATATTCTAAAAAGAATCCTTTCCTGCTTTGAAGTCCACGGAGTTGGTTCTTTTCATGAAATATCTATTGAAGATCATCACCGTGCCTGCGTTGTTACCGAAAAACTTCAAAAAGTTTTATTTCAAATGGGGTCTCTATATCACTCCTATCGTTATGTTGATAAATTTCCTTTCCGTTCCGTTCATGCAGAATACATAGACAACGCACTCAAAAGGCTTTACCCATCTGTCTACATATACATCTCGGAACTCAAAGACATTTACAAGTAAGAGTCTGGTTCTCTCCCCGCCAGCCTTGCCCGCCGGCGGGGTTTCTTGGTTGCTATACCAAATATAGCACACGTTATTTAGTTTGTCAACCATATAAACCAAATACTTCTTTCATTTGCATGGTTGACCAACCAATTTAAAAATGCTATACTATCTTTGACACTATAGAAAGGAGGACTTCATGAACGAACGGATTCGTCATATTAGGGAAACCCTGAACCTTTCCCGCGCATCCTTTGGCCAACGTCTCGGGGTTAGCGGCGATGTCATCAACAACCTGGAACGCGGTCGCGTAGAGATCAAAGAGCCAATGGTTAAGCTGATCTGTACCGTTTTCAATGTCCGGGAAGAGTGGCTGCGGACGGGCGAAGGGGAGATGTACAGCAGCGCGGAGCTGTTCAGCCTGGACAGGTTTGTGGCCGAGCGCGGCGCCACCGAGCTGGAGCTGGCCATTGTCAAGGCATACTTTGAGCTTGACCCCGCCATCCGCCGCACCGTGCTGGAGCATTTCCGGGCCCGCCTTACCGCCGATCCCGACGAGCTGGAAGCCGAAGCCGTCAAGCAGGAGTACCTGCGCCAGAAAAAAGCGGCGGCCGGCTCATCAGCTACCGCTGGGCCCGCTGGCGAAGAGCAAACGGGTTGACCTGCTTTGTCCCCTACTCCGGCCGGTAGGCAAAACAAAAAGGCCGCACCCCGCCGGGTGCGGTCTTTGTTATTAACTTCGATTTACTTGGATTGACTTGGCTTACAAACAAAAATAAGGCCCCGTGCACGCACGGAGCCTCTAAAAACCGAACGGTTTTTGTTCATCAGCAAGGGGAATTCAGGTAGGTAAGATGAAAGCTACATCTTTATTTTACCACACACCTGTGTTCTCCGCAACTCAAACACAGGAGGTACCATCATGGGCAAACGAACGTGCACGGCTGTCTGGCTCGAAAAATATGGCCGTTGGCAAATCAATGTGCAAAAAGACGGCAAGCGTAAAACCTTCAGTAGCTATAAGCCCGGCCGCGCCGGCCAGCGGGAAGCCAACGCCAAGGCAGACGCCTGGTTGGATGAAGGCATCGTCAGCACGTCCACCAAGGTGTCCAAGCTCTACGCCGACTGGCTGGATGATCTGTCCTGTACGGCCGGCACTTCCTACCTGACCGAGTGCCAGAAGTACGGGGAATACTATATTCTTCCTGTTTGCGGCTCGCTGCGCATTGGCGATCTCACCGAAGCCCACCTGCAAACCGTCCTCAACAAGGCATATAAGCAGGGCTGCTTGAAGAAGGAACGCCAGCGCAAACCGCTGGACCGTCCCCTCAGCAAAAAGACCCTGCAGGGCATCCGCTCTGTGGAACGGGCCTTTGTCAAGTGGTGCCGCCTGCACAAGTACACCACCCTTTTCCCCGAAAGTCTGTCTGTTCCCAAAGGTGCCCGCCTGGCTGGTAAGCAGATTCTCCAGCCTGATGCGCTGCGCATCCTTTTTTCCGTGGATACCCGCACCTGGCACGGCAAAACAATCTTTGATGATTTCATCTATGCCTATCGTTTCGCGGTGTCCACCGGTGTCCGCCCGGGCGAGCTGCTTGGCCTCTGGTATGGGGACATTAAGGGCAACACAGTCAACCTGCGCCGCTCCATCAACATACACGGCGAGACTACCCAGGGCAAGAATGAGAACGCGGTCCGCTCCTTCGACCTATGCGCCGACGCCCGCGCCGCCTACGAGGCTCAGGTGGACCTCCTGCGCGCCGCCGGGGTGCAGCTCAATTATAACACACCTCTCTTCCCCATCGGCTCTGAGCGCGCCCTTTACCGCCGCTGGCAGCACTACCAGCAGGCCAACGGCATCACCCCCGCCGTCAGCCTCTACGAGCTGCGGCACACCTTCGTCAGCATCAGCGCTGCCGCCATGACTGACGGCCAGCTCAAACTTCTGGTCGGCCATAGCCGCAATATGGACACACAGGGCATCTACGGCCACGAAGTCGAAGGCCGCCGCGCCCAGCTTGCACAGGCCACCACAGATGCTTTTGCTTTGGCCCACGGTTGAGTTTTACAAACACATTTTCAAACACACTTTTTTTATAACTTCCTTTTTACCTTTCCCAATACATTCATATCTTTTCCATTAAAACAACATAAAACCGCATTTTTCAGTATCTCATCATGTCCACAAAATAAAGTGTTTCTTGTTCGATTCCGATTACCCGCTCCACTAAAAAGCAGCCTAGAAACGTAAATTTCTAGGCTGCTTTTTCTTTCGTGTACCGCACTTTGTACCACACTTTTGAAATGTTCCCTGCATTATGCCGCTTTGGCGGGGCGTTTTTTGTCTTGCTGACGGTTTATCCGATGTTCAGTTTCCGTTTCAGGGCTTCCTGCAGGACGCCGGAAAAGTTGATGTGGGCGGCTTCGGCTTCCTCGTTCAGCCAGGAAGGGATGGACAGCGTCTTTTTGACCGCGCGGTTGTCCCGCCGGCGCTTAAAGGCCAAGGCGTCGAACGGTATGGCCACCACAAAATCCCCCTGTTCGAGGCGAAGCCGTGCCGGGTCGGACGGCACAGGCAGCTCTGCGCAGTCCTCCAGCATCAGGCCGACGGCATCCTGCGCCATCTCCACCGCTTCCTCGAGAGTGTCCCCCTGCGTGAAGCATCCCTCAATATCCGGGAACGAGACGGAATAGCCCACAGCTTCGGGATGAAAAACTGCAGGATAATAACGGATGTTCTTCATCATACAGCTCCTCCTTTTCATCGGGGCAGGTCATTTCAGCCCTGCCATTTTCAGGATGCTTTTCTCCGTGCCGGGTTTCAAATCCTTTGCGTGGAACGGGACGATCACCGTCTTGCCGGTCTGCGGATTTCGGTACTTCCGGTGCGAGCCGGTGGAACTTACATAGACAAATCCATTCGCCTGCAGCAGTTTGACGATTTCTTTCGGCGTCATCGGCATTTCAACGCACCTCCGTTCCATTATCTTTATAATAGCACGTATGATACGTATTGTCAAGAAAAGCCCGGGAAGTTCCCGGGCTTTTGCCGTCTTTTCACATCACCGCGAGGCGGAGCAGGCCCAGCGCCAGCAGGTGGGCCGGGTAGAACCAGTAGAAAAACCACTTGGCGAAGCGCTGGTCGTGCTCTGCGCGCCGGCCATTGTAGAGGTACAGGATGGCCGCGGCGGCCAGGGCCACGCCCGCCGCGCCGCCCAGGCTGGCCAGCAGCTGGAGCCAGACCGGCCGGCCCGCGCCGCTCAGCCAGAGCAGCCACCAGAACAGGAGCACCGCCCAGAAAAAGGCCCACCTGGCCTTCCGGCGGCTGCCCTTTGCCCAGGCGAACAGCAGGGTGTAAGCCGGCGCCAGCAAACTCCAATCGCTGGGCAGAATGACGGTGAGCAAAGTCAGCCCGGCCTGCGCCAGACGCCGCAGCAGGCCGGAGTGGACCTTCTCCCCTGCTTCCAAAATCAGAAAGCAGACCAGCAGGGTGAAGATCATGTTCATGCCGCAATAGTCCAGCACGGCCCCTTCGGTAAAGGCCAGGCAGAAGGGCACTTCGGACAGCGCCGCAAAGGCGGCCAGCCGCAGCCCGTACCGCCTTTTCGAGCGGGTGTAGCCGTACCCTTCCACCAAAAACCAGCACATGACCGGCGCGGTGAAATACCCCACGTCGGTAAAAACTTCGGTCCAGAAAGCCCCCGGCGTCATGAAAATCTGGGCGATGTGGTTGAGCAGCATGGTGAACATGGCGATGTACTTGATGGCGTCCCGGCTGAGGACGCCGCGCCCGCCAGCCTGTTCCTGTGTATCCATTCCAAACGCGCCTCCCTTTGCTTCTATGATACCACGCCTTCCTTGAGATGGGCTTGAGATTTCACGCTCAGGCCCGCCGGTTCTTTCCGGCGGCTCACCACCCACGGGCGGCGGGGTCCAGCTGGCCGGCGGCGGTGTAGAGCAG
>ERZ1090862.77-NODE-77-length-37832-cov-104.123700_pt1 | contig 37832 bp, 62 predicted proteins | sample MGYA00478481_ERZ1090862 | MGnify/ENA primary metagenome ERZ1090862 (study PRJEB33644, sample SAMEA5815745) | chicken gut metagenome | biome: Chicken; feature: Gastrointestinal Tract; material: Caecum | place: Ireland | collected 2019-01-01 | study: A study of the... | reverse complement strand
AGGCCGCCGCGACTGCAACGTCGGCGGCCGAATCTCGGAATGTAGTTTAACGGTAAAACAGCGTAGCGCACCGCGTCCCCGGTTCGACTCCGGGCAGTCCGACTGTGATCCCTCAAGACGGGCCTGCTTGCAGGACAACGCCGCAGGGCACACCCCTCATACATTTTTTACCAGACTCCCTGTAGAAATACGGGGAGTTTTGGTGTATGATAATAATATAAGATACAAATAGGATGATTTTATTGCAAAGAGGGGGGAGTGATAAAATGCAAATAGTTGTCATAATAATTAACCTTGTATTAACTTATATTTTCGTAGGAGGATTTTTGCCCACCTATGGAACGATCGTAGGAATAATATACATAGTTATAAGCATATGCGGAATTTGTTATTACCGGAAGAAAAAGAGTATCCCTTTAAAATTCATAAATCGATTTTTAGTTTCTACTGGTGATGGAGTGTATGATATTCAAAAAAATGAAATTATGGTTTCGGCCGCTTTTTTAGCATTAGGCATGAAAATAGGTACCGTATTTGCTCTTTTGGTAAGTGTCGGAATGGTTATAGTCATTGCACTATGTATTCTAATAGCAACTGGATTTTTTATAGAAGGAAGAAAAAGCGGCATGACAATTTCGGGTGCTTTGGGTATAGCCAAAGTAGTTGTTTGGATTTATGAAAAAATTAATGGCTTATATGAGTTCATTGCTCGCCAAATTGTAAAGATAGAATTTAAGATCCTAAAAATAGATGTGAGAGAAAATAGGTGAGTTTTAGAAGTGAATGAAGCAAGAGGCACCCTCTGGGGGTGCTTTCTTCATGCCATAAAATAGAACCAGATGGGAAGGTGAGGTGATGGCCAACAATGAAAACTTAATCCCTTTTAACCGCCGAACAGTGAGCGAACAGAGAGAAATCCAGTCTGCCGGCGGTATTGCCTCCGGAAAATCCCGCCGCCGGACGTCCAGGATGCGGGAGACCATGAACCGAATTATGACCATGCAGGCGGAAGTAGAAGGCTTATCGGATGTGCTGCGTGCGGATGGCGGTGAAAGCACCTATGAAGAGATCATCTGCATGGCCATGATCCAGGAGGCCATGAACGGCAACGTCAAGGCCTACAACGCCATCATGGCCACGGTGGGGCAGACGGATAAGTCCGAAGAGGATCTGGAAGAGCAGCGGATCCGGACGGAGCGGGCAAAACGGGCCAGGGACCAGGAGGTCGGAAATGACAGTGAAGAGAACGAAAATATTGCCTCCTTCCTGAAGGCTATGAATCCTGCCGATTCCGATCTGGAAGATCTATTTGAGGAAGGTGGAGGCGATGCCGAAGAAGCAGAAGAGACCGGCGAGGTTTGATTTTAAGCCGTTTTCCAAACAGCAGCGGCGTTTGATCCACTGGTGGCGGCCGGCTGTACGGGTGAGCCAAAATGATTTTGTGATTGCTGACGGTGCGATCCGGTCCGGAAAAACTATTGCCATGATCATCGGCTTCCTCACCTGGTCGCAGGAGATGTTCTCCGGTCAGTCCTTTATCCTGGCCGGAAAGACGATGGGCGCCCTGAAGAAAAACGTTGTCCGCCCCATGCTGCAGATCCTGGAGGCATGGGGATGGCCCTACGAATATATCCGGTCCGGGACAGATGCCAGGCTGGAGATCGGCAGCAATACGTACTACCTGTACGGAGCCAACACGGAAGCCAGCCAGGACGCCCTGCAGGGCCTGACGGCTGCCGGCGCCTATGCCGATGAAGCGGCGCTGTTCCCGCAGAATTTCATAGACCAGATGATCGGACGGTGTTCGGTGCCGGGCGCGAAAATCTGGATGAACTGCAACCCCGGGAATCCGCACAATTACATCAAAGAGGAATTCCTGGACAAGGCTGCGGAGAAACGTGTGTACCATCTGCATTTCATGATGGACGATAACTGGACGCTGCCGGCGTCAGTCAAAGAGCGGTATAAGCGTACCTGGCCGGTTGGCAGCGTATTCTACAAGCGTTTTATCCTGGGCCTTTGGGTAGCTGCGGACGGCCTGATCTACCAGCAGTTCGCGGATCATGTGCAGGATTACCTGATTACAGAGGACTGGCTGCAGGATCACAAAATCATATACGCAACCATTGGGGTCGATTTCGGAGGCACGAAGTCGGCTCATTCTTTTACCCTGACAGGATTCACAAATGGATTCCGGGAGGTGATAGTCCTGGATGAATACTACTGCAAGAAGCGCCTGAACCCGAAGCAGCTGCAGGAGGCGTTCGTGGATTTTGTCCGGCGGGCGCAGGCGCGGTGGAAGGTGCCGGAAGCCTACTGTGACAGCGCGGAGCAGACGCTGATCAGCGGGCTGGAGATGGCCTGCATCCAGGCAGGCGTCCGGATTGATATTAAAAACGCGATCAAGGGGCCGATCAATGACCGGATCGCCTTCTACAACAGCCTGATCGCGCAGCACCGCTGGAAGGTGATGCGGCATTGTACCAACATCATCAGCGCGTTTGAACAGGCCGTATATGATGACAAAAAGCCGAATCAGGATGTCCGGTTAGACGATGGCCTCATGAACGTGGACAGCCTGGACAGCACAGAATACAGCACAGAGAGTGTGCAGGACGATATTATTTATATCGCAGCATAAGGAGCAAGAAAATGAGTAACGTAATACGTCAGTACCTGGTGGATAAAAAATATCAGACGGCATCCGATGATACCTATAGCCACATTGATGAATGGCTGGAATGGTATGAGGGGGAAGTCCCGCTATTCCACAACTATAAAGTGTATAACGGATCTGTGATGACTGAGCACAAACGGTATCGTTTGGGAATGGCGAAAAAAGTCTGTGAGGACTGGGCCAATTTGCTGCTGAATGAGAAAGTCAGCCTGAAAGCTGGACGGTACAGCAAGCGGCTGAATGAAATCTTAATGGCCAATAACTTCCGGATCCGGGGAAGTCAGCTCATCGAACTTGCTTTCGCCCTGGGGACGGGGGCCTTTGTAGAGTACAAGGATGAGAATGAAAACATTGTGATAGATTTCATCCGGGCAGATATGATTTATCCGCTGGAATGGGACAATGGGGATGTGACGGAGTGCGCGTTTGGAACCCTGAAGGTCATGGATGGAAAAGAAGTGATCTATCTGCGGATCTGCCGGAAAGGGGATCCGGAAGCTGATGAAACGGAAAATGAATATTACATCGAAAATAAATATATCGATAAACAGTCTGGAAAAGAAGTGAAAGGACCGGAAGAAGTATCGCCTCTGGTGGAGACCCATTATGACCGGCCGTTGTTCCAGCTCCTGATGCCAAATATCTGTAATAACGTGGATCTGGACAGCCCGCTGGGAATCTCAGTGTATGCCAACAGCATCAGCCAGTTAAAGGGATGCGACCTGGTGTATGACAGTTATATGAACGAGTTTGTGCTGGGCCGTAAGAGGATTCTGGTGCCGATCTCCATGGCAAAGCGCCAGATGCAGGAGGACGGTGTTTCTGCACCATACTTCGATCCGAATGATACTGTCTACTATATGATGCCGGATGACCGGAACAGCGACACTCATTTGGAGCAGGTAGATATGAGCATCCGGGCGCAGGAGCATGAGTTGGGAATACAGCGCAGTCTGGATATCCTGAGCATGAAAACCGGTATGGGGATCGGACGGTACAAGTTTGAAAATGGCGGCGTAAAGACAGCTACGGAAGTAATTTCAGATAAGTCGGATCTGTACCAGAACCGGCAGAAAAATGTGATTATTGTGGAGGCCGCACTTGTGGCTATGGCCCAGGCAGTTGCATTTCTGGACCGCGGCGCGAAGAATATTACTGTCACCATAGATTTTGATGATTCTGTTATTGAAGATACCAATGCCACGATTGATAAGAATATCAAGCTGGTACAGGCGGGCCTGCGGTCAAAAGTATCTGCGATTATGGAGATAAACAAATGCAGTGAAGAAGAAGCCCGGAAGGAAATGGAGAGAATCGCAGAGGACAATCAAATCACCGGGAATGACATCGACTGGACAAACATGGATCAGGAAAATCTGGAAGAGGAGGATGAATCAGAGGATCAGAAGAAAAAGAATCCCATCGGTTTCCGGGGCGGTGATGAGACATGATAATCAAACGGTCCGAGCAGCAGCAGGCTGCCGATCCGGTCACGCAGGCTTATGAGGACCTGGAAACCCAGATCCTGCAGAACATCATCCGGCATGTCAAGAATTATGGCCAGCTGATCGATTCGGATGAGTGGCTGATGCAGAAGCTGGCGGAGATCGGGAAGCTGAATCAGGAAAATATCCGGATCATCGCGAAGGCGGCCGGCCTGCACAGCAAGGCGGTGGAGGATATGTGCCGCCAGGTTGCGGATCTGGTGCTCTCCCGGGTAGAGCCCGGCATGAATGAGCTGGAGCGGGAAGGGGTGGTTGAGGGCACGATACCTGCAGAGAAGAGCCGGAACGTGCAGAAAGCTGTGGATACTGTTTTTAAGCAGGCCCAGGACGCGCTGAACAAGTGCAATACCAACATGCTTTACATGGCCCAGGACGCCTACCAGCAGCTGGTGCAGGGCATTGTGGATAAGGCCCAGGAGATTTCCAGGCGCCAGGAGTTGCTGGACATTCTGGGACAGCACGCCAGCGCTGAAGCCATTGGGTCAGAGAGCCGCGGGCAGGCGATCCGCAGCGTGCTCCGGGAGTTCAATGAGCGCGGTATCCCGGCTTTTGTGGACAGGGCAGGACGGAAGTGGACGCCCGAGGCTTACGTCAGCATGACGCTGCGGAGTACATCAGTAAATGTGGCTACAGAGGCTATGTTCGCGCGGATGGAGGATCGGGACATGCATCTGATCCAGGTAAGCAGCCACGCCGGCGCCCGGCCGAAATGCGCGAAGGACCAGGGGAAGGTCTTTGACCTGCGCAACGGAAGCGGGGAGGTAACGGCGGGAAATGGCCGGAAGATCCGGTACTATCCCTGGAGTTCTTCCAGCTACGGGGAACCGGACGGGCTGTTTGGGATCAACTGCGGGCACCACGGGATCCCGTTCCTTCCCGGCATCAGCAACCAGCGGTATTTCCCTACGGAAGACTTTGAAGAGAATGACAAGCTGTACCGTAAAATGCAGGCCCAGAGATCTCTGGAGAGGGACGTCCGTAAGCAGAAACGGCTCTGCTCCCTGTACGATGAGATCGGGGACAAGGAATCCTTTGAGCAGGCTTCTGTAACCCTGAAAGCCCGGGAGGCACGGCTGGCGTCCTATACGAAGCAGAATGGCCTGACCAGGCGGAGGGATCGGGAGCAGGTATACGGTTTTGACCGGCGGGTATCGGCGGAGGCTGTGGCAGCGAATAAATTTATTGAGAAATATGGCGCTGTCCGATATAATGATAGTGGAAACGTTGTGGTGACAGATGATTGGAAAAACCGAAAGCATGCATCTATCCCTCGCACCTATCGAAAAAATGCTGTGGTGGAGACCCGCAGCCGAAAAGGCAGTCAGGAACAGGTTGACCGGACATTTTATGACGCAGAAGGTAAAATGTACCGGCAGACGCATTCCGGCGCCCACGCGAATCCAACCCAGCATCCATATGGGAAGTACGGGGAGCATGCTCATGATTATACCTGGAAGGATGGCAAGATTATAGAACGTACAACCAGGGAGCTCACGGATGAGGAACGGAAAGAAAGCGGTGATATTTTATGAAACCAAGCGATTTGAAAAATTTAATTTTGTCTTTGACTCAAGATGTTATATTTGAGTATGACGGGGCGGTAGCCTGCATTAACCCCTGGAACGATCATAAATTTGAGGTGGGATACGATAATAAGGTTAAGACGTATGAAAATATCGATAATTTGATGGATGATCCTTTTTATCACGGGAAATCCCTGTCAGAGATTGCAGAAAAACTGGATATTGATTAAGAACCACCAGTCAGAAATGGCCGGTGGTTTTCTTATGTATTTTGGGAGGTGGTGCGATTTGATTGTGGCAAAAGTATCCCTAGAGGGTGTGTCGGTAACGGGCCACGCGGGATACAGTGAGTCAGGAAACGATATTGTATGCGCTGCGGTATCAGCCCTTGTACAGGGGCTGTATCATTCCCTGCAGGCATTGACGTCTGACCGGATTTCCTGCCGGTTTTCAGACGGGAATTTTACCATAGGATACGAGGATCTTTCAGAGGCAGGAAAGCTTCTGGTGGATTCTTTTTTTATTGCCGTAAGTGATATATCACGCACCTACGGGGAACAGTTCGTAAGGATCGAATGACCAGAATATGCTGCATGTCATAAAACTCTGCATGAGAATAGTCGGCGGACGTTAAACGGGAGGTAGATATGCCTAAATTAATGAACAACAGATTTATGATGAACCTTCAGCTGTTTGCTGGGGAAGAAGGAAGTGACACCGGAGAAGAATCCGGAGATGGCGGCGGCCAGGATGATGACCAGGAAGAGGAGTCATCCGAAGACGGGGATGATGAACCGAAGTATACACAGGCAGATCTGGATAAGGCAGTAGCCCGCACGATCGCGAAAGAGCGCGCCAAAGCGGAACGTGCTGCAAAGAGAGCCCGGAAGAAGGAAGAGTCATCAGAAGAAGAAAACGAGGATGTGAAGGCCAGGAAGGAAGCAGAGGGAAAGGCTTCCAGGCTGGAAGTGAAGGTTGCCTGCTTTGAGGCGGATGTGGCAAAGGACGCGGTCGACGATGTGGCAGCTCTTGCGCATGCCTATATGGAAGCAGATGACAGCCTGGATCTGGAAGATGCCATCGAGAAGGTGGTAAAAAAATACCCTCAGTTCAAAAAAGGCGGGGGAGATCCCTACGAGGAAGAATCCGGACGCGGGAAGGCCTGGGGGGAGCGTATGAAGGGCGGATCCGGGAAAAAGCGTTCCGGCGTAGAGGAAGCGTTCCTGAAGAAGAATCCCGGCCTGAAGATTGATTAAAGGAGACAGAGTATGAAGTATCTTGTATTTTTGCAGTTATTTGCACACGCGCTGCAGGAAAGATGGTCCGCCCTGGTGGACGCAAAGCTGCGGCAGACCCTTGTGACAAGGGACAATTATATTTTCAACACGAACTATGAGGGAAATCCCAAAGCGGGGAAGGTCAAGATTCCCGTCCGGGATACGGAAGTGACTGTAAAGGATTACGATAAGGCGTCCGGTGTGGATCTGGAAACCGGAACGACCACTTACATGGATCTGGACATCGATCAGGATAAAGCCGTGAACGAGCTGATCGACGGTTATGACGCCGCGGCGGTTCCGGACAACCTGGTGGCTGACCGTCTGGATTCCGCCGGATATTCCCTTGCGCTGGAGATGGATAAAAAGTGTATCAACGTGCTGGAGACCACTTCCGGCGTGAACATCTGCGCCACCAAGACAGCGGCAACGGAGGAGACCGCTTACAAGGAAATCCTGGCCGCGAAAACTTATCTGGGACGGACCGGTGTTCCGCAGGACGGCCGCTGGCTGATCGTATCGCCGGAATTTATGTCTGTGCTGATGATGGATGACCATTTTATCCGTCAGGGGGATCTGTCCCAGGAGCTGAAAAACGCAGGGGCTGTCGGGTCTGTTGCAGGGTTTGCTGTGTATGAATCCAATAACCTGATGTTTGAGAATACGACGGCGGTGTCCGGTAAAAAGACGACAACGGAGTTTATCGCCGGACATCCGAACTGGTGCCATCGTGTCCAGGAGTGGGCGGTCGACGTCCACAGCCAGGATCTCTCCGGGTCCGGAAAATACATCGGCGCAACTGCCGTGCAGGGAAGGAAGATCTATGGCGTTAAGGTATCTAAGCCGCAGACTGTCTATATCAAGCGAACTGAGGCTGCATCGGCCTGATCGAAAGAGGTGATCCTATGTATGTAGATGAGTGTTTTTACCTGAACACCTACAAGGGGGAACAGGTAGAGGATTTTGACGCCCTGGAGCTGCGGGCCGGTGAGATCGTGGAAGAAATGACGCGGTACCGCCTGACGGAGATCACCTTCGCGGCCATGCCGGAAGCGGTCCAGTACGCGGTCAAGAAGGCTGTCTGTGCCGAGATCGAATACCTGGACGCCAACGGCGGAAGTGATCTGGATAACGGGGCCAGCCTGCAGAGTGGTACCCTGGGGAAGTTTTCCTTCTCCAGTTCTGCCGGCGCGGCGGAAGGGGGATCCGGCCAGTCCGTGTATTCCCCGCGGGCGCTCCGGATCCTGGCCCCGACCGGTCTCCTGTACCGAGGGGGTGGCTGCTGATGCGGGCCATCCCCAAAAAGCTGCTGATCCATACAGCAGCCGTGTACCAGGAGACCAAAACCGGCAGCGGCTGGAACGGAGCCACGCTGGAGCGGATCGGGCAGCTGGCGCACGTCCGCATCGAGCCCTCCAGCCGGGTGGTCCGGGACAAGAACAACCGAGAGCAGCAGCTGGCCGCCACGCTGTTTTTTGACTGCCGGAACAGCCAGAATACAGCCGGAGAGCTGCGGGAGGATCTGGTCGTGGATTTCCAGGGCCAGAAGCACCGGATTGTATCCGTGGAGCCGCTGTACGATGGGCGGAAGCTGCATCATTACGAGATTGGGATGGTGAGATATGCGGACTAAGGTCAGTATTGATAAAGCCGGCGGGACAAAGGAGATCCAGCGCTGGACAGATGAAGCCCTGACGGATTACCGGGATGAAATCATTGAAGACATCAATGAGACGGTTCCTGTTTCCGGTGGGGTGTCTCATAACGGAGGCGGAGGAAGCCTGCAGCAGAGCGCCTTCCTACATTCCGATCAGCGAGCGCGGGATGGCGAGCTGACTGTCCGCTGGGATACGCCCTACGCCAGATACCAGCACGGCGGGAAGATTATGCACGGAACGCCAGGCAACCGGACATACGGTCCGGATAATCTATCCTATACCAGCGCCACGGCCCGGGCCGAGTGGACGAAGCACGCCGATGCTGTCTACGGCGAGAAATGGCGCAGGGACATTCAGAAGATGATAGGAGGACGGTAAGATGCAGCCACAGACAGAACTGATATTAAATATCCGATACAAAGTGCAGGATATCACCGGGATTGAAGCGGTGACCGATGAGCTGACCGATGACGGACGGATTTATCTGGAGATCGGATCCGCCGTAGTGGAAAAGAAATACGCCAGGGGGCCGGCCCTTTGGATGGTCCCGGTCATGTTCCTCATCAAGCGCCCGGGGATGGAAGAGGCCGAGTGCCTGGAACATCTGTCGGAGATCTGCAACCATTACCAGCGGACCAGAAAGCCGCCGGCCGGAAAGACGTATCAGGCCAGGGGGCTGGATATCGCTGCCGGGCCGAACAAAGCAGCCAGGTACCAGGACGGGAATGTCCTGTACTCCTGCATTATCAATTTTAAAATCAGCTATTGAGAAAGGAGAAAGCCATGAAATTAAGTGAACTGATGGCGAATTATACGCCGGAACCGGATTTTACCGGATATGCGACCAACGACGATTTTGTCCTGGCGATTGATATCAGCGGAACAGACTCCACTCCGGAATCCGACTTTGAAGTGGTGGAAATGGGAGTTGCCGGGCTGGACGCCCAGCTGAATCCCATCACCCAGGATAAGACCTATATCCGGGCGGGACAGTCCACCCAGAAAACCGGAACCCAGAGAGCCTTTAAGATTACCGGGGACCGGTACATGGGTGACGCCGCCCAGGACTTTATGCTGTCCCACGCTATGAAGTACGGCACCGGAAACAAGGTGATTGTACCCTACGTGTATTTCTGCCTCCTCACGGGGAAAGGAGAGAAGGGAAAAGCGTCCATTATCGTGAACAGCGATGGATCCGGAAACGCCGGGGAATCTTCCGCCATTGATATTGACCTGAGAAAAGCCGGGGAGCTGCCGACAGAGTATACTTACTCAGCAGATGTCGGCGACTGAACAGGGGAGGTGTAATACATGACGATTGATGTTTTAGGCGTAGGGCTGGAGCTGCCCTACGACCTGACGGCAGCGGACGATGCCGAAAAATGGGAACAGGATCTGTCCAGTTTAAACCAGACCCTGCAGGAGATCGAAGAAAGAGGAAATCTTTTACAGAGCCAGGTTATCCGCGAGCAGATCGCCGCGATGAAAAAATGGCTGGACGGAGTGTTTGGCCCGGGATCCGGCGCAAAGGTATTTGATGGCCGGGAGAACCTGAAGACGGCCCACATTGTGCTGAAATTCATGATGCTGCTGCATGCCGTGTATGTGCCGAAGCTCTTAAATGACGCCTGGAACAACGCCATGAAACGGTACGGCCCCGCGCGGGCGCAGCGATGAGCATCCTGGTAGACCGGCTTCCCGGGAGTGTGGAAATCGGAGGCGCAGAATACCAGATCAACACCGGGTTCCGCACTTCGATTCTCTTTGAGATGCTGGTCCGCAATAAGGGGATCCCGGATCAGGTCAAAATCGGGGTGATGCTGCGGCAGTATTACCCCGTAGTCCCGCCGGATGAGGACGCGGCCATCCAGAAAATCCTGTGGTTCTTTAACTGCGGGAAAAAGAAAAAGAAACCTGATGAGCGGAACAAGACCGCGAAATCTTTCCGGAAGGACAAAGCCCTGTATTCCTTTGAGCAGGACGCGGCGATGATCTACGCGGCGTTTCTTTCCGAATACGGGATTGACCTGCAGGATGTGGAGGACCTGCACTGGTGGAAGTTTTCCGCCCTGTTTGACGCCCTGCCGGACGATACAAAGATCAAGCAGGTCATGCGGATCCGGGGGATGGACACGTCAGGACTCAAGAAAAAAGAGATCAAGCGCCTGAATGATTTGAAGAAATACTACGCCCTGGAGGATGAGGAAACAGTAGACAGCCGGGTAAAACTGGCAAAACGGAATGCCCGGATGAAGGAATACGTCCGCCGCCGGATGGAGGAGGTGAGAGGCAAAAATGTCGGAACATAAAGTGGAACTGGATGTCCGCCTGAATACGGATCGGGTCGGGAAAGACTTTGACGACCTGAAGAAGCAGGCAAAGGCCGGCGCGGAGTCCGTTGGTGACACCCTGGATGACATGCAGGACTCCATGGACGATATGGCGGACAAAACAAAAGCCTCCGCCAAAGAGACAGAAGCTGCCTATGACCGGCTGAACCGGACCATAAAAGAGCAGCAGGAAACGGTCCGGAAGCTGAAGCAGGAGTATGCCAGCGCCGTCCTGGAGTTCGGAGAGGCGTCCGATGAGGCAAAGCAGCTGGCAAAAAGGATCGAGGAAGCCTCCGCGGAGCTGGCGCAGAACCAGACAGCGCTTCAGCAGGCGGCAGACGCGGCGGACCGGTATGACCGGAGCCTGGACGATGTGGCAGACAGCCTGGCGGAAAGCGCGGACCAGGCGGGGCTGTTCGGGGATGTCCTGAAAGGCTCCCTGGCTTCCGCGGCGATTGAGAAAGGCATCGGCCTTCTGGCCAGCGGCGTGCAGAGTGCCGTGTCCGAAGTGCTGGAGATGGATTCGGCGTCCAAAAAGCTGCAGGGCAGCATCGGGGCCACTGCGGAAGAGATGGAAGGGTACAATGCCGTCATGAACGACATGTACACCGCCGGATATGGAGATTCCATTACAGAGATCGCGGACGCTATGGCCCTGGTGAAGCAATACACCGGGGAGGTAGATCCTACAAAGATCCAGCAGATGGCGGAAAACGCTATGACCCTGGATGAGACCTTTTCCGGGATGGATATGGAGGAGACCCTCCGCGGCGTGGACGCGCTGATGGTCAACATGGGGCTGGACGCGGAGGAAGCGTTCGACTACATCGTCGTGGGGGCGCAGAACGGCCTGAATAAGTCCAACGAACTGACGGACAACCTGGCGGAGTACAGCTCCTTGTGGAGCCAGGCGGGATTTTCCGCGGAAGAGATGTTCACGATCCTTCAGAATGGCCTGGATTCCGGGGCCTATAACCTGGACAAGGTCAACGACTTCGTGAAGGAATTTTCCATCTCCCTGTCTGATGGCCGGATTGAGGAAAATATCGGTTCTTTCTCTGCCCGGACGCAGGAACTGTTTTCTGCCTGGCAGAACGGCGAGGCCACCACAAAAGATGTGTTCTATAGCATCATCAATGATCTGTCCAATATGGAGAACCAACAGGAGGCGCTTACCATTGCCAGCAATACCTGGTCGGCGCTGGGTGAGGATAACGCCATGGCTGTCATTACATCTCTGGACCAGGTCAATGATACTTACAGCGATGTCCGCGGAAGCATGGAATCCCTGAAAGAGGTCCGGTATGACAGCCTGGAAAATCAGTATAAATCCCTGGGGCGTACCATGCAGACGCAGATCATCCAGCCGATGGCCCAGAAGCTCCTTCCAGTAGCCCAGAAGGGCCTGAAGGTGATCGCGGACAACCTGGACATCATCGTACCGGTGGCCGGGGCAGCAGGCGCGGCTATGGCGACGATCTGGGTAACGAAAAAAGCCCAGGGCCTGATCGACCGTCTGAAGGATACCTGGAGGGCGGTCACGCAGCTGGTCACAGGCATGACCGCACAGGCTGCGGCTACTACGGCGGATACGACGGCCACAATGGCGAATACGGCGGCTAAAGGCGCGCAGGCAACAGCAACTGTGACGGCGACCACTGCGCAGACAGGCCTGAACGCAGCCATGAGCGCAAACCCCATTGGCCTTGTCGTCACAGCGATTTCGGGGCTGGTGGCCGGCCTTGCCGCATTCAGCGCCCTTGTGGGGAAGAGCGATGCGGAGAAACTGGCCGAAGACATGAGGGCAGCCCGGGAAGAAGCGGAGCAGACCAGGGATGAATACCAGGAACTGTCCGAGGGGTATCATAACAATTCGGATGAGATCATGGCACTCTGGAGACAGGTACAGGATCTGTCAGAGGCAGAAAATAAAAGCGCGGCGCAGAAACAGAAACTCAGCAGCCTGGTGGATGAATTAAATAAAAAAGTCCCAGACCTGGGGCTTAGCTATGATGAACTGAACGACAGCCTGAGCCAGACAGCGGAATCTATCGATGAGGTGGTGCGGGCCTTTGCGGCGCAGGAAGCCTATGATTCTGCCGTGGAAGACCGCACGCAGGCTGCGAAAGACTATAACCAGACCGCGGCGGAGCAGAAGGAGATCGCGGAACAGCTTGCGGACGCGGAAGCCCGCCTGAATGAAGAGATCGAAGAAAATCCCCGGTACTATGAGGAGTACGGCGAGACCGTCAACGGGACCCAGCGGGAGGTGGATAAACTCAGGGAAGCCCTTGAAGAGGCGCAGGGCGCCACGGAAGCAAACTCGGAGACCCTGGAGCAGGCCTCTGTGGACGCGGAATACTACGGGCTGATGCTGGCGGATGTGGACAGCAGTGCCCGGGAACTGATTAATGCGACGCTGGAACAAATTGATTCCCTAGGACGGCAGGATGCGGCCTACGGGACATCAGTCGAAGCCCTATCCATGCTGACAGACGCACACACTTCCGCAAAGGAAACGATCCAGGCAGAGATTGATCAGATCAATACAAAGATCAGCGAGCTGCAACAGCAATACGATGAGGCATATAATTCTGCTTATACCAGCATTACCGGACAACTTGGGCTGTTTAATACCATGACTACGGAGAGCAGCCTCTCTGTGGACGAGATGATGGGCGCCCTGGATTCCCAGATCACCTACCTGGACACCTTTTCCCAGAACATGCAGACGGCTGTCTCATGGGGCGTGAATAAGGGCCTTCTGGCGCAGCTGTCGGATGGATCCGCGGAATCCGCGGCGATCCTGCAGACAATCGTGGATGCCGGATATGAAAAGATCATGGGGCCGGATGGACTGAACGAGAAATTTGGCCAGGTAGAAGAAGGCAAGGAGAAGTTTTCCGCAACGATTGCCGACATGGAAACTGATTTTTCGGAATCCATGTCTCAGTTGCAGACTGATCTGGATAACGCTATGGATAAAATGGATCAGTCAGATGAAGCATATCGGAGCGGAGTCAATACGATCCAGGGTTACATCAACGGATCGGAAGAAATGCGAAAATCGCTGGTAGACAAATATACCAGCCTTGGAAATGCCGCAACAGCGGCCTATAATGCTGCGGTTAAAGTAGAATCCCCGTCGAAAGTATTCCGGCAGAGCGGCCGGTATACGATTCAGGGCGCTATCCTTGGCGCTGAGGATGAGCGGCCAAAACTACTCCGGACGTATAGTGACCTGGGCCATTCGATTGTTTCTGCCTATGATGAGGCGCTGGAAGATTCTGCATCCGCCGGACGACGAATGGCGGATGTGTATGACGTGGTAAACGCCCACAGCGCAGGCATAGGACGGCAGTACCGGAGCGGGGCTGCGGAGATCCTGTCCGGAAAAAGCACCGGCCGGAATTTTACCGACGAGGACCTGAGAAAGCTGGCAAAGGAGTATGGCGACATAACAGCGGCTTACTGGAGCAACATGAAATATGTGTTTGACGACCGGGAGGTAGGAAGGATGGTGCGGAAGGTGTCATGAAAGAGATCTATTACCAGTCCGGAGACGGCCGGGAGCGGATCTATCTGGACCGCATGCCCTACTGGATGCAGACCGGGGATTTTATGGACTACGCCTGGGACTATACCACCCGGAACCGCCGGATCACGGGATTCGGGAAAGAGGTGCAGGAACATGACCTGACTATATCGGTTTTTGGGGATACGGAAGAGGAATACGAAGCCAACCTGCGGCAGCTGCATGATGTTCTGGAGGGGGATGTCCGGGCGATGACGCCCGGGCGCCTGTATGTAGGGGAGTATTACCTGGCATGCTACATCATCGCGTCCACGAAAGCTGACTGGGAATATGACTGCGGGATTATGGACAACACCCTGACGCTGGCAACGGACTATCCGCACTGGGTACAGGAAGAGACCAAACAGTTCTTCCGGTCGCCCTCCGCAGCCTCCGCCGGCAGCCTGGATTACCCCTATGACTATGAATATGACTATGCCCCGGCTGAGGCGGGGCTGGTGTCCTGGGCTACGGACCACTATACCGCGTCAGATTACCGTATGACCATCTATGGTCCCTGCGCAGATCCCAGGATCCTGGTGAACGGAAAGCCAATAGGGCTGTATGATACCCTGGATCCATCGGACTATGTGGTCATTGACAGCCGGGCCCATACGGTGGTCAAGTACCTGGCCAACGGGACGAGCCAGAGCAAGTATGATTACCGGATCAAGCAGGAGGGGTCCATCTTTGACCAGATTCCGGGAGGCACCCTGACCCTGAACTGGTCCGGGCAGTTCGGATTTGACTTAACACTCTACAAGGAGAGGAGTGAGCCGCTGTGGAACTGATCCTGACGAACCCGGACGGGAATGAGATGCGGGAATTGACAGGTGCGGACATTGATGTGGACCTGGGTGATACGAATGATTTCGTTGTGACCGTCAGTGCCCGGGACTGGCAGGGGGATGTGGTAAAAAACTGCCGGATCTTCCGGCCAGGGACGGAATATGGCGGGCTGGTAGGCGGGATCGGGACAGATACCAGCGAGGATGCTGTCCTTATCAAAGGATACACCTGGCGCGGGCTGCTGAACAAGAAGATCATAGAGCCGCCGGCCGGGCAGGATTACCGGACGGTATCCGGGGAACTGCATACCATTATGAAGAGCCTGGCAGAGCCGGAATTCCCGGATCTGATGCGGGTATCCGGGGAGGATACCGGTGTCAGCGTCAGCAGCTATCAGATCCCGCGGTACTGCACGCTGCTGGATGGGCTGGGCAGGCTGCTGGCGTCCGCAGGGTACCGCTTGAAGATCTGCTACATGCAGCAGGAACAGGGGCTGCCTGGTTATGCGGAACTGTCCGCGGTGCCGGCAGTGGATTATTCGGACCAGATCGAACTGTCTTCAGACAGCCGGCTGGATTATACGGCTGAAGTGACCTGGAACGGGGTGAATCATCTGATCTGCCTGGGAAGCGGCGAACTGAAGGACAGGACTGTGATCCACCTGTATGTCCAGGCGGATGGGAGCATTGGGAAAACGCAGTATTATACCGGCATTGATGAGGTGGCGGAAGTCTACGAGAATACCAACGCGGAAGCGGAAGACCTGGAAGAAGGCGGCCGGGACCGCCTGGAAAAACTGATGGGAAAGCAGACCTTTAAAATGGATGTATCCTCCCTTGGAATGGAGGTTGATATCGGGGATATCATAGGCGGCCGGGATTATATCACAGGGATCTATGTGAAAAAGCCGGTTACCGGGAAAATCTGGAAATATAAGGATGGCGAAGAGAGTCTGGAATATAAGATAGAAGGAGACGAGACATGAAAGCAGTAACAGTACAGCAAAATGAAGCGCATGTGACCAGCTGGCAGGACCGGATGCTGAATCAGGGAGCGTTTGGGGAAGAGAGCTATGTGCTGAATATCGGCCAAAAGATGGCCGCGGAAACCTACAGCAACAACGAAATCCGGATCCGGGACGGGGCGCTGGTGCATCAGGGCTGCCTGTCTGTTATCCAGAAGGGCACCTATGACGCGGTGGTCATCCAGAACGGTACCCAGGGCATGAAACGGATTGATCTGATTGTTGCCAGGTACAGTAAAAACGCAGGGACGCAGGTGGAAAACGTAGACTGGGCGGTGATCCAGGGGACACCAGACGCCTCTGCCCCCTCCGTGCCAGCCTACACAGAAGGGGATATCCAGGACGGGGATCTGGTGGTGGATATGCCGATGTATCAGGTACACCTGAACGGCATCAATATCGAAGAGGTAACAGCGGTGTTTACACCGATCCAGACGATGCTTGAGATGCAGACGCAGATTGGTTCCCTAAACAGCAATATGATTATCGCGCAGCTTTATCATGCGTCAGTTAATCAATCGTGGCTTGTTGTACCAAATCGGTCAGGCTATGCTCTTGTAGCCGCCTACAACATCCGAAACGACGATCAGCACGGGATAAAAGGGATCCAGAAAAGGACAAACGGGGATTATACTGTCATGTTTGAGCAAAATCCTGGTGGTGAGCTGGATCTCTGGCTTGTTTGGGCGAAAATAGGCACGACAGAAAGCTGATTATTCAAAGCCCGCAACTTTTACCCAGTTCTGCTCAATCGTTCCGGTTTCGGCAGCCTGCCGCATAAAATACACAGATCCATCAATACAGAACGCATACTTAATATGTTTTTTACCGCCCTGATTGACTCCGACGCTGATCATATATCCTCCCCAGTCGCTAGGGGCGCCTGGATAATATCCGCTGAACAAATATATACCCTCTCCATAGCATCCATTGACCAGATCTCCGGGATCATCATAAATTTTCAGAGAGCGCCCATCCGCTCCAGGATTTCTGTCCTGTAAAGTCTGTATATTGCTGTTTTGCCTACTATCACCTGTGCTACGATGGGGCTGGAGGTGATAGTATGGAAAAATTGATAGCGGAGATTTTAGCCGCTATGCAGGACGCTCTGACGCCGGGGCAGCTACAGAAGCTGGAGAATGTCCTGGTAATCAAGACTCATGGCGTAGTACTGCAGAAGGAGCACACGGAGCTGATTGTGTCGGAGCGGCACTGGGAGAAGGCACTCCGGCTGTATCTAGCCAGCAAACGTCTGGAGAACTGTAGCGAGGGTACGCTGGAGCAGTATGGCCGCTGTATCCGGATGCTGATGCAGGCCCTGAATAAACGCCTGCAGGAGATCACGGTCAACGATCTGAGGTACTACCTGGCGGCCTATCAGGAGCAGCGAGGCATATCCCTGGCTTACCTGGAAACGTTGCGACACTATATAAGTAGCTTTTTCGCCTGGCTATCGGACGAAGGTTATATCAACCGCAACCCGGCCCGGCGGTTAAAACGCGTCAAGGTACCGCAGCGGATCAAAAAGCCGTATACGGCAGAAGAACGGGAGCATCTGCGTTGTCTGGCAAAGACGGAGAGGGATTTGGCGTTGATGGAAGTTCTGTACAGCACAGCGGGAAGAATCGGAGAAATACTGTCCTTAAACCGGTCAGATGTGGATTTCACGGGCCGGGAAATCATCGTGTACGGTAAGAAGGGTAAAAAAGAGCGGGCGGTCTGCCTGACGGAGGAGGCCGCCTACCACTTGCGGAAGTATCTGGCTGGCCGTACAGACAGCAATCCTGCGCTGTTTGTGTCACTGCGGTCACCGCATGAGCGCCTGACGGCAAAAGCGGTTCAGGCCATGCTCCGCAAACTGGGACGGGCTGCCGGCGTCCACACCCATCCGCACAAGTTCCGGCGGACCTTGCTGACGGATGCATCTGCCCGGGGAATGTCCCTGCAGGAGCTGCAAGCCTACGCCGGGCATGCCAAACCGGAGACAACGATGATCTATGTGACGGTCAGATCTACAGAGGTTAAGGCGTCCTTCAGGCGGCTGGTGGCATGATGTAATGATAATTGTAATTACCTTTTTGGCCGGCCAAGGGGGCGGCCTGTTTGCTGTGTCTGCAGATTTGCGGCGGTGGAATTTGCGCCGGCGCAAATCGCAGCAGGCAAAACAGCAATATGAAGATTTTAGGTAGTCGGGAGCCCGGATCAGCAGGCCGGGCATTAAAAATATATGATGTCAACTCCGAAAATCTGAAATATGGGTGTTTTGGCGAAGGCATTTATATCTATCCAGCCTATTATGGTACAGAAAAAGGCGCTCCGGATGACTGGGGCGGCTATATGATTTCTGTAGGCATCGGCGGTGGCAGCTCAAAGAAGCATCTAAAATATGCCTATACGTTAAGTGGGGCGGTGTATTTTATGCGCCAGGCCGCTGAAACAGGGACAGTTGAGCAGGATTGGACAAAAGTCTCCGTAATTTAAGCTCCGCCTATTTTCTTCCAGGTTCCGGATCCGTCTGTCTCCTGGGCTAATAGATAGACATCACCGCCATATTCAAACGCCAATTTGATCCAACGGCTTGTAGCATTCTCAGCTCCGTATGGTACCTTTACGCACAGCATAAATCCGTTCCAATTGGATGGGGCACCAGATGCGTAATTGCGATACGGGTAGATGCCGGGAGCCCAGCAGCCGTAATTGAGGGCCGCAGGCGGGGATGCCATGGCGTCCATTCGGATTTTAAAGGCCCGGCCATCTCCCAGGTCTGCCTCTGAGTTTAGCCTGTCCATATTGCTGTTTAGTTAAATAAAATCCATGTCAAAGCGCATCCGTAAGGGTGCGCTTTGCTGTGCACTTTATTTTTTTATGCCGTGAAGCGGCAGAAAGGAGAAAACATGAAACTGATAATGAATGACGGCCAGCAGATCCCGATTCAGTCCGCCGTGGAATCCGGCGGGGTGCTAAGAATCAGGATGCTGAACCAGACGAGCGCCGGCCTGAAGGCTATTTTTCAGGATGCGCTGGCCGTGCAGAAGATGACGGTTCAAGAAACCGCGAAGGCGGATGTGGTGTATGAGGGATATACAAAGTTGACGTATATCGCAGAGTACACCGGAGCGATCTGGGAAGTAGAAATGCGGCAGGAAGGGGCTACCACGGACGCGCGGCTGACCGAACTGGAAACCGAAATGGACCTGAAGGCAAGCGTAGTGGAGCTGCAGCAGGCAGTCGCAGAACTGACAATGACAATGGCTGCTCTGGCAGGCGGAACCAATTAAAAAGGAGGGCAAAGTATTATGACGTACACCAAAGACAGCATGATTGTAAAAACGTGGGTAAGCCTGGTAATGGCCGGAACCTATAAGGTAGACCAGGTGCCGGACCTGTTTAACCTGCGGGAAGTAGTACAGGAAGTGCTGGACACCCTGAAATAATTTTTATGGAGGTAGGCCATGCGGATAAAAGATGTTGAGACGGATAAAAAGCAGGTAAATACCGGGGAGACCGTCGAAATCGTATTTAAAATAGAATACGAAGCGGATTATCCGTATGACTATCCCTATGATTATCCTATATCAGTAAAAAAGGAGTAAAACTATGGCAGTAAAACAAGCATGGGTAATGTGCAACGGCCAGAGGGTCAATGCCACCTACAATGAGGATACGCAGACCTGGACCGCACAGATTACCGCGCCGGCCCAGTCCTCCTGGAGCCAGCCGAATCATGTATACGGGCTGGAGATCCACGCGGAGGACGACGCAGGGAACCAGACGACAATGGGCTCCACAGACGAGACCTATGGAGACGAACTGAAGCTGCGCGTTCTGGAAAAGACAAAGCCGACCGCAACCATCACCAGCCCGACCGAAGGCTCCGTTCTGGGCGCGACTACGCAGCAGATCAAATTTAGCATTAAAGACGCCGGCGGATCCGGGCTCAACATGGATTCCGTCAACCTGCGGGTCAACGGCGTCAAGGCTGCGTCCGGAATCAGTTATACCGATGGCTCCGGCGGCGAGAAGATCGGTACCTATACCGCCACAAACCTGTCTGATGGGGCAAATAAGATCCAGCTGACGGTGCAGGATAACGACGGCAATACATCCGATGAGGACGTCGTAAACTTTGTTATCTCTACGTCAGCGCCGACATTGAACGTTACCAGCCCCACCGAGGGACTGATCACCAACTCTGAGACCCTGACTGTTGCCGGTACCGCGGCGGCCGGATCAGACGCTGTAACTCTTGCAGAGGTGACGGTGAACGGGGAAAAGGTAACAGTGACCGGCGGATCGTTTAGTAAGCAGGTCACCCTGACTGAGGGTGAGAATACCATCACAATCATCGCCAAGGACAGCATCGGAAAGACCACGACTGTTACACGTCATGTAACACTGGACACCAAGGCGCCGGTGATCACGGACGTGGTGGCATCCGCAACCACGGTAGACGCTTCCGGAAGCGTAACCATCACCTTCAAGGTGACGGATCCCGCAGACTGATGATTGTCAGATGCTGGGGAATGGTAAACGGCACGGAGGTGGAATTTACCCCCGTGCCGGACCGTCCGGGATACTGGGAGGGCCTTGCTCCCAGGCAGCCGGGGCTGCAGGATATAGAGATCTGGGCGGAGAGCGACAGCGGGGCAAGAGGGCATCTGCAGTGCAGCGTGCAGATCCGGTATTTCTCCGAGACCTGCGCCCGCCTGCTGCTGGTCCCGTATTTTGCGCAGCTGCTAGGAAGTTACGCAATCCGGACGCTGCCGGAGCGGTATATGGCCGGGTACCACGGATGCAGGAGGTGCCAGAATGGATAGAGTAAGATTTAGGCTGGGAGAAAAGAAATATGTCATGATCGAGGTGCGGTCCTGCAATAACCAGCCTTTTGAAGTTGCAAAGGCCGCTTACAGGCTGCGCTGCGGACTGACCGAGGAGGCTGCCGGGGACTGTGAGATCAGCCAGGTGGATGATAAGACAGTGATCCTGATGGCCCTGATCCAGCCGCAGGCCAAGGGGGCCACTTACGAACTGGAGTTTACCTACCAGATCCCGCCGGAGATCCTGATCTATCCGGTGCTGGTCAAAGTAGAGTAGAGTAGGGGAGGTGAGAGCGATGGAAGAGTATGTGACCCGCCTGGAGTACGATGAGCACAACCGCAGGACGGACGATGAGCACCGGAGAATCAACCGCCGGATGGAAATCGTGGAAGAGAGCGTCCGGCAGATCGGGGAGCTGACCGCCTCTGTCCGGGAAATGGCCGTGAGCATGAACAGCATGGCCAAAGAACAGGGAAAAATGTCGGAACGCCTGGACAGCCTGGAACAGGAGCCAAAGAAAAACTGGAGCGCCTTAAAGACCGGTCTATTAAGTGGGCTGGCGGGGGCCGCCGCCACGGCCATCATTGCCGCCGTGGCATATTTTATTTAAAAAGGAAAGGATGATGAGTATGAAAAGAAACTGGAAACAATGGCTGAAAGCCGCCGGAGTCCGGGCGGTGAAAACAGTAGCGCAGACCGCAGTTGCCACAATCGGAGCCTCTGCGGTAATCTCAGAGGTGGACTGGATCATGGTGGTGTCGGCGTCCTCGCTTGCTGGCGTGGTGTCCCTGCTGACCAGCATCGCCGGACTGCCGGAAGTACCTGCAGAAACAACAGAGGAGGAAGAAAAGAATGCCTAATATTATTGATGTAACGTCTGCCAGCCGTGGAAATGTTCCTCAGTGGGGCAACGCAAAACAGTACATCGCAGTACACTATCTTGGTGTTGTTGGCCAGAACAATAAAGTTGATTCTGGCGGATACGGCGCCCATTACTACATCTATTGGGACGGCACTATTTACAAGGCCGCAGACCATGATGCAGTGTTGTGGCAGGTAGGGACAGCTGGATATTACACCCAGAAGCACCCTTATGCCCGGAACAGTAATACTATCGGGATTGAGATGTGCCCGAAGTGTGATGGGAATGCCGGCAATGCGGAGGATCCGTATTGGTATTTTACCGAGGAAACCCAGAAAGCCTGCGTGGAGCTGGTCAAATATCTGATGCAGCAGCTGGGTGTGGGTGCGGATCATGTCCTGCGCCATTATGACATCGTCAATAAATGGTGTCCGGCACCGTACTGCAATAATAACCGTTATCGCGGTACCTGGACGTGGGATGAGTTTAAAGCAAAACTGACCGGCGGATCCGTGGCGCCCAGTACGCCGTCGGGCGGAGGGTCTGGAACCTACGGCACAGGCCTGTATAAGGTCAACGTGGACGATCTGGCGATCCGGACCGGCCCCAGCACAAAATACGCCCAGTGCGGCAGCATCACGGACAAAGGATCCTACACAATCACAGAGGTATCAAATACCTGCTGGGGCAAGCTGCTCTCCGGTGCGGGATGGATCTGCATTGATGCGGAGTTCTGCACGCCGGATGGATCAACCGGAAACACTAACACATCAACCAATACATCAACAACAGGAGGTACAGCATATATGTTTGAAGTAAGAGTGATTACCCTGGGAGCGCAGGGCAATGATGTCCTGCTGCTGCAAGAGATTTTAAAAGCAAGGGGATACTACAATGGGGCCCTTGATAAATCCTTCGGGCCGGAGACGCAGGCGGCGCTGATCGCGTATCAGACGGACCGTCAGGGCGGAGCCGGAGAAGTGGACGGCGTAGCCGGGCCGAAGTGCTGGGCGGATATGATCGCACTGTAAAACCTAAGATACCCCTCTGTCGGAACTGACCGGCGGAGGGGATTTTTTTTCGTGGGGAAAGTTATGGCAGGAGTATGAGGGATATGCTATAATCTTCCTGTTACCGCCTCCGATACTGGTGACAGGGAGGAGGTGAACTACATGGAGTTCTTCATTTCGCTTATTGTTGCTGTCGCGGCAGGTGTGATTTGCCATCTCATCTGCAAATGGTTGGACGGCGATAAATAGTCGGTAACCAGCCTCCGGTTTAAGCCCTCCGGAAAAATGGGAATAGAAAACCCCAGTGTTGCCTCACTGGGGTTTTCGTTTAGCCGAACCACATGGATTCTTCATTTCACTTTGCCTATCGGCATTATAGCATATGCGGTTCTGCTTTGCAATATGCGCACAGCAAAAAGTATGCCCCGGGAACTAGCTTCCCGGGGCTGCTCATGCAGTGTGTTCACGCTCCTGTTCTTCCTTCAGATACACTGCCAGTATCTCGATCAATTCCCCGACAGACGGGGCCCCATAGAAGGTTCCGCCGCTGATTTCTTCAAGGAATTCTTTGCATCCTCTCTGCCAGGCGTGGTCCCTGGCTGTGCGGATATCCCGTCCAATGCACCGGCAGGAGATGCGGTATTTCTGAGCCACGGGCTGGTATACCTGCTTGGACAGCGCGCACAGGCGGCTGTCATCATCGAGGACCAGTTCAACGCACTGCAGAAGATACTGGTAGCCCTGATAACGTTTGGAAAATCTTGCTTTTCTGATAAGCTGCTCTGCCCTTGTCATCCATCATCTCTCCTTTCCGTCGTGTTGTACCTTAATTGTAAAATATTTCCAAAGGTTTTGCGGTTTTCAGACGGAAAACGACAGAATCAGTCACAAGAGAAAAGAAATCGACAGGAAGGAAAAACTGCGATATTGTTTCACGAAAAATTCTGTGGTATTCTAAATAAAAAACAGAAAAGCTTTCCTTATCTAATAGTGCAGTAACTCACCATACACAACGGTGCTTGCTGACTTACTACACCATCAGATTAAAAATTTAAACCCGCACAGCTTATGCGTCTCGGGATCCACGTTGATCTCCGAGATGGTGGATTTCCAGAAGGCACGCTTTCTCTCATTATCCAGCCGGTAGTAGATATCCTGCCAGCCGGCGCAGAAGGTCTCTGAGAGTTCTGCGTGCCTTTTTTTCATTTCTGCATATGGCACAGTTGTCTGCCGACGGATCGCCTCTTCCAGGCGGCCGTATTCCTGATCATAAAACTCTTCTGTGATCCTTCCCTTTTGAAACATTACATTTAGCCGCTGCAGCTCTTCTTCCAGGCGTTTCAGGGATACCGCCGGGCGCCGTTGCCGCGACTTCTCCCGGATGGAGATCTGCAGGGTCAGATCCCGGATTCCGCAGAAGATATGGTCCACCATATACGTTTCTACCACGGATTCTGAAATACAGGCGGACGGATGCCGGTCATACCGCGGGGCGCAGAGATACCGGGGATATATACTGATCCCGCCGTTTTTCAATTTCTGCTTTTTCAGGACACCGGTAAACCACCGCCCGCAGACCGGGCAGCGGATCAGGGAGGAAAAGATATAGGTGTACTCCGTGGCCGGCCGAAGTTTGGACTGAGTGATCTTCTGGATCCGGTCGAAGTCCGCCGGAGATATGTATGGGTCGCAATAATTTTCCTGCCCCTTCCAGCGGCCGGAATATTTTTCGTTCTGGAATAGCCGGTCGATGATTTCCGCGGAGGGCGCCCGGTCCCCGAACAGTTTCTGGATATGCAGGATGGTCCGCTTCCTGGAATAGCAGGTAAAGTAATACCGGTACGCTTCCTCTACGATATCCGCCACGGCAGCATCCTTCTGGATCCGGTTATGGACCACCTTATATCCGTAGGGGGCGCACATGCCGCTGGTCACCTCCCCGATGGATCTCTTGTAGTCGAAAACAGCCTTGATCCGCTCTGATGTCCGGTCGCATTCGGCCTGGTTGACGGACAGCATAATGTTGATCACCATCTGGCCATTGGCTGTGGAAGAGTCGTAATTTTCGAAGATGGTCTTCCAGTGGCAGTTATGGGACTGCAGGATTTCTTCGGTGATATTATAGTCCTTGATATTCCGGAACCAGCGGTCCAGCTTGGTTACCAGAATCATATCAATTTTGTTCTGCTTTACATCCTCCAGGAGCCGCAGCAGCCCCTTCCGGTGCTTCATGGCCTTTCTGGCCGAGATCCCCTCATCGGCGTAGATGCCGGCCACCTGATAGCCAGACCGGTCGGCATACTCCAGCAGGGCGGCCTTCTGGGCCGGAAGGGAGAGGCCGTTTAAGTGCTGCTCCTCCGTACTGACCCGGATGTAGATTGCGCAGCGCAGTTTCTTTTCCATATGCATCCTCCGTTCTACTGTATGAAAAATGGGTATAAAAAATACACCTGTACAGGTGCCGGAGGTTTGTGATACAATACAGTTGTTTGGGATGGATTGTATCGACCTCCGGGCCTGTGCAGTTCAGGGAAGCCGGTCTGGTGTTGGTAGCACCGGGCCGGTTTGTTTATATATGCAAAAAGCACCCGTACATTATAAATGTACGAGCGCCTTTCAGCCATAATCAATATGGCTCTCTCTGTACAAGTATAATATCACACAACGAAAAATATTACAACAAAAATTTAGTACAAATTGGGGCAATTAATACAGCTTCATCACGGCCAGCGACGGCTCGAAATAGATAACATACCCGTCCGCAGTGGTGCGTGTTCCGAATTTACTCCGATACGCGTTCAACGCCTCCAACAGATATTCTTCCGTTACATCCAGCTCCTCAGCCATCTCCGCCGGATTTCGGCAACCTCTTTTGTAGGTCTGTATAATTCCCTTCAGGCCGATCAGCCGGTCATACCCCCACATCCGCGCCCGGAATTCCTGTTTCCTGTTCTGCACATTATCCAGATCGAGGATATCTCCGTAGGTGGTGTGGTAGTGGCCGAGCTCTTCGGCCAGAACGCAGGACTTCTCTGCCTGTGTGGGAATATCTTTCCGGATACCGATGCGGTTTTCATATATGCGTCCATCGTCTTCACGAAGAGGAATCTCCTTGACCTGAATATTTTTGGAATCAGATTGAATCAGCAATTCCTCATATGTCAAAATAGATCACTTCCAATACTCATCATTTTCCATAAGAGCATCATCATGGGCCTTGCCTTCGGGAGTATGCTCAATGTCAGTGCGGGCATGAGCGGCCTTTGTAATCTGCCGCGGAAATTCTGCCGTTTTTTCAGATATATTCTCGGTAGGTGTATTTCCTTTTTTACAGCGCTTGTGTTCTTCTTCTAAGACCATATTTACTATTGCCTGTCCGTGGTCATCGAGATCACGGTATTTTTTTATGATATTTTCAAATTCTTCTGGACTTGCACTATCTTCATATAGTTTTCTTGTTTCATCCTGAAAGAGATAATTTGCGTCACAGTGTAAAATGTCAAACAAATCATATAAAAGAGTTGCTCTGGGAGAATTTACGTCTGTTTCCCAGCTTCCAATTGCGCTTTGGCTTACATTAAGCATTTTTGCTAATTGGGGTTGCGTTATTCCAAGCGCTTTTCTTTTATCTCGCAGTCTACTACCAAAGCTCATATAAATACCTCCTTATATTGAAATGCTACTACAAAAAACTGGTAAAGTCAATAAAAAAACAGAAAAACAGGTAAAAAGGTATTGACAAACCTGAATAACTGGTATATTATCCATATATACCAGAAAAGCAGGTATAAAGAAAGGAGGTACCAGCGTGACTATTGCAGAAGCGAATGAGCCTTTAGCTACAGGAATAAAAATACTCATCACTTCAAAAGGATTGAAGAATGTATATGTGGCAGAAAAAGCTGGATACACATCGCAAGAACTCAGCGATATGTTAAACGGCAGGCGCTTGATAAAAGCGTGCGATATTCCGAGATTAGCAAAGGCGTTAAATGTGAAATACGATGACCTTTACGCCTCAGGGAAAGGAGGGGAGTGAGGATGCACCATTATATTACTAAGTACACAGAGAATGGGATCAGATATGCAGAGTCGTGGATTCAGCTAAACCTCTTTGGAAAGACATTCTGCTTTTGTCGGAAGCGGATTACAATCTAAAAGCCACTGCTGCAACAGTGACTTTTAAAACCTTATTTAGACCAGCCACGCCCAGGTTTCTGAGTCGGTGGAAGTCGATCACCTTTATCAATGTGAACGGTGCGACCACCAGGGACTCTTCCACCACGAGGGCCTACCTCATGATAAGTACCAGCGGGTCTATTGTCGGTTCCCGGCTTAATTGGTTTTCCCATGAAAATCTACACTCCTTTCATAATTTATGTAAACACGTGTTCTGAGTGTGATTATATGGTGGAAATAGTAACTTGTCAATAGAAAAATACTAGATATGGAATATTTTAATAGGAAAAACACAATATAGAGCGTCACTTGATGAAGTGTTGTGATGAGCCAGCGAAGGAGGCGGTGTGAGCGGGCCCCGTTGGAGTATGGTGGTCAGTTCCCTGTAGCCATTAAACTACTTTCTCGAGATGGATAGTCATCGGGAGTGACTCTCCAACCCATACGCTTATATTTACAAACGAGATCAAGCGATAAAAAGTCAACAAGTACAACCAGTATCTCATAAGCATATAACAGGGAGGTGAGCATATGCAGGAATATCCAGAGCCTGAAAAATTGGGACAGCTGCTCATGGATCTTTACAAAGAGCAGTGCGCGGAACAGGGGAAGGAAGTAACATTCCAGGAAGTGACAGAAGAACAGACCGCTTAGGCGGTCACCGATGGACAAGCAGAGGAGGTGAGAGGATGCGGGATGTACACACAATCGCGGCCGCCGTCCGGGCAGCTAATGCCCGGAACGTGGCCAGAGGCGGCAGGAAGCTGCCGATCCGGAAGATCCTGGCAGCGACAACCGGGATCGCCGGTTTTATTCTGACTATGGCGGTCGAAAGGAGTTTATGGTTTGCGCTTCCGGCGCTGGGGCTGCTGGTCGCTACGCTTGTGATGCAGGCAAAAAGATGACCCCTCAGGCGGCAACCAGAGAGGCCAAAAAGAAAAATATCTTACAGCCCAATTATAGGGCGGAAACGGAGGAAAAGTCAAGATGATTAAGATCGAACTGTCAAGAGAAGGATTAGAAATCGACATGTCGGGGATCGAGCCGATTGTTTACGCTGAGGCGGGATTTATGCTGAGGCAGCTGTATCGCTGTCTCAGGAAAAGCAGCGGAGAAGAATCAGCGAAAAAGATGATCCGTGGCCTTGCGGAAAACTGCATCCTCTCCGACGCTGAACAGAAGGAAAAACATCAGAGGAACAAGGACACGCCGGAAGGGAGATTGGCATCTGAACTGATAAACAAGTTCTTCGGAGGGGGCGAGGATGAAGCAGATAGATTATGAGACCGCAATCAATCAGCTGATGGTGGCCGGAAATGAAGAGATTCAGATTGCGGTTCTGACACCCATGAAGGATGTCATGCCGCTGGAGATCCGCAGGATGGCCAATGAGGGCGCTGTCTTCTTCATCCCGGACAACCAGGAGCCGGGGGAAAGTACCCCCCCCTCAAAGCCGGCGGCCAAGCGGCGCCAGGTTGACGGCGGGAAAATAAAGGCGCTGCATGAGGCCGGCTGGCCCGTGGCGAAGATCGCGGACGAGATGCGGGTCAGCCAGAATACGGTAAGAAACTATATCAGAAAAATGGAGGAAAAAGAGAATGGAACAGGTGAGTATTGACCTGAAAGAATATAAAGAATTACTGCGGTGTGTGCATGAGGTAGAAGCGGTAAGCCGGTACGTGGCTGCGGAGAAATATCCCTGCGTAGAAGCGATTCTGGGGATTCTGCGCATCCCAGTCTCCGGACAGGAGGAATAAATGGGACAGGTTATTGATGATATGGAAGCGCTGCTGTGGATCCACGGCAGCGAACCACTGAAAAGGAGAAAACGCGAAATATATGAAGAGACGGAGGGAATAAGAGTTGAACGAACTGGCATTAAGAACACAGATCATCCCGGGAAAAATTGAGTTTGATCCTGCAGAATACGAAGAGCAGCTGTCAGAGCAGATGCAGCTGTATAAAGATGAACCGGTCACGCCGGCAAACCGTACAGACCGCAAGAAAGATATTGCCACGCTGCGAAAGATCCGGAAAGCTCTTGAGGACCGGCGGAAAGAAGTAAAAACAGAGTGGATGCGCCCTTATGAGGAATTTGAGGGAAACGTCCGGAAACTGACTGCGCTGATCGATGATCCGATCGGATTGCTGGACGATCAGGTGAAGGAGCTGGAATCCAGAGAGCGAGCGGAGAAGCGCGGAAAGCTGAAGGGACATTTTGCCGCTGCGGCGGCGGATTATGCAGAGTGGCTGGACCTGGAACAGATCTATGATCCGAAATGGGAGAACGCTTCCGTTTCCTTGAAAAGAGCATGCGAAGAAATGGACGCGAGATTGCATGAGATCAAGGCAGCTCTGGCTACCCTGGGATTTTCCGTGTCTGAAGCGAAAGATGAGGCGATTGAGCGTTACAAGATGGATCTGAACCTGACGGCGGCCATGTCTTACATAAATCAGTATGAAGCTCAGAAAGCCAGGATCCAAAAAGCGGAAGAAGAGCGCCGCCGCAGGGAGCAGGAGGAACAGCTGGAGCGGGAACGCCGGCGCGTCCGGGAAGAGGAACGGAGGCGTGTCCAGGAGGAGGAAGCGATCCGCCGGCAGGCCAGGGCGGAGACCGTGCAGGAGATCAAGCGTCCGATCACAGATGAGGTTGTGAAAAACGCGAAGGTCAGCGCCGTATATGCGGTATCGGCGGCACCGGAAGCCCTGGCGGAGCTGGAAATGGCCATGGACAGCCTGGGGATCACCTGGGAGAGGAAGAACATATGAGAAAGGACGGGAAGATCCACCTTCCGGCAAAGCGCCAGAAGTACGCGGAAAAATCGCAGCCGGTCCGCATATCTGCCGGGGCTTACAATGCCCTGGTGGATATCTGCAACGAAACCGGAATGCCGATGAAGCAGGCGGCCAGCCTTCTGATCCTGGAAGCGGTGGATCTGGTGGAATATGACAGGGAATGACCGTATGGAAGAAAAACAGGAAGTGGGACAGATTCCGGCTATTTACCGGGCGATCGCCGGCGTGATCGCGGATGTCGGCACGGTGTCCAAGGATAATGTTAATAAGCAGCAGGGCTTTAAGTACCGCAGCATCGATGATGTATATGATGCGCTGCACCCGGCGCTGGCAAAAAACAAGGTGTTTATAGTGCCGGAGATTCTGGAACAGACCCGGGAAATCGTCGGCACGACAAAAAACGGGGCCCGGATGACGCAGGTGATCTGCAGGATTAAGTTTACGTTTTACGCGGAGGATGGTTCCCATGTGGAGGCTGTCCTGATCGGGGAAGGAATGGATACCGGGGATAAGGCGACCAATAAGGCGATGGCGATTGCCTATAAATACGCCTGTTTTCAGGTGTTCTGCATCCCTACAGAGGAGATGCAGCAGGAACCGGAACTTCAGAAAGACCCGGACGGGGAGTGTCCGCAGGAAGCCCTTGTGAAATCCGGAAAGACGCAGAAGAATGCGAAAGGGAAGCCTAATGGAAGCGCGGGGCGGCCGTCCGCAGCGGTGGAGCAGCAGCCTTCACCGGCGGAAAAGGTCACGACAGATATGGTAAACACCCTGAAATCCGAAATGAACCGCACGGGCGTGGAAGAAAAGACGATCTGCAGTCTGTTTGGTGTCAAGGCCTTGACGGAGATGGATGTGCTGCAGTTTAAAAAGGCGATGCGGAAATTTGAGGCAACGCCAGATAAGAAAGAGGAGGCGGCTCATGAATAACGTAGCATTGACGGGACGGTTTACCAGGGATCCGGACATCCGGTATACAGATGGCGGGAGTACGATTGCGCGTTTTACCCTGGCCTGTGACCGACGTTTTAAGCAGGAGAATGGGCCGACGGCGGATTTTATCAGCTGCGTGGCCTTTGGCAAGACAGCGGAATTTATTGAAAAGTATTTTCAGAAGGGCATGAAGATGGAGCTTTCCGGCTGGATCCAGACAGGGAGTTACACGAACCAGGACGGGAACCGGGTCTATACTACGGATGTGGTAGCGGAACAGGTCGGATTTGCGGAGAGCAAAACGGCTTCCGCCCAGCACCAGGATGGCGGCGGGTATCGGGCGCAGCCGGCGTCTGACCCGGCGCTGGCCGAGGATGGGTTTATAAATATCCCGGATGGCATTGACGATGAGGAACTTCCGTTTTAGGAGGGATGGACATGGTCATACAGATTGACAGCAGGGAAAAAGCCCGGGCAATACAAAAATCGTGGCAGAGTTTGACCGCCAGGGTATCCAGCATCCGGTGTCGAAGCTGATGGTCGGGGATTATATGAATTATGATAATCCCCGGCTGATTATCGACCGGAAGCAGAACCTGACCGAACTGTGCAGTAATGTCTGCCAGGATCATGTCCGCTTTCGGAACGAGCTGCTTCTTTCCCAGGAGCTCGGTGTCCAGCTGGTAATCCTGGTAGAGCACGGGAAGGGAATCCGATGTCTGGAAGATGTGATCTGGTGGAACAACCCCCGCCGGCACAAGCGTGTCCAGATCGGTGGCCGCTGGCAGACAGTGGAGACAAAGGCCATGGAGGGAGATGTCCTCTACAAGATCCTTTGCACCCAGCAGCGGAAATATGGCGTCCGGTTTTTATTTTGCGATAAATCGGAGACCGGCCGGGAGATCATCCGGATACTGAGGGACGGCCTATGACGCGGGAAGAGATCAAAGACATGTACAGTATGCGGGATATCCTGGCGCGTTATGGGCTGCGGCCGAACCGGGCCGGGATGGTTCACTGCCCCTTTCATAAAAGAGACAGGGAGGCTTCCTTGAAGGTATACGACAGGGATTTCCATTGCTTTGGCTGCGGGGCGCATGGAGATATCTTTGATTTTGTGCGATGGATGGACGGTCTGACCTTTCGCGAGGCGTTCGAGAGCCTGGGAGGGAGCTATGAACATTCCGTAAAGGCTGATTTCAAGGTGTACCATGCCAGGAAACGGCGCCTGATGGACCAAAAAAAGGAACATAAAAGGGAACAACAGGAAAGACTGAACAATACTCTGATCAGTGTATATCGGAGTTGGATTCGGCGTCTTCAGCCCTTTTCGGACGCCTGGTGTGACTGCCAGAATGCCCTGACCCTGGAGATTGCAAAACTTGAAGAAAGGATGGGATTGTAAATGGATATTGAAAATCTGGATAAGACCGCGATCCTGTCCGAAGAGACGTTTTCCGAGCTGTTCGGCCAGGAGGATGAAATAGTAAAGGCACGGATGCTGCTCCAACTGGCGGACCGGGCCGCGGAGCTGGGCGTCAAGGGAAAATTCGATACGCTGCTGAAGGCCTACAAACGGGCGCAGAAAGAAATCCAGAAGCGGGAACGGGATAAAAAGGCCGTATCACTGGAAAACTGGACGAATTTTGAAGGCCCCTACGACCGGATGTACTGCGGCTCCTGGATCGCCCGGGAGGACGGGATCTATTCGCAAAACGAGAGCAACGTGAATGCAATCGCCTGTTACCATCCGATCCTTCCAGTAGAGCGGCTACGGAATCTCGAGACGGGGGAAGAGCAGCTGAAACTGGCCTATAAACGGAACGGTATCTGGACAGAGGTCACGGTGCCCAAAACCCTTGTGGCGTCCGCAAACAAGATCACGGCCCTGTCCGGCCGGGGCGTTTCTGTGACCAGCGAGAACGCAAAGCTGCTGGTCAAGTACCTGTCAGACGTGGAAAACCTGAACGAGCATGAGATCAAGGTGCAGTATTCCAGTTCCAAGCTGGGATGGATTAAGGGCGGTTTTCTGCCCTACGACCAAGATGTGCTGTTTGACGGGGACAGCCGGTTCCGGAATATTTTTGACAGTATCCAGGAGCGGGGAAGCGGAGAGATATGGCTGCGGCACATGAAAGAGCTGCGCCGATCCGGCCGGTTTGAGGTAAAGTTCCTGCTGGCGGCATCGTTTGCCAGCATCCTGGTGTACCCGCTGGGTGCCCTGCCATTTTTTGTAGACCTGTGGGGCGAAACCGAGGGAGGAAAGACAGTGACGCTCATGGTGGCGGCGTCTGTCTGGGGAGATCCGGACGAATCCCAGTATATCGGGGACTTTAAGACCACGGACGTGGCCCTGGAAGCCCGGGCGGACATGCTGAACCATCTGCCGATGATCCTGGACGATACCAGCCGGGTATCCGCCAAAATCCGGGACAATTTCGAGGGGATCGTATATGATCTTTGCTCCGGGAAAGGCAAGAGCCGGTCCAACAAGGAGCTGGGGCTGAATCGGGAAAACCGGTGGCGGAATATCATGCTGACGAACGGGGAGCGGCCCCTGAATGGATATGTCACTCAGGGCGGCGCCATCAACCGGATTTTGGAAGTGGAGGCCGGGGACGGGATCTTCCGTGACCCACAGCAGACTGCAGAAACCGTCAAGCGGAATTATGGACATGGCGGCCGGATGTTCGTCCGGATTCTGCAGGACATGGGAGTGGAGAAAGTCCGGGAGCTATACCAGGAGATCCAGCGGGAGATCTATGACGACGAAAAGATGCAGAAGCAGAGTATTTCCCTGGCGGTGGTGCTGACGGCTGACCGGATCCTGACCGAACAGTTATTTCAGGATGGGCAATATATCTCCCTGCGGGAGGCAAAAGAGGTGCTGGTGGACCGGAATGACCTGTCAGACAACGAGCGCTGTTATCAGTACATACTGGGAGAGGTCGCGGTCAATCGGCCCAAATTTGACCCAAATATCGATACAGTGGAGACCTGGGGCTGCGTGGAAAACGGTTATGCAATTATTTATAACAATATCTTTGATAACATGTGTAAAAAGGGAGGGTTCTCCAAAAAATCCTTTCTGTCTTGGGCGGCCAAAAAGGGCCTGATCCAGCAGCAGGGGAGGAATCCGACCAAGGTAAAGAAGTTTGGCGGAACATCTGTGCGGTGTGTCTTCCTGAAGCTGGACGAGGGAATATCCGTTGATAAGGATGGCTTTATGTCCGTGGAGGACGCAGAGGAACTGGACGGACAGATCAATCTGCCGTTCTCGGACTGATGGAAGGTTACAAAGTTACAAGGTTACAACGCAAAAATCGCATATATATACACGGTATAAATGTGTATATCATACACGCATACCACCCCTATAAGGGGAGTGAAATATTTTTGTATTTTTGTAACCAAGACCGAAAACCCGCATAAACACTGGAAAAATCAGGTTACAAAACAGGTTACACGATAGGGAAAATCATGTAACAGAACCCATGTTTTTGTTACGGGAGGCGCGATGAAGAAAGAACTGGAACAGACAAAGCAGTTTTATATGGACCTGTGGGCCTATCATTTGCAGTCAGCCATGTATCTGAGGCGGGAACGGGAATCCGATGCGGCCTGGCAGAAGGTCATCCAGGACGGAAATGCATTAATTGACAGGTATGGCGGTGATGATCGGCTGCGGATATTTGTAGGGCGGATACAGGATGAGATGGCCAACGCCGTAAGGGGTGGAAGGAGGACAATATGAGACCAAGAAAATATTACAACAACAAACAGATCCGGCCGATGGTGCAGAACCGGCGGGATGCGGATCAGCTGATCAGCGCATCATTTAAGGCATTCCTCCTGCTGGGCGCTATGGCCCTGCGGGATGAGTTTGGATTTGGTAATGCCCGGATGAGCCGATGGATCGTAAAGATGCATGATTTGTTAGACTCTTACAAGCGAGGCTATGTTAGTATCCAGGATCTGCATGATACGATCCTGGAAGAGACCGGGATCGATGTGAATGGGTTGGAACTGTAGGAGGACGAGAACCATGACCGAACAGATCACCCTGGAAGAGTACTTGCAGAGCCGAAACGGACCATCCATGCACTGCGGAGACTGCATTTGTAAGAAATGTCTGTACCGATGGTCAGGGCGTTGTCCTTACGGTGGTTGTTGGGACGATTACCGGGCAGAGGTAGATCCCTATGACGCAGCGCATCCGGATCAGCCGCCGCGTAAATGGTGGTCGAACTGGAACAAGCCCGGAGAGCAGGCGCACTGGTGCCGTGGAGGGTGTTTTTATCCGGTGTATTACTGTCCACACTTTGTAAAATATCAAGAGCAGGAGCATATAGTAAAAACTTGCCTGGGTGAAAACGTCAGCATATTTCAGGATGGGTATATACAGTGCAGTATGGTGGACAGTATCGGATGCCAGGAGTGTTATAGGAGATTTTTAGAGAGGATGGAGCGAGATGGATCTTGAGCATAAATCAATCGAGAGAATCAAGATTGTAAGAAAAACTACTGGTTGCGGAGGTGAAGTGATGGGCGACTTAATCAGTCGGAAAGCATTACTCAGAAACTTAGAAAAGCTATCCAAAGAAGAACATAAAGATTATTGGGCCGGGATCAGCATTGCGGATGTGCTGGCTATTGTAGCAGCAGAGCAGACAGCCTTTGACAAGGAAAAGGTGATTGAGCAACTTGATGGATGCCGAGTATATCAATTTCAAGGAATGTTGCCAGACGGGAGAGTGTGTCATTTTTCCGATGTGATTGAGATCGTCGAGAGAGGCGGAGTCGAATGAACGAACTGAAGATCGGCGCAGCATATAAGCGCTACCGCCAGGTCGGCAATGTCCGTGCATACCGGATGTGCCGGGTGCTGGCCAGGACGGATAATGGGTATCTGATCGACTGCGGGGACGGGACCCGGCGGGAGATCACTGAGAAAGAAGCGAAAGAGCTGGAGGAGGTGCGGTGATGGAAAGACTGACAATACCAGATGAAAAAACAGAAGGTGGATGGAAAAGGGCTGTTATAGATCCGGGAGAAGTCAAAAAATATGCAATGACTTTGTATTGGATGATGAAAAAGTATGAGGATACCGGCCTGACGCCGGAGCAGATCAATGCGCTGCGAGAGCGGGATACGGCGAAAGAACCGGAAGAGATTCCATTTTTTGAGTGGCTACAAGGTTTTATAAAAAGGTATTGTGGTGGAACAGTGGAAGAGTGCCGGGAGGCCGTGGAGAAGCAGAAGCCGAAGAAACCGGTATTGCGTAACGATAACGGTAAATTGCGAAAGAGCTGCCCGACTTGTGGGTGTTTCTTTAGCCCATTATCAAGAAGTTGCCCTAAGTGTGAACAGGCTATTTTATGGGAGAATGAAGATGATTGAAGTAGTAAACATTGAGAATTTTGTAGTGAATAAGCTTTATGTTCCATATCTCGCAAAGATATTCAAAAATATTGAAGATTTTGGAAATGAAATAACTGGGAAAAAAAATATTATTAAATATTTTGAAGAATGTGATATGGTAAGGAAATTACAAATTGCTCCTAATTTAATTATCCAGTTGTTTGATGATAGACCAGATATTAAAGAAATAGCTTTCAATGCGTTAAAAGAATCTGGAGGTGTCAAATGGTATCGCTATCTGGACATGAACAATCCGGTGATCCGGTGGGTGAATGAGAATTTGGAGGGAATGGAAGATGAGCGAGATTAAGTTGAAGCCGTGTCCTTTCTGCGGCGGAGAAGCTATTTTAAAACGCGACAGAATAGGATTGTATTGTGTAAAATGCACGAATTGCGGATGTATGACAACATTTCAGTTCGATTTCGGTGAAGGTGAAGAGGTTAGCAGGAGGAAAGCTGCCGATGTATGGAACAGGAGGATAGACAATGAATCACGGACGGACGAAGAAAGAAGTAAAGCGTGATAGGGAAAGTCATTATGAAGGCCTGGCCGAGTGCACACCGGATCAGAAGGCTCGGGACTGGTTCCGTCGTCCTGCCGGTGTGCAGATGATGATTCAGGCCCAGGCAGAGCAGATCCGGCAGATCGATGATCTATATGCCGAGAAATGCCGGGAGGTAGCAGAACTGCGGAAGCGAGACACAGCGAAAGAACCTGCAGCGGTCAAGCGGCCGGAGTGGAAGGACAGGATGCTGCATACGTTTTTGGGAGGGCATCATGATTGACGAGAGACGCGTCCGGGAAATGGCCTGTGAGTATGACACAAACCTTTCCACGGCGCGGAAGCTGCTGGAGGATGCCAGGGATGTGCCGGCGCTGCGGATCGGACGGCGATATCGGGAAATGACGGGAGGTGATGCCGGTGGACAGGAAAACGCTGAAACAGTACCGGGCACTGAAGAAGGAACTGGTGCTGATTGACCAGGGAATAGAGCGTCTGCAGGAGCGGGCAGAAAACATCCCGACAGTGATGGGGAAAGTCACCGGCTCCAGCCATGACTGGCCGTACATAGAGATGCATTACCCGGTTTTCATGGACGAGCCGAAGGAAGCGGATGAGATCGACCGCCGCCTGCGGATCAAGAGAGCGCGGCAGCAAGAAATCAGCCGTCTGGCTGCGGAGATTGAAGAGTTTATTGCTGGGATCCCGGACAGTGCGGACCGTCAGATCTTTGAGATGTGCTTCCTTCAGGGAAGGAAGCAGCGAGAAGTGGCTGATATATTGGGATATACCCAAGGGAGAATAGCACAAAAAATTAATGACATACTAAAAGATTAATACAATTAATAAAAAATCCTGATATAATTTAAACTGGAAAGCGATGAGAAAAGAACTCATCGATGATCCTCCCTAAAATATACAGGCCGCCGCGACTGCAACGTCGGCGGCCGAAT
>ERZ1090862.76-NODE-76-length-37885-cov-56.098308_pt1 | contig 37885 bp, 33 predicted proteins | sample MGYA00478481_ERZ1090862 | MGnify/ENA primary metagenome ERZ1090862 (study PRJEB33644, sample SAMEA5815745) | chicken gut metagenome | biome: Chicken; feature: Gastrointestinal Tract; material: Caecum | place: Ireland | collected 2019-01-01 | study: A study of the... | reverse complement strand
CATCATGCCCCACGGCTCTCCCCACACCCAACACACACGAAAACCGGAAGAGCCTATATAGGATCGAAGATGGCGGCCATTTCTCATCATGAGGCAGCAGACCCGCTGCCGACGGATTCTTCACGTATTGAGTCGATAACGGATGCAAGTTCCGTGCGGTTCAGCAACCCCAGTTGTCTGGTGGACATTTCCAACAACACGTCTCGTCCCATATCAGCGATGGCATTGGACGACCCGGTGTCGTCTCCGCGCTGCATCGAATCCATGACGGCCCACATGACATCCGAGTTTTCACCCACAGAACGATCGAACAGCTGCAAAAGACGGTTCTCGACAGCAAACACCCATTTCGTATATGCGTACTGATCATCGCTGGCCTTGCTTAGGGCATGATTGAGCGCACCATCGTAAGTGAGCTCAGCGGCCCACCATAAGCGGGCGACGCCGTGCCGAATCAGTCGTCCTCGGCTGGGTGTAGCCGGAAGAATCCACCGCTGTTTTGCTCGATTCTTCCAATTACGCACCCCGTCGAGGGGCCAACGGTCGGTCATGTATTGCAGGCAAGTGTTGAAGGCCATGTAAGTCCATAATCCTGGTAATGCGGCATTGACCCGATCAATCTGGCCGACCGCCTCAAACAGAATTTCCGCGTTGGCAGAGTCCGGCCGGTCTGCGGATAGAGGTTCCTCGAAGTCGATTGAATCCCTGTCAAGTAGCCAATCAGGGTCAACGGATAGCTCCCCAACTTGGGCGAGGAAATCACTGGGGGTCTCGGCGGCATCAAGCTTGGTCAAGATCAAAGTTACGGCATCGCGTTTGAACTGTTTGGTGCATGTCAGGTCATTCATGCCTGCATCTCCTCACTTTCTTGTTGAGCGGCAATATCGGCCGCGTATCCGTCTATCGGGTTAGCGAGAAGCTTCTGCGCGATGACGAGGGGCCTGTCATCGTCATCTAGATCGTTCGCTTCCATTAGCTTTTTGATGGTCCGACACCACTGGAAATCTGAAAGGTCTTCGCCGTCGTTTTGGATCTCGCTCGATCGGATGAAGTCGATGGCATCAACCAAGACGGGAAGAACGAGAGACGTAAGCTTGAGATTCGCGGAATCAACCAGCTGCATCCGCTCGAACAGAACTTTAGGCAAAGTGATGATGATTTGCTCTCCGTCGCTGTAGTTAACCGAAACACCCTTTGTACGGGGACGGTCGTCCTTGACAATCTTGAAGATTGAATTGAGCGGAGGATTCTGTGGATCATAGAGCTTGGCCGGGTCGAACGTGAAGTCCGTAGGCATGCTCAGTAAATCTCCCGTACGCACATCGAACGTCTCATCTCCGTAATCCTCGTGCTGTCGCGACCATCGGAAAACCGGGATGGGGCTGACGGCAACGGCGAACACGCTAACAACGACAGAACCAAGCACAGTCCGTTGGTCAAGGGAAGAACGATAAGTGATGCCGTCCGCGTGCTTGGTGTCCTCGATCAAATCAAGGTACCCCGAAGAGATTGTGGACGAACACTTCCACCTAGCCATGATTCGCGCGTCTCCTTCATTGAGGAGTCGTTGCAGATCTGGATCATCATGGAATACCCGGAAGCGAATAGTGACGTCTTCGGTGCCGGATGCGAAGGTAAAGTTACCGACACGCCATTCGGAAGCCACATCACGTTCGTCGCCTTGCCCGTTGCCGAGAACTGGGATTGGGAATGATGCCATATCCATGTCACTTCACCCCCAGTTGGAGCCTGATGCCACCCTTGATGCGTACCTGAAGCCGGGTGGGATGCTTGCCTGTTACTTTCACTGTGGAGATGCTTCCTTCCTGAACTTTGAGCGGACGTGGCTCAGCGCCGCTGATGTCGGATGCTGCTTCGATAGGCGGCGTGTAGTTACCGAACGTGCCGTCAAGGGCGGCCGTGAGCCGGAGCGCCCCTTTTTCGGTTTCGCCAGTTCTTGAGCGCAATACGAGAATGTAACTGTCGCTTTTTGCGTCAAACCAGTAACGCATGGATAGGTTGACCCCATTGATGACGGAGTTGCCGTCACCGGTCTTTCCTGAGCCGGGTATGCCCGCTACATGCTTACCTCGCTTGGATTCTCCGCCACGCTGTCGGCCGGTGGATACGTTGCCGCCGCTGCCATCGGATACCGCGGGCTTTGTCAGGGTGATGCTCACGGACTTGCCCCCAGTATTGGAAACCTGTTCAGGAGCAGACTCGCGTCCCTGCAAGGAAGCGGACTCGCGTTCGCTACCCGGTCCGTTCGTAGCTTGCACGCCATGGCGGTCGAGGTTGCCATCAATCTGGAGCTCCAACGGCAGCAGAGTGTTGAGCCCTTTGATGGTGATCTCATCACCGAGCTCCTGACGTACCCGCTTGCGTAACTCTTCGAGAATGAACTTCTTGATGGAACGAAGTACGGCCTGACCATTCTCTTTATCACGAGCTTCTTGCCAGTCGTCGTGCCGCACCGGTTCCATTCCTCGGAGGATACGATTGCCCTGCGGCGAGGAACACTCCAACACGGCAGCATATTTCGCGGTGATGGAGGTATTTGTGTAGGTGCGCACCTTCATCAGAGGCTTACGCATGACAATTGTGTTCAGCTTGCGCGGCAGGGAATCGTCTATGTTGACGAACAGTTTCATCTCTCCCAGTCGCTTGTCCTCCTTGATGATGGGCGGTTGAAGAAGCGCGTTATGGAAAGCCTGCATGATGGTTCTGTGCTCGGTGTCAGGAGTCATGTCGATGACGCGTTTGAGATTATCTGAGTTAAGATGCCAGCCTCGACCTTTGTCAGTTATGCCCTCGACCACAAGATGCCCTCGCATGATGGCAGCCATAAAGTTGTCAATCATCGCATCCCGAATTTGCTCAAGTTTCGGATCGTCGGAAGCTGCTGAGTATCCGACGATGTATACATCTGTGCCGGGTTCGGTCCTTTGGGGGAAAGGACCGAACGGCGCGGGGCCGCGCAAGTAGTGGTAGTCCTCCGTGTCGGAGAGCCGAGTATAGGTGCCCATGGGGCCCAAGAGCTTGCGCGGATCGTCGGAGTTGGGCGTTTGATGGGTCGTCAGTTGCGTGCATCCGGCGAACACAGTCTCATCAGAGCCCGGGGTGCGTGTAGTCCAAAACTCAGTACGCACAAGAGACGACAATATACCCACCGATTTGCCGATTCCGAACGAACCGCCGGCATCAGTCTTGCCTACGCTCACACCAGAGCCGCGGGTTAATGCAGTAAGTACGGAACCTTTGCTGGCAATCGACTCGCTGCCGGATAGTCCCTTTGTGCCATAATCACCCACTCGCAACACATCGACAAATTCACTTTCGAGCGTGCTGACGGCTTGCTGAAGTCTCGGGCTATCGGGATACCGAGTGAGAGCAGCGCGCAGATGCCGTTTGAGATTGTTTACATCGGGAATGTCGGACACCTTCATGCGGTGCAGCTCGAAAACCATGGTCACGGGCCATGCCCCATCTTTGGCGATCGCGTCGAGCGAGTTCTGCCCAAGTTCACGGGCGAGAGCCTGCGCCGCAGTATCGTCGCTAAAGATTTCCTCGCCGGAGTTCGACGGTCCTTGTTCCTCGTTCCCGTTCGGCTTGAAGAGGAATCCGTATTCGTTGTCACTCATGACAGCCTTACCTTTCCGCCCGCAGGCTTGTCTTCGTCGAAAAGCCCCTTCGTCTTGGTCAGCTCGTCCTCAATGGGGCCGAACAGAGCCGAGACCTCTTCGGGTGTGTACTCATAATTCTTCCTGTTGGACAGGTTGCCCAGAATCTGTATCTCTCTGATCAGCCTGTTGCCGCGGCTTTCGGCAAGCCGTCGGAAGCGTTCATTCTTTGTTTCGACCATACCTCATATACTACATTTTGGATATATATCCGTCAAGTAGCCATTATTTATCCTCTGATATTTGACTGTTTTGTAAGTTAGCACATCTGTTCGATATGAATGGGAACTTTTGTCATCATTATGAAGTACATTCGTCCCTGTGAGCAATGTGACACCGCAAAATACCATTGATGATGCCGACGAGTTGATCGCCAAGCTGCGTGAGAGTATGACCCGGCGCCAGCTGGCCGAATCGCTTGGCCTGTCCACGTCCACCGTGGAGCGCTGGGAATCGGGCAAGGTTCAGTGCAAGCCCGCCTACATTCCCGCGTTGCAAGAGCTGTACTACGGCACCACACACGAGACCGGTACGGACTTCCGCACCATCGACTTGTTCGCCGGAATCGGTGGCATCCGCCGCGGCTTCGCGTCGGCCGGTGGTCACGCCGTGTTCTCGTCCGAGTGGAACGAGTTCTCCACCTGTACCTATCGCACCAATTACGGGTTCGCCGAGATCATGGCTGGAGACATCACGCAGGTGGACGCGAATGACATCCCGGACTGCGACGTGGTGCTTGCCGGATTCCCGTGCCAGCCGTTCAGTTTGGCCGGTGTGTCCAAGAAGCGCAGTCTTGGGCGGGAGACCGGTTTCCGTGACAAGACTCAGGGCACTCTGTTCTTCGACGTGGCGCGCATCATCGCCGCTAAGCGTCCTGCCGCGTTCCTCTTGGAGAACGTAAAGAACCTCACCTCGCATGACCGTGGTCGCACATTCAAGGTCATCCTTGACGCATTGCAGAATGAGCTCGGCTACGAGGTCCACTGGAAGGTCGTGGATGGCCAGCACTTCGTGCCGCAGCACCGCGAGCGCATCTATATCGTCGGCTTCCGTTCCAAGACCGACTTCACGTGGGACGGCCTCAAATTCCCCGACCATCAACCCGTGCTCGCCGACATCCTCCACCGGACTGATGGCACCGAGCCCTATCTGCCATGGGATGGCGACAAGTACTTCAACTTCGAGCACCAGAAGGTGCAGGACAAGTACACGCTCACTCCGCGTCTATGGCAGTATCTTCAGGACTACCGCAAGAAGCACGAGGCCTTGGGCCACGGCTTCGGTTATGGGCTTGTGACTCCCGATATGGTGTCGCGCACCCTGTCTGCCCGCTATCACAAGGACGGCAGTGAAATCCTCGTTGCCCAGGGCGATGAACGTCCGCGTCGTCTCACACCGCGCGAATGTGCCCGCCTCATGGGATACCCGGATGACTTCCGCATTCCTGTCTCGGACACGCAGGCCTACCGCCAGTTCGGCAACAGCGTGGTCGTGCCCGCCATCGCCGAGGTCGCACGCATCATGCGCCCGCACATCCTCAAGGTCATGGCCGAAGGCGACCAAGGCATGATTCTGGACGATGCGGAGAAGTCTGTGGGCGAAATCCAGAAGGCCCGTGAGATGGCCGTCGCGGGGGCTGGTGAGAACTGACTCTGAAATAGCCGATGTCGCGTCAGCCGTTGTTCGTTGTTCGTGGGTATCGTTGACGTATGTGCGATACCCACGTCAATGAAGCCCGTCAATGGTACGACACCGCCGACATCAGCCGCGTCAACGAACTGCTCACTAACGCCGGTGCAAGCAGCATCTGGGTCAAGCGACTCGTCTCCAACAACAACTCGAAACAACAGGTGTATCTAGCGGGAGACCCGTCCGATTTGTCCTTCCTCCCACTGGGGGACCCATCATATACTCCGGCCAAATCGCAGAAGAAGAAGGCCGGCAATCCGGTCATCCAGATTCCCGTGACATGGCAGTGGGTCACGCCGAACGGTCAGTTTGATGCCCCAGATGCAAAGCTCTGCTACTACCCGCAATACCCTGAAGTACGCTTTTCTGGCTTCCTGCGCGGTTGCAAGGAAGCACCGTCGGAACTGCTGAGTGAGTCAAAACGCGGTCATGAAGTCAATCGTTGCCTGTTCCTCGGCCCCGTGAAGAACGCTGCCGGCGAAGTCGTCCGCGTGGTGGCCCTCGTGGTCGGAGCCGAATCCCCGGCAGCGCAGTATGTACTCGGCATGGAGACCTTCGAGGCAGGGCATCTTTGCCCAATCGTCTACCAGTCGCAACGCCAGCGTGATGAATTCTCCGTGCTTGAACAGGCGTTGATGAACATCATCGGCCGAAAAATCATCCCGTGGCGTCTGCGCAACGATGGCACCATCGATAAGCCGTACACGGCTCCGAACGCCCCAGGATTCACGTTGGAGGCTGAACTCGGAGTGGGCGAGAACGCCATCCCCGGGCCGGACTTCGACATTTGGGAGCTTAAGGCCATCAAACAGAAGTCCTTGGAACGCCGCTACAACCACAAGATCACGCTTTTCACTCCGCAACCCGACCTCCCCGAAACGGGACGACTCTCTACGGTGGACTTCGTGCTCAAGTACGGACATGTACACACCACCGATGAGGGCGGCAACCCGACCAGCTACTATTTCACCTCTGGCGACATCCAGCGAGAAGGCGAAAACAAGCCAGGCGCGAAACTTGAACTGGTCTTGGAAGGATTCACCGACGCGAAGCACTTCGACCCCAACGGCATGATCGCCCTATATGAGAAAGGCACGAGGAATCTCGCCGCCGGATGGTCGTACCTGAAGTTGCTTGGCCACTGGCAGCGCAAGCACAACCGCGCCGCATACGTGCCATACTTGCGCGAAGACGAGAATGGCAACACCTCGGTCGAGTTCGGCCCGCTCATCACCCTCGGCATTTCCACCAGCTTCGGCCTGTTCCTTCAAGCCTTCAAAGACGGCAAGGCTGTCTATGACCCCGGCGACAAGGTAACCCTTGAAGGCGATAAGTGGACGCCGCATGCCCGTAGCCAATTCCGCATCAACCTCAACGACATCGCCGCCATCTATGGCGAAGTACGTGAAGTCGATATGCGCGATCCCGAATCCTACTAATGAGGGGCCTATGAAGGAATCGTTAGAGAAATACAAACACCAGCTCATCGTACTTGGCAACGGCTTCGACCTTGTACAGGGACTGAAGACCGGGTATGCAGACTATTTCAAAGATAAGTACGGTGACAATCCGTCCATGGAATTGATGGACAATGCTTGGGACATGGTGCTGTTTGATCGCAAGCTGCATGACCATAGCGAGTGGGCGAATGTGGAGCAGGCTATTCGGGAACAGGTCACGGGGTATGCGTCGATAGCTCGGGTAAGGAAGGGGCTAGACAATCCTAACGTCTTGGATACCAGCAACTTGCTTGGATTCTATATTGCCAGGCGTATGGCCTCGATGATTGATGAAATCCAGACGGTCGGTTTCCTCCAATCACCCATCAACCACAAGGATGCGGTGTATCTGAGTTTCATGCGTCGCGAGCTGACTCTCTTCGAGCATTCGTTGTACACGTATTTGAAGAAGATCGTCAGCCAATCCGAAAACGATGACCCGTGGCAGTACACGGTTTCCTCCGACAACTTGTATGAGAGCATCGCTGGGATGCCGGCGTTCGGCGACAAGAACGTCTTGGAAAAACAACACAACACCATTCTGACCTTCAATTACACGTCACCGTTCCAAAGGCGAGATGAGGGCTATTTCCCCGGTCTTGATTCCGTGCGATTCGTTCACGGATCCTTAGCCCAAGGCGACATCATCATCGGCATCGATGCCCTTAATCAGGGGGCACAAGGGCAGCGCGAGCTTATTGATGACGAGGACGTGATTCCCTTCACCAAAACGTTCCGCACCCTGCAGTCCACGTCCGACTATGATGCGTTCAGCGATGTGTTTGATGACGAGACGCCGGATTGCATCAAGTTCTTCGGGCATTCCCTGTCCGAGGCGGACTACTCGTATTTCCAATCCATCTTCGACCATGTGGATCTATATGAGGGAACGACCGCGCTCATGTTCCTGTACCGTCCCGATGGACGGTATGACGGATCCGACTTGTACCTCAAGGTCACAAAACTGATCAACAAGTACGGCGATACGCTCGACAACAAGGACCACGGCAAGAACCTCTTACATAAGCTCATTCTGGAGAATCGACTGTCAATCAAGCGTGTGTACTGAGCGAATGTTCCTCAGCCATCTTGTTGCTTCAGACGCTTGATGGCACTCGTCATCGTGTCTGTGGCTCAGATACAATTCAGACACGATGACCCTTGAGAACAGCGAGTTAGCGGTAATCAACGAATCTGACGAATGCCGCGAAAACGGCAGCATTGCAACGGAAACGCAAACAATGAAGCTTGCGGAAACCAGTGAAGTAACCCTTCGAACTAACAAGGGGTTACTTGGTCGCGATCAGCATGGACGGAGGGCGGGTGACGCTCTCTTCAACTACCCGTTCAGAGAAGGTCGTCATCATGAAGAGCGGTGATGCTAACAGAGTTTTTGAGCAGAGTTTCGACACGCCGAGTGTTCAAGTCGTTCCGAGGTCTGGGACGCTAACATTTTGCTAACAATGACCGTCACGATTTGCCAATCGCAGTGGTCTGAACAAAGAAATCCGAAACCTGAAAATAGCTTGATTCCAACAGTTTCGGGGTGAGCCAAGACCAGCAGTCCGAGCCAAGCCGCCTCGAATCCTAACAGGATGTCGCAGGTTCAAATCCTGTCAGCCCGACTTTGAAAATCTTGTTTTTCGCTTGGCGCCAAAGGCCTTCTACATGAATGAGCCTTTGCAGTGCTTGCGGAGACGATGTGAAGAAGCATCGTGTCATATGACTTGTATGACACTAATGGATATTTTGAAGAAGGATATGATTAAAACGTTGATGGTTAATGTACAGATTTGCTTCTATCTAATTGATGGGTCACCTGGAGTTGGTCTTTTTCGCAAAGACTTCGATGGTTATGGATACTGTGATAATTTCATGGTTGCAGAACCTGATGGTCATCCCATGATGAATATCGATGAGTATCGTTTGGTAACGGTAAGCGTACCGCTTAAATCCGATGGGTCATACGATCGCCCGGAAATCATTAATAAGCTTGCGGACGGAATGGACGAGATTATCGACAACAACGAATACGACTGGGCTGAACAGACAAAGCAATCCATTGACCTGTGGGAATTCATGTTTGGACAGACTGAACGCCACTCATGGTAGAAACATGGTGACAATATCGAATCGCCCACGAACCTGAGACCAATTTGAAAGGTATGCAGACCTTCTGCTTCAGCAATCGCCTTAAGTACAGCGTGCTCATGCTGATCTGCGCATGCACTAGATACGTCACTACCAACGAATGGTCAAGTCGGACGTTACCTCGATATGTCCCAACTCGGTGACACCATGCAAACAACCAACTGAAAATGACCCGGCGATGGACAACTGAATTGGCACAAGACTTTGGGCACGATTTGAAGGGATACTCGCATGAAGGCTGATGACGCGAATCTGTTGGAACTGCTGCATAAGTCCCGTCAGTTTGTGGTGCCGATCTATCAGCGTCTGTATTCGTGGGGTGAGCCGGAGTGCGCCCAGCTGTGGAAAGATATTCTTCGCGCAGGTAGTGTGGATGGTCAGGCAGAGCATTTCACAGGTTCGATTGTGTATGTGGAGAAGGCTGAGGGGTCAATCACGAACCAGCAGCCGAATCTGATTATCGATGGCCAGCAGAGGGTGACCACGGTCACGTTGTTGTTGACTGCGCTGGCGGAGCGCTTGTCCCGTGTGCCCGAAGGAGATTGGCTGATGGCATACGACGGGTTCAAGCCGGACAAGATTCGTGCGTGGTATTTGATGGATCCGTTCGAAGAGGGCGAGGACAAGTACAAGCTTTTGTTGTCTCAACGTGACAGGGAGACGCTTATTTCGATCGTGAACGGCGTGGACCCCGACCCGGCGAATGCCTCGCCGCGTTTAGTGGAAAACTACGGGTTTTTCAGAGACCGTCTGAACGATCCCGCTTGTGATTTGACTGTTGTATGTCGCGGGCTTGACCGGTTGAAAGTGGTTGACATCCGTCTGACACGCGGCCTGGATAATCCGCAGCTGGTCTTTGAGTCGATGAACTCGACCGGCAAGAAGCTCTCGCAAACCGATCTGATCCGCAACTACGTGCTCATGGATTTGCCCAACGATGAGCAGGAAAACCTGTACATGTTGCATTGGAGGCCCATGGAGCAGTTGTTCGGCAATATGGACGAGCAGCGGTTCGATGAGTTCATGCGCGACTACCTGACCATGTGCACCCGCGACATTCCGCGTCTGGATCGGATCTACGACGCGTTCCGTGACTACGCCGACGATTGGCGTACCAAGGGACATTCTGTTCGTGATCTCGTGGTCGATTTGCATGAGAAGTCCGATTGGTTCGCGTCTGTGGCTCTGGGCCGCGAAACCGAACCGAGGTTGCATGTCCTGTTTGACGAGCTGCGCGATCTGCAGGCCACGGTCAGTCGTCCCATGCTGCTGGAATGCTATGGTGACTACAAGGATGGATTAATCGATTCAACGGCGATGGCGAGAATTGTGGAACTGGTCATCAGCTATGTGTTCCGTCGTGCGGTATGCATGATTCCGACCAATTCGTTAAACAAGACTTTCGCCACATTCACCTCGGGACTGGGTAAGGATCCCGGTCATTATCTTGAGGACATCGAGGTGAAGTTCGCTTTGATGGAGAACTACCGCAGGTTTCCCTCTGACGAGGAGTTCATTCAGGCCCTGGAGCATAACGACCTCTATCATTTCAAACGTCGCATGTATTTGTTCGACAAGTTGGAGAACGACGGAGCTAAGGAACGCGCGCAGGTCACCAACTACACTATCGAGCACATCATGCCTCAGAACCCGGAACTCTCCGAAAACTGGCGCGACGTGCTCGGGCCCGACTGGCGCAACGTGCAGAAGACATGGCTTCACACGCTCGGTAACCTCACTCTTACCGGCTACAACAGTGAGATGAGTGACCATGATTTCGGCGATAAACGAGACGGCGCGAAAGGCTTCCGCTTCAGTCCGTTGCGGTTGAATGAGGGATTAGGACAGTTGGATTGTTGGAACGAGGAGGAAATCAAACGGCGTGGTGAACGCCTCGCGCGTAGGGCGGTGGCCATCTGGCGGGCTCCGCAACCGAGCACCGACGCAATTGATCGATACCACTCCGAGCATGGCGAGAACACGAAGTCGCAGCAGACGGGGTACACCATAGAAAACGATCATCCGGAGCTTGTCGATGGCCCGCTGTCGGAGCTGTTCCATCGCATAGATGGCACCATCCGTTCCTGGGACCCGCATATCGAACGTCGTCCGGTCAAACTGTACGTCGGCTACCATCACAATCAGATGTTCGTCTCCGTTATCCCCCGCAGAGGACGCTTGGTAATCGGCCTGGTGATGCCGTATGAGCATCTGCGCGACGAACGGAACTTAGCCGAATACAAGGCCGTGCAGGGATGGGGCGGCACCCGCACCGAAGTTACCCTGTATCCGGATTCTTCGGAAGATGATATCAACTATGTGCTGGGTTTGGCGCGGCAGTCATACGAGGATCAGCTCGACGAATAATTGCAGGACCATGGGATTTAACATGGTACTGAGACGAAACGAGCAGTCTTAACAGAAAGCAATCGGCCCCTCTTGCGAGGGTCGATGAGATCACAGGTAGGACGGAACCTACCTAGGCATTGATCAGAGTGCCGTTGCCATATAGCTGAAGACAAGGAAGCAAGGACAGACACGACGCCCTATGCGATAATCGTTTGTACAGGGCGCGAATATGAAGGGAAGTGCTGAATCATGCGGGGCGGCGTCATGGGAGTCTTTCTACTTGTGGTGGGCATCATCTGCATCGTCTATGGGGCCACCATCATGCTCACCTGGTCGGGAACGGCGTTTTTCCTGGTGTGGTACGCCCTTGGCATCATATGCGGAGGCACCGGCGCGCTCGCGCTCGCATTGCCCGACTCCACCGTGGTACGCGGCATTCGCAACGCGGTGTGCTGCCTGACGATCTGCGGCATCGCCATCGTCTCCATCATGAGCGCCGTCATCATGCGCGAAGCATATCGTACGCCGCCACGCGATCTTGACTATCTGATCGTGCTCGGCGCGCAGGTGCGGCCCTCCGGCAAACCATCCGAAGTCCTGCGGTACAGGCTCGCCGCCGCACGGGATTACCTGGACGAAAATCCACGCACCCGTGTGGTGGTATCCGGCGGACAAGGCCCCAACGAACCGTGCCCCGAGGGTGAGGCGATGGCACGTTGGCTTGAACGCGCCGGGGTGGACGCCGAACGCATCATCGTCGAATCCGCGTCGAAGACCACCGTCGAGAACCTGCAGAACTCTCGTGCGCTCATTGATGACGATGACGCGCGCATAGGTATCGTGACCAACAATTTTCATCTCTTCCGCGCGATGCGCATGGCCGAACGGCTTGGCATCGAGCATGTCTGGGGCATCCCGGCCCATTCCACACCGTGGTACCTGCCCAACAATCTCCTGCGCGAATGCCTCGCACTCGTCAAGGCGGCGATCGGCGGCACCATCTAGAAAACCAACGGGTGGAGAGGGAACTTGGCGAACTGGGCCGAATCCTTCGGCGTGCGATGGTACGTCGGGGGTCCTGTCGGGAATGTCGGGCATGGACTATCATGGTGCAAGTTGGCGGGTGCCTGGCATAACCGGTGCGCTCGCTAGGCATGAACAGCGGACGCACGGAAAACGGAGCACACGGGTATGGGACGACACCAGAGAGCGGAGACCGCGGGATTGGTGTCGTGCCTGATCTGCGCGGTTCTGGGCGGCACGGCCATGTCGCTGTACATGACGCTGGCACCTGCGATCTGGCAGATCAGCCAGCGACTGTTCACCGTCTGCGCCGGCATCGTCGCGGCCTGCGGCGTCGTCTCGTTCTGCTGCGGATACATCAAAGGCTCCAGCTCGTTCACGCTGCGCAACGGTTGGTTCGCCCCCATCCGCCGCGCCGGGGAGACGCTTGCGCTTTCGGTGGTGTACGCGGCCACCGCGTTCCTGACCTCCTTCCTGATCCTCAACATCGCCAACGGCATCATCGGCACGCAGATGTTCGTGGGCTATCTGGTCGGCGCATGCGCAGGACTGTCCGGCGTCGTCGGCTACCTGACCTTCGTGCAGGCGCAGGCCATGCGCGCCAAAACCCTCGCCGCACTGCTGCCGTTCTTCGTCATCGCGGGCGTCGGGGGAGCGGGCATGACCACCGACGACCCGTGGTGGTTCGTCAACAACTTCTCCCGACTCGGCGACCGCACCACATTCGCCGCCTCCATGTTCAACACCACGCTGATCCTGGCGGGGCTGTGCGTGATCGTCATCAGCTACTTCTCCGTGTCCGAGCTGGTCACCACGTACCGGCAGCGCGAACTGTGGCATCGTCGGCGGTTCGACCGGCCCGGCAGGGACATGCCGTGGTTCCGGGTGCGCATGGCTATACTGTCGGTGCTGCTGGCGGCGTGCGGCTGTTGTTTCATCGGCATCGGCAGCTTCCGCCAGACGCCGCACCCGATTGCCCATAACGCGTTCGCCTTCAGTCTGCCGGGCATCACCGCCGTGCTGCTGCTCGCATTGCCGTGGCTGGCGCCCCTGTTCTCCAAAGCCATGTACGTGGTCTCCGATCTGATTGTGGTCGTCGGCACGGCGGCGGTGGTTGTCTGGCGGTATGACATCACCTCGATGACCAATCTGGAGCTGCTGCTGGGCATGCTGTTCTTCGGATGGTTCATCGTGTTCTGCCGGCAGATCGCCGCGTTGGAGGCCGACCGCATCCAGGAGCAGGTCGTTCACCTGCAGCTGGCCGCGGAAGGCGCGGACGCCGTGGATGAGCCGCTGGAATCCCGCGTGGCATCCGACCGCTGACAATCGACTTGACGGTCGACTGGGCATCGCTCCGCATGGTAAGCAATTTCCCCGGATCGGCGCCGTTTCCCGATACGATGGACACTATGAGTGAATTCCAGAACCCCTGGCCCGCACCGCTGGCCACCCGGCCGTTGTCCGCCACCGTCACGATTCCCGGCAGCAAGTCGTTATCGAACCGGTATCTGATCTTGGCCGCGATGGGGCAGCATCCGGTCACGCTGGTCGGCTTGCTGCGTTCGCGCGATACGGATCTGATGATGGGCGCGTTGCGGTCGCTGGGCGTGGAGTTCCAGGTCGATCCGGATGACGAGACGACGGTGCGCGTCACACCGCCGTCATCCGGACGGTTCACCGGTGACGTGGACGTGTATTGCGGTCTGGCCGGTACGGTGATGCGGTTCGTCCCCGGACTGGCGATGTTCGCCGACGGGCCGGTGCGGTTCGACGGCGACGCACAGGCCTACGCGCGCCCGATGAAGCCGGTTCTGGAGGGGCTGGAGCAGCTGGGCGCGCACATCGAATACCACGGGGAGCCGGGGCGACTGCCGTTCACACTGACCCCGCCCGTGGCATCCGGCGGCACGGATGCGTCGTTGCATACGGTGTCCATCGACGCGTCCGGATCCTCCCAGTTCATCTCCGGTCTGCTGCTGATCGGCGCGCGCCTGTCCGGCGGATTAGATCTGCACCACACCGGCGACCATCTGCCGAGCCTTCCGCACATCCGTATGACGGTCACCGATCTGCAGTCGGCTGGCGTCGCTGTGGATGTGGATGAGGAGCATCATCGCTGGCGTGTGCATCCGGGATCGGTCCAGTTGCCGGACCGTGTGGTTGTGGAGCCGGATCTGTCGAATGCCGCGCCATTCTTGGGATCCGCATTGATTGCGGGCGGAACGGTGTCGGTGCCGTACTGGCCGCGTGAGACGACGCAGCCGGGAGGCCTGCTGCCGGGAATCCTGCAGGCCATGGGCGCCGAGATTACGTGGGATGGCAAGCCATGGAGCGAGGCCACTACAGGAGAAGACGCTCCTGCCGCGGCGACGTTGACGGTGCGGGGCGATGGCATGATCCGCGGTTTGGGACGTTTCGATATGTCTGCGGCGGGGGAGATTGCCCCGAGCATCGCCGCGCTGGCCGTGTTGGCCGATACACCGACCCAACTGGTCGGCATCGCCCATCTGCGTGGGCATGAAACGAATCGTTTGGCCGCGTTGGTGACGGAGATCCGTCGCATTGGCGCCGAGGCTGAGGAGCTGGAGGACGGCATCGAGATCCGTCCGGTGCCGCGCGAACGGTTGCACGGCGCGGTGATGGAGACCTATGCGGATCACCGTATGGCCACGTTCGCTGCGATGATTGGTCTGACCGTGCCGGATATCGCGGTGGTCGATGTGGCCACCACGCGCAAGACCATTCCCGATTTCGTGGGTCTGTGGTCCGCGATGTTGGACTGAGTCATTGGTTGCGGCCGGGTGCGTATGACAGCCGCCGCAGGTATAAGAAAAACAGGGGCTTCACGAATGAATCGTGAAGCCCCTGTTCTGTTGGCTCAGGCAATCAGCCCTTCACTCACTTGGCAAAGACGTTGCCGTAGGAATCCTTGCCCTCCTCAGCGATGGCGGCGGACTTGCGGGCGATCGCAAGCTCCTCGTTCGTCGGGATGACGGCGATGATGACGGAGGAATCCGGGGTGGAGATGATGCGCGGTTCCTTGGAACGGGTTGCGTTCTTCTCCAGATTCAGCTTGACGCCGAACGGGGCGAGCTTCTCGCACACCATCTTGCGGACGATGTCGTCGTTCTCGCCGACGCCGGCGGTGAAGGTGATGACATCCACGCCACCCATCTGGGCGGTGTAGTTGCCGATGTAGCCGACGATGCGGTGCACATAGACGTCCAGGGCCAGCTTGGCGTTCTCGTCGCCGGCCTCGACCAGCTTGTGGACCTCGCGCAGATCGCCGTGGCCGGTCATGCCCATCATGCCGGAACGCTTGTTGAACAGGGCGTCCAGCTCATCCACGTTCATGTGGGCGTTACGGATCAGGTGGAAGACCACAGCCGGATCGATGTCGCCGGTACGGCCGCCCATCATCAGACCCTCGAGCGGGGTCAGGCCCATCGAGGTCTCGACCGGCTTGCCGGAGATCTCGGCGGAGGCGGAGGCGCCGTTGCCGATATGCAGCACGATCTGCTTGAGGCCTTCGGCCGGCTTGCCGATGACGTCCGGAACCACGGAGGAGATGAACTCGTGGCTGGTGCCGTGGGCGCCGTAACGGCGGATATGGTACTGGTCGGCGATCTCCTTGTTCAGCGCGTAGGTGCTGGAGGCCTTCGGCAGCTGGAAGAAGAAGGAGGAATCGAACACGAACACCTGCGGGACATCCGGCAGGAGGGCGCGCATGACCTCGGCGCCAACGGCCTCGGGACCGTTGTGCAACGGGGCGAGCACGGCCAGATCCTTGACCTGGTTGATGGTCTTGTCGGTCACGAGCGCCGGGTTCGGGAAGATCGAGCCGCCCTGGACCACGCGGTGACCAACGGCCACGATGCCGGCGTCGGCGAGCTTGGGACCATACTCGTCGAAGAAGCCGAGCACGCGCTTCAGGCCCTGCTCGTGGTCGTGGATGGGCTCTTCGAGCTCATGCTTCTCGCCGTTGTACTCATGCTTGTAATGGCCGTCAACCGGCTCGCCGATCTTCTCGACGAGACCGGAGGCAATACCTTCGCCGGATTCCAGGTCGACCAGCTGGTACTTGATCGAGCTGGAGCCGGAGTTGATAACAAGGACGGTTTTCGCCATTGGGGCATCCTCCATGTGTGTCTACATTGATCCCGCGGACACGGGGTTTCCTCTACCTAGAGTACTCGCCTGATGCTACAAACCGCGTAACAGCGCGCACGAACTATGCGAAAGCCTCCCCATCATGGGGAGGCTTTCAACAGTCAGCCGGTACTGGGTCTAGACGTTCCGCCGCGCTGACGACTCGGCGCTCACTGCGCTTCGATGGCGGTTAGGGCCACAGTGTTGATGATGTCCTGCACCAGCGCGCCGCGGGACAGGTCGTTGACCGGTCGGTTCAGACCCTGCAGCACCGGGCCGACGGCGATGGCGCCGGAGGAACGCTGCACGGCCTTGTACCCGATGTTGCCGGCACACAGATTCGGGAACACGAACACGTTGACGTGACCGGCCACATCGTTGCCCTTGGCCTTGGTAGCGGCCACGGTGGGCGACCAGGCGGCGTCGAACTGAATCGAGCCGACCACGGCCAGATCAGGTGCCTTTTCCTTGACGATGGCGGTGGCTTCCTCCACCAGATCCACATCCGGCCCCTTGCCCGAACCCAGCGTGGAGTAGGAGAGCATGCCGACCTTCGGGTCGATGCCGAAGGCCTTGGCGGTTTCGGCGGACTGGATGGCGATGTCGGCCAGCTGCTCGGCGTTCGGATTCAGGTTGATCGCGCAGTCGGCGAACACGGCCACATGATCCTTGAAGCACATGAGGAACGCGCCGGAGACCAGCGACTGGCCGGGCTTGGTCTTGATGACCTGCAGCGCCGGGCGCACGGTGTTGGCGGTCGAGTTGATGGAACCGGAAACCAGACCGTCGGCCTTGCCAAGCACCACCAGCATCGTGCCGAAGTAGCTGGCGTCGGTCAGCGTCTTGCGGGCCTGCTCCTCGGTCATGCCCTTCTTGGCGCGCAGCTCGCACAGCTTGGCGACCATCGGGGCGAGCACCTCCTCGTCGTCCATGGCCTGGAAGGAGGCCTTCTCCAGCGAGTTGAGCCCCAGTTCCTTGCCACGGGCCAGGATCGCGTCCTTGTCTCCGACGATGATCAGGTTCACGATGTCGCGTTCGAGCAGATAGTCGGCCGCCTTGATGATGCGGTCCTCCTCGCCTTCGGGCAGCACGATGGTCTTCTTATCGGCCTTGGCCTTGCCCAGCAGGCTGTACTGGAAGGCGTACGGCGTAACCGGGGCGGTGAACGGGGCCTCAAGCGCGGCCAGCACCTCATCCGCGGGCACATGCTCGTCGAAGACGGCGGCCGCGGCCTGTGCGCCTGAGGCGTCGGAGAACTCCACGGCGGGCACGGTCCACACCGGCACGTCGCCGGCCACGGCGGCCTTGACCGCATCGGCCTGGTCGTCCGGGCAGCCGGTGACGAACACGCCGAGCACGGTGGTGCATGCCTTGGCCACAATCGCGGTGCAGGCGTCCACGGTCGCCTTGACCTGCTCGGGCGTGCGGTCGATGGCGCACACGGCCAGGAACACGGGGGAGGCCAGGTCGGCGGCCACGTCGGCGTTGAACGAGAAGCTATCGGGATCATTGACCGCGGAATGATCGGTGCCGACGATCACCATCGCTTCGGGCGCGGTGGCGGCCACGGCCTCGGAGTATGCGGCCACGATGTCGGGGCGGGCTCCCTCCTTGTCCTCGCGTGCGCGGCGCGGGCACACGCCGGTGGCCTGTTCGCGGGTGATGCCGGAGGTCGCTGCCCCAAGCAACACGTCGGTGAAGGTCTCGCGCTTGCAGACCGCCGGGCGGAACACGCCGGTCTTCTTGGCGGTGGCCAGGGCGCGGACGACGCCGTATGCCACGACGTTACGGCCGTTGGCGGCTTCGGGGCTGAGGATGCTGATGGTGGTAAGACTCACGATGTCTCCTTGTTCATGTTTCAGTGTGACCACTACGTTCACACCACAACGCCATTCTAACTATGCCGGGACATAACCGGCGTCGTGTCGTTCTGTTTTTCCTCCGACGCCTCGGAGAGCGGGCTTCGGTGGTGGAATACGATGAGGGCCCGGGGGAGTACCCCGGGCCCTCAAGGGACTACGCGACCGTGACGGTCAGGTAGTCATCACTCGTTGTCGCCAGCGGTGGCGGCGGTGGCGGTGACGGCACCCTGCACGTCGGTCTTGACATCCGAATACACCCAGTCGGTGTAATCCGGGTGATCGTAGCCGTTGTCGACCGCGAACTTGAAGGCTTCGGTACGGAAGGCCTCGAGCTCGTCGATCTTGTCAGCGTACTTCTCGGCGTCGATCATGCGCAGAGCCTCGGCAACGAGCTCGTAGCGATCGATGTCGTTGACGCGGACCATGTCGAACGGCGTGGTGGTCGAGCCCTGCTCCTTGTAGCCGTGAACGTTGAAGTTATCGTGGTTCGGGCGATCGAAGATCAGGCCACGCACGTCGTGCGCATAGGAGTGGTAGGCGAACAGGACCGGCTTGTCGGCGGTGAAGATCTCAGCGAACTCCTCGTCGGTCAGAGCCTCGTCGTTCTCCTTGGCGGACTGCAGCTTGATGAGATCCACCACGTTGACGACCTTGAACTTGATGCCCATCTCGTTCAGCTTGTCGGCGGCGGCCATGATCTCCTGGGTCGGGACATCGCCGGCGCAGGCCAGCACGATCTGAGCCTCGTCGTTCGAAGCGGCGGTGGAGGCCCACTTCCACTCGGCGGCACCCTTCTCGAGCTCGGCACGAGCCTCGTCCAGAGTCAGCCAGGTGGCGGCCGGCTGCTTGCCGGCGATGATCGCGTTGATCTGGTTGGTGGACTTGTAGCACTTCTCGGCAACGGCCAGCAGCATGTTGGAGTCGCACGGGAAGTAGATGTTCACCACGTGGTCGTTGTTGAACGTCTTGTTCAGCAGCACGGAGGTGACACCCGGATCCTGGTGCGAGAAGCCGTTGTGGTCCTGACGCCAGACGTGCGAGGAGACCAGGAGGTTCATCGAGGAGATCGGCTTGCGCCACGGGATCTCACGGACGGTGGCCTCCAGCCACTTCGCGTGCTGGTTCAGCATGGAGTCGATCACGTGCACGAAGGACTCGTAGGAGCTCCAGATGCCGTGACGGCCGGTGAGCAGGTAGCCCTCGATGAAGCCTTCCATCTGGTGCTCGGAAAGCTGCTCGGTGACCTGGCCGGTGACGGCCATGTGCTCGTCGGTCAGCTCGGACAGGTAGCCGGCATCCCACTGCTTGTTGGTCACCTCGTAGGCGGCCTGCAGACGGTTGGAAGCGGTCTCGTCCGGTCCGAAGATGCGGAACGAATCCGGGTTCAGCTTGATGATGTCGCGGGTGTAGACGCCGAGGCGACGGGTGGCCTCGAGCTGGCCCCAGCCGTGGCCGAACTTGGCGACTTCCTTGACCTCGTAGTTGTCGAGGGTCGGGAGGACCAGATCCTCACGGATGCGGCCGCCGTTGGCGTTCGGGTTCTGGCCGATGCGCAGCTCGCCGGTCGGCATGAACGCGGTGACCTCGGGCTTGACGGCGCCGTTCTCGTCGAACAGCTCCTCCGGCTTGTAGGACTCGAGCCAGTTCTTGAGGACCTGGAAGTGCTCCTCGGTATCGCGGGCGGAAGCCAGCGGCACCTGATGGGAACGCCACGAACCCTCGGTCTTCTTGCCGTCGATGTACTTCGGGCAGGTCCAGCCCTTCGGGGTGCGGAAGATGATCATCGGGTAGAACGGACGGGTCATGTCGTCGGTCTGGGCCGCGGCCTTGATGTCGCAGATCTCGTCGAAGACGGTCTCGAACAGGTCGGCGAAGCGGCGGTGGATCGACATGTGATCCTCATCGTCGAAGCCGGCGACGAACTCGTACGGCTGGTAGCCCATGCCGTGGAAGAACTCGTGCAGCTCTTCGTCGGAGATGCGGGCCAGGATCGTCGGGTTGGCGATCTTGTAGCCGTTGAGGTGCAGGATCGGCAGGACGATGCCGTCGGTGCGCGGGTTGATGAGCTTGTTGGACTGCCAACCGGTGGCCAGCGGGCCGGTCTCGGCCTCGCCGTCGCCGACGATGGCCGGCACGAACAGGCTCGGGTTGTTCATCACGGCGCCGTAGGCGTGCGACAGGGCGTAGCCCAGCTCGCCACCCTCGTGGATCGAGCCCGGGGTCTCCGGCGCGTAGTGGGACGGAATGCCGCCCGGGTAGGAGAACTGGCGGAAGAACTTCTGCAGGCCAGCCTCATCCTTGGTGATGTTCGGGAAGTACTCCGTGTAGGTGCCGTCCAGGTAGGACTGCGAGGTGCCGGCGGGGCCGCCGTGGCCCGGACCCATGATGATCACGGTGTTCTGCTGGTGATCGGCGATGAGTCGGTTGATGTGGCCGATGAGGAAGTTCAGGCCAGGGGTGGTGCCCCAGTGACCCACCAGACGGTGCTTCACATCATTGCGGGTGAACGGTTCCTTCATCAGCGGATTGCTGCGCAGATAAATCTGGCCGATGGACAGATAGTTCGAAGCGCGCCAGTACTTGTCGACGCCTTCGAGAGCTTCCTCGGAAACCGGAGCGTCCAGCTTCTTCCAAGGGGTGCCAATAACAGGACTCGTCATATGTACTCCTGTACTCCTGCACGGTGTTGTGCGATTGATACTTATCGTCGGTCGTGGACCTGCCGGAAACCTTGCGATTCCGCGGTTAGCCCACGTCCAATCGTTCTCAATCCTACGAGGAACGTGCGACTTTGTGGTGATTTTTTGCGGGAGCGTTCGAAATTGTTAGAAAAATTTACCGTATTGTTCATGTTTCGTGGCCGGATTGTGAACACCGAGACTCGCCGGAATATGCCGGAAAACGGCGGAAAGTCAAGCAAAAACGGATTTGCGATTCGCTCGGCGCGTTCGTTTCGCGGGCTCGGATGCGGCGTGTTGGAGGTTGCAATGGTGCGTGTTGTGACATTCTCGAACCGGTTTATCGCGCGTGCCGCGCCGCCGCGGATGTCCCCTTGAACCGCCACAATAGACCTATTCACTCCACCCCGATGAAAGAGGAGAGCTTCATGGCCACAGGTCCGGTTCTTGTTGTTGATTTCGGAGCCCAGTACGCCCAGCTGATCGCCCGCCGCGTGCGTGAGGCGAACGTGTATTCGGAACTGGTGCCCCATTCGATGCCTGTTGATGAGATGCTGGCCAAGGATCCCAAGGCCATCATCCTGTCCGGCGGTCCGGCTTCGGTGTTCGAACCGGGTGCGCCGAGCATCGACCGCAAGGTGTTCGAGGCGGGCGTGCCGGTGCTGGGTATCTGCTACGGCTTCCAGGTTATGGCCTATGAATTGGGCGGCAAGGTGGACAAGGCCGCGTTGGGCGAGTACGGCAAGACCGCCACGGTGATCGACAAGGCCGAGGGTCTGCTGGACGGCTCCCCGGCGGATCAGAGCGTGTGGATGAGCCATGGCGTGGCCGTGGAGGCCGCACCCGAGGGCTTCGAGGTGCTTGCGCACACCGAGGGCGCGCCGGTGGCCGCCATGCAGGATCCCTCGCGCAAGCTGTACGGTGTGCAGTGGCATCCGGAGGTCAAGCACACGCCGATGGGGCAGAAGCTCATCGAGACCTTCTTGCATGAGTGCGCCGGCCTTGGCTCGGATTGGGACGCCTCCAGCATCATCGAGGACCAGGTGGCCAAGATCCGCGCCCAGGTGGGCGACGCCCAGGTGATCTGCGGCTTGTCCGGCGGTGTGGACTCCGCCGTGGCCGCCGCCCTGGTGCACAAGGCCGTCGGCGACCAGCTTACCTGCGTGTTCGTGGATCACGGTCTGCTGCGCAAGGGTGAGGTCGAGCAGGTCAAGCACGACTTCGTGGCCGCCACCGGCATCAAGCTCATCGCCGTGGATGCGGCCGACGACTTCCTGGAGGCGTTGAAGGGTGTCTCCGAGCCGGAGCGCAAGCGCAAGATCATCGGCGAGAAGTTCATCCGCACCTTCGAGAAGGCGCAGCGCCAGGTTATCGAGGAGGCCGGCGCCGAGGGCAAGGAAGTCAAGTTCCTGGTGCAGGGCACGCTCTACCCGGACGTGGTGGAGTCCGGCGGCGGCGACGGCGCGGCCAACATCAAGAGCCACCACAACGTCGGCGGCCTGCCCGAGGACCTGAAGTTCGAACTGGTGGAGCCGCTGCGCACGCTGTTCAAGGACGAGGTCCGCGCCATCGGCACCGAGCTGGGCCTGCCCGACGAGATTGTCTGGCGTCAGCCATTCCCCGGCCCGGGCCTGGGCATCCGCATCATCGGCGAGATCACCAAGGAACGTCTGGACCTGTTGCGTGAAGCCGATGCCATCGCCCGTGAGGAGCTGTCGAAGGCCGGCCTGGATCGCGACATCTGGCAGTGCCCGGTGGTGCTGCTGGCCGATGTGCATTCGGTTGGCGTGCAGGGTGACGAGCGCACCTACGGTTCGCCGATCGTGCTGCGCCCGGTCAGCTCCGAGGACGCGATGACCGCCGACTGGTCGCGCGTGCCCTACGACGTGCTGGCCACGATCTCGACGCGCATCACCAACGAATGCCGCCAAATCAACCGCGTGGTGCTCGACGTGACCTCCAAGCCGCCGGCAACCATCGAGTGGGAGTAATCTGCTCTTAAAAACGTCTTACCATTCAGGGGTGCATCCTGTGTTCGCGGGATGCACCCCGTCTCATATGTTTCGGGTTCAGACCTGCTAGCCGTACGGTGCAGAAACGTTGACTTTCTTTGTAGGATGCTAGTTTTCTACCATATTCAGCCGCCATGGCGTGATGTATCTGTCCGCTGGCTGCATGTGGTTTGGTCGGAGATGTTGACAAGGCTGAAGGTGTGAAAGACTCGGCCTTATCGTGTCTGGTGATACCCATTTGGTACCCGCGCTGTGAATTGGTACCCATTGACTGTGCGTTTTAGCTTTGCTGCCTGTCGTGTTGAACCGTTGATTGCGCTGCAAATGACAGCAATGACAGCAATGACGGCAATTTCGATACCGATGGGTTCCGTCACGCTATACATTGCGGTCATGCTCTTAGGAAGCCGCCTTGTTCCGCGTAGCGTTCGTTGAAGGGGTCATTAAGGCTATCCATGGCCCCGTTGAACCGGTTCGGAGCGTCGAAATAGGGGTGATATCGGCTTTCCCATTCAGTTTCGGAAAGATTGTCGGGATTGTATCGATCCTTCCATTGCTGATAGGATTCTGGTGCCTTTCCGTTGACTTCGGCATTCTCATAGCGACCTTCTAATGCCCATGCCCACTGGTCGATATAGCGTTCCAAGTCCGGCTGTATCGTACGCAGCACGGGAATCCCGTCCACAATCTGGGGGATAAGCCCGTGCTGGTTTGCTACCTGAAAGAGCGCGTGAACGGCCTGGACGGGGCTACCGAAGTCAAAGAAGACCAACGCACCTTCGGTGACATCGAGGGCCAGTGCCAATGCCTTGATCTGAACGCTTTTGGGCAGTCGCCTTCTCTGTTCATAGGCACGTATCGCAGTTTTGGCGCAGCCGCTGATCAGTCCAAGTTCCTCCTGCGTCAACCCTTTGTTTTTCCTTAGGCGTTGCAGTGTGTTGGCAAATTGTACGTTCCGCCATGGTTCGATTGCTGCGAAACCATTATCTGATCGACTGTATCGAAGTGGAAAATCAGCAGGGTCAAAGCCCTCGGAAAACCGGTCTTTCCACCTCTCGTAGTCATCGCGGCTGATCTCGTCATGATCGAGCGCATGGTACTTTTCCGCCCACTCGGCCAATACGGAGGCCATATACCCGTTCTTCGGCTCCAAGATTGCGAATCTTTCATCCCTCCGGCCGTCCGAACCGCTGGTGCGGGGCATGAGTCCGTAGGTCTCGCCCAGTTCGAAAAGCGCGTTGGCCGGAAACATGTCGATGTCGTAGAGGCGTAGGGCCTCCGGTCTGACATCGAATGTCTTGCTGAGTGCTTCGAGGTGGGATTGCTTCGGCGAGGACTTTTGCAGCTCGTAGTTCCGCAAGGTGGATTCGCTGATGCCGGCTCTTTTCGCTGTTTCTGCTTGCGTCAAATGTTCGCGGGAGCGCAGATCGCGTAACTTCGCGGCGAGCAGATACGACTGCCAGTACTTGCCCGACTGGGTGCGCCTGTACTCATTCGTAAGCATCTGCGCTACGTCGTACAGGCTCATAAGATACCCGCCCTTTCTGGAGATGTACGTTAAGGGCATTATACAGAAGACGCCAGTAATCTTATTTTTGTCTTATTTGTGAAGGGTGACGCTCATGATGCAGAACAGCTAAAAATTGTATTACTGTAAAAATGTGAGACATATTTAAGCTGTCAGAAGGTTCAATGCATCGTGGGCTTTATGGCTGCGTAGGGCGTTGTGCCGATAACCATCCGAATGAGCCAAGGAGGTTCGCATGTCGAAAATGGTCGATGCTGAATACGTTATGGAAGCTCTGGATGTTTCCCGAGCTACGGCGTACCGCGTCATTCGTGAACTCAACGCTGAACTCGAATCGTCGGGCATTCGAACGATTCCCGGGAAGGTGAATCTGGCCTTCTTCGAGGAAAAGTATTTCGCCTTGCCGGGGGAGGGCGGTGCGTCAGATGTCCGTTAACAAGAACCCCAAGACCGGACTTTGGGATGTTCAGGTTTGGTATCGCACCTATGAGGGGGCGAGGAAGAAGAAGCATAGGAGGGGTTTCAAGACGAAAAGTGCCGGCAGGGACTGGGAGCGTCAGTTTCTGCTTCGTGCCAACGGTTCGCCGTCGATGTCCTTCGCCGATTTCGTTGGCCTATATAAGGAGGATGTCAGACCGCTTCTCAAGCTTAATACGTTCTTGACGAAAGCGCACATCTTGGACACCAAGCTGGTGCCGGTCTTCGGCGAGATGAAGCTGAACGAAATCGCCCCGTCGGACGTGCTTCGGTGGCAGGGGCGGCTCGGGGACGCGACTAATCCCAAGACGGGCAGGAAGTACAGCATGACGTATGTCCGTACTGTTTGCAACCAGCTGTCGGCTGTGTTCAATCATGCCTGTCGCTACTACGGGCTCGGCGAGAATCCGATGCGGCAGGTCGGGAAGATCGGTAAACGTGATGCCGACGAGATGCAGATATGGACCGTGGAGGAGTACGGATGTTTCTCGGAGGCGATCATGGACAAGCCACAGGCGTTCACGGCGTTCGAGGTGCTGTTCTGGACGGGAATCCGCGAGGGCGAACTGCTCGCATTGACCCCCGGCGATTTCGATTTCGGGAAAGACCTGCTGCACATCACCAAGTCGTATCAACGGATACGGGGCGAGGACGTGATCACGCCGCCGAAGACCCCGAAGTCGAACCGGGTCATTGCGATGCCGAACGGTTTGGCCGAAGAGGTCGAGGAGTACATCGCTCTGTTCGGCGTCGGGGACGGGGAACGTGTCTTTCCGTTCACGAAGTCATTCCTCTATCGGGAGATGGGACGCGGTTGCAAACGGTCGGGTGTGAAGCGCATCCGCGTGCATGATCTGAGACACAGCCACGTGTCGCTTCTTATTGACAAGGGGTTCACCGCTCTCGCCATTGCGGACCGTCTCGGACATGAGGCGGTGGATGTCACCTACCGGTACGCGCATCTTTTCCCGTCCGTGCAGAGGGACATGGCGGATGTGCTCCAGAACCTGAGAGGTGATGGGAAATGAGTGAACGGAATCTCGACCGTCATGGCCGTTGGCGCAACGTCGCGATCTCGTTCCGGGCATCGCCCGAGGAAGCGGCACTCATCGACGCCAAGGTCGCGGCCAGCGGATTGAGCAAACAGTCGTACATCATCGACCGCCTGCTTGGTTGGGAGGTGAAGGTCGTCCCGAGCAGCCGCGTACAGCGCGCGCTCAGCGAGCAGATGAACCGGGTCTACCGCGAACTGCGGCGAATCCGGGACGGGTCGGATATCAGTCCCGAACTCGAGGAGGTGATCGCTCTTCTGGCATGTGAATTCCACGCACTCGGAACCATCGACAAACCATCAGACGTCGAGCATGAGGACATGCTCATCAAAACACTCAGGTAGAAAGGAAAAAACCATGTACGAAAAACAATATGGGGCTGAGACCCAGGAGTATTTGAGCTGTACCTCAAGCCTCCGCCCCAACGACAAGTCTAACGCAACATCAGGAACTGGTCATAAGCCTAAACTGCCGATGCACATCAACGGCATCGGGGCACAGACGCTTGCGGAAATGACGCTCTCCGAACCGGAATGGCTCGTGGACAAACTGTTGTGCACCGAGTCGCTCTGCGTCCTCGCATCGGCACCCAAGGCGGGAAAGAGCTACCTCGCACTGCAACTCGGCCATGCGGTATCGACGGGAACGCCGTTCTTCGGATACGAGACCCGGAAGGCCAGCGTCCTTTACCTCGCGCTCGAGGATCGATTCAACCGGGTGAGGCATCGTCTATGGTCAATCGCGGATGAACTCTCGGACGATTTCGAGATCGAGACCAAGATCCTTGAACTGAGCAACGGTCTTATCGACGAACTGGACGAATACATCGCACGCAAACCCGACACCAAACTCTTCATCATCGACACGCTGCAGGTCGTGCGCGGCGAAGGCAACGACTGCCACTACTCATCCGACTACGGAGACATCCGCAAACTCAAAGCATTCTCGGACGAGCACAAAGTATGTCTGCTCGTCCTGACCCATCTGCGCAAAATGTTCAGCAAAGCCGACGTGTTCACGAACATCACTGGCACGAACGGCATCTCCGGCGCGTCGGATCAGATGATGGTGCTCCGCAAAAAGAAACGCACCGCGCCGGAAAGCATTCTGGACATCACGGGAAGGGACGTGCCGGACACCAGACTCAAGCTCCGGCGAAACAATAATGGCCTGTGGGAACTGATCGAGAGTTTCACCGATGAGGAATTGACGGCAAGCGAGGTCCCCGACTGCATCAAAACGGTCGTCAGCTACATCCTTAACGACGCAAAGCAATGGTCCGGCACCGCATCGGAACTTCTCGACAAGCTCGGTCTGGATAACGTGACGCCTTCCGTACTGGGGAAATTCCTCGCACAGCACGCGGACTGGATGCGTGAGCATGGGGTTGAATATTCATACAAGCGAGCCTCCGCCGCGCGCATTGTGACCCTTACGCCCGTGACGGAAATCGACCCGGCCGATACCGGTTCCGTCGATATCGATGCACCACGACCGAACTGAACGGTGCTGACACCGTGACGGTTTTGACGATCGATCCACGTTGTCAAGGCATCGTATGATTCAAACCCCCGTAAGTGTCTCCGCGCCGGTGGCGTGTCTTCGTGGGTGGCGGCACCCCCGAATCCACGCCTCCGGCGCTCTCGCGGAATCGAGGATTCCGCTCACTTGCAAGATGTATGAAGCGTATATACAAACCGACATCAGGGGATGCCGGTTTGCACACGCTTCAATCTTGTTTTTTCAACAGCCCCGGTCCGCAATCGGAGGATTACGGAACACGATGGCCGAAGGAAGCGGCGGCGCTTCCCGACGATTGACGATGGCGGCACCGTCCAAAACGATCATGAAAGGAAACAGGAAACGGCTCATGCTGGAGAGCAAGGACAAGGCGATCCTGATACGCGTCACCGAGAAGGAACGCGCGACGCTGAAGCGCAAGGCGCGGAAATTCCGCATGCCAATGTCAGAACTCGTGCGACTGGCGCTCATCCACAGCGACCTGCTGACGGTCATATCGATCGATGTCGCCCCGCTGCGTGAACTATGTTATGAGCTAACCAAGCAGGGCACGAACCTCAACCAGCTCGCGCGGATGATGAACACCTATGGCGCGGACTCCTACGATCGCGAAAAGGTGAATCGCCTTCTTAATGAGTGCGGCGAGCTATATTTGCGGATTGGCGACGCGATGATCGCGATCGAAAAGGAACTGGAGACCGAACACATCTATGTCACGCATCCGCAGTATGACGATGACGACCTCTGAAAACTTGAAAGGCAGCGTAGGATAATTGCCGTATTGCATTTGTGTCGAGCGAGAAGGGGCAGGACGATGACGAGGTACAGGGCGACTCTCAATGAAGAGGTCTCGGTGGTGCCGGTGGACGGCCCCGCCGGAACGGCGACCAAGCTGCGTGAGGTGGACGGCGAACGTCGATGGATCGTCAAGGGCGATCCGATCGAGGACTGGTGGGTGGAGATCGACACGGACGACCGTGAACTGCCTGGTGACTGGGAGTACGACCGCGACGAAGACTACGTAGTCTGCTCCATCGGCTGAACGCTGTCATGTGGCAGGTATGCGATGTCACGGTCGAGGATTGTGAATTCGTATCGACGTGTCGTGCCATCGGGTTCATCGCGTTCGAGCGTGATGGAGGAGGTGCTGATGCGCAAATGTTATGACGGTGAGGTACGGAAATATCGTCTGGTGCTGGCGGTCCCATCCGTGGCGGCGGTAATGGGCCAGTAGAAGGCGGCACTGTATCGTCTCGGACGGGTGCACGCGGATTGCAAGAGTTTGAGTATCCCGATTGTGCCATTTGCACAGTCTGGCGCGTGGCGTATACGTGTGTCGTCGGGCATCATGTCCAATCTTGCGCGGATGCCATTGCCGATTCTTCTCATTCCCGCTGGGCCTTCGCTCAACTTGCCGTGCCTGTTCGACACGATTCCGATTATCGCTTCGTGGGATGCGGCAACGGCGGATTGACGATGCCGTTTTCGATGGATGGTGCGGCGGTCCGTGTCGATGATGGTGAGTCGGTGGAATCTGTATTTCCTGTCCATAGTTGAGAGAGGATTGTAATAATACGACATCGTGGGTGCTTCGATTGAACATCCTGCCGCTTCCAAGCGATATAAGTTCAGGATAGGGGATGCTAAATGTTGATTGTCATAGTCGTTGTTCTTGCTGTCTGCTCGGCGCTGATGTTCTACCTCTGGCGGGTCTGTCGTGAAGACGGCTTGGCATTGAATGCGATTGCCGGTATCAAAACCTCGTCAACGATGGCTTCCGAGGAGACGTGGCTCTACATTCATCGTAAGTACCGTGCGGTTTTCTGCGCAGCCGGCATTATCCTCGTCATCATGTGCATGGCACTTGTGGCATATGTAGTGGTGACCGGTGACATCAGTGGCAGACACGGCAATCTATGGTGGATTATGCTACTGGTCGGCTGCATGGCGCTGTTGGCGACGGTGATTCCCGTCGGGATCGTGGCTGACCGCGATGCGGCGCGATACAACAGGGAACACGGATACGCCCGTTGCAATGATCGATGACCATATATCCGGCTTACATGGATTCGAGATATTGTGAACGGATTCAGTGATGTTGTGGGCAGGTCGCGGGCCTGGCTTGCCCGGGTGTTCATTTCGAGGCCTTTCTCGCGGGTTCTGGCCGGGCAGGTCGTCTCGGTGACGGGCAGCAACGCGACCGCCGTGGTGGTTCCCCTTATCGCGGTCATCACGTTGAACGCCTCGTCGTTCGAGGTGGGTGTGCTGAACGCGGCCGAGTCCCTTGCCGCAGCTGTTCTGGGCATCCATATCGGGCGTTGGTGCGACCGCATCGGCCCCGACAGGACCATGCTCGTGTCCAATCTGACTGGTGCCGTCGCCACGATCGGTTTGTTCGCCGTCCTGCACGCCGGCGTGCTCTCGTTCCCGCTGCTCCTGGCGCTGCTGCTGGTCGTCGGCCTCGCCGAACTGGGGTTCGACATCTCCCGCACCGGCTACACGGTGTCACTCGTGCCCAGGGAACGTCTGCCGCACGCCAACGCGCTGATCGAGGGCGCCAACGCGATCGGCGAAGGCATCGGGCCGAGCGTCGGCGGGTGGCTGTTCGACGCGGTCGGGGCCGCCCTGTCCCTGCTGTTCGATTTCGTGACGTACGTGTGCAGCTCGCTGCTGGTGCTGCTCAACGTGCTCGAACGCAGGAAGCGGAAGACAGTGGCGTCGGAGCATACGTCCCGGCGGGACGGATCGGCGCCTGCCGAGACCGACGGGGACGGCGACGGTGATGTGCTGAGCGGCCTGCGCTTCGTCTGGGGGAACGGGATCATCCGTTCCATCGCGTTCTCCGCGGGCCAGTTCAATTTCTTCACCGCCGCGTTCTTTACGATCTACTACGTGTTCGTGGTCCGCGTGCTGCATATGGATCCCGTGGCGGTGGGACTGGCCGCCACGTGCAGCGGCATTGGCGGCATCGTAAGCTCCGTTGCGGCGGGCACTCTCATCCGGCGCATGGCGTCCGGCCCCCTGTTCATCGCCACGCTGCTTGCGCCCGCTTTGGCGGCGCTGCTCGTGCCGCTGTCGGCCCTCACGATCGGGTACGGCAACGCTGTGGTGATCACATTGGTATGCGTCTCCCAGTTCGTGTGGAGCTTCACCGTGACGGTGAACCTCGTCCTGAGCGAATCCATCAAACAGGTCACCACCCCGGAACGGCTGCTCGGGCAGGTCAGTTCGGTGGAGCGCGTCATCGCCCTGGCGGCCGAGCCCATCGGCGCGCTGGCGGGCGGACTGTTCGCGGACATGATCGGAGAGGATATCGCCCTGTACCTGTGCGCGGTGGGACTGGCCGTATCCACGGCCTGGGCGTTGGGCGAACACGGGATCCTGTCCTTCTGCAAACCGGACGAATGGCAGCGTTGAACCCGCAGCCCTGTCTTTCCTACGTGACGAAACACGTCAAGACTGGCATGATCGCAGCACTCGGGACTGGATGGTCGCTGGTTAAGTGCAATCAGTCGTATACGACAAGAACAGGCAGAGCAACATAGGTGACGATTTGAAGTTTGATATGACAGCATGCACCGGTGTCGGAATTGCCGTCACTGCCGTCACTGCTGTCACGGAACCGTTCATTTCGGGAAACTGATGCGTAGCGGAGACGGGTGTTGGATCGCATGGGTATCGGATGGGTACCACCGCAACGCTGACGAGAACGCACGACGGAGACGACATACCATCTTGCTATGTCGTGCAGCACTGATGACACGGATTCCATCATCGAGTGGGAGTGAAAATGTGCTAGTTATGGGGGTAAAATTCGTTGTTTGTGCTGAATGTACCCCGATAACTTGACATCTGCTATACTGGCCCCAATCGAGCGATTGGGGCCAGTATGCGTTTATTCAAGCGTGAGGATTACCTTGAGAAGATTCGCGGGTTCTACCACGACGATGGTGTGATCAAGGTTCTCACCGGGGTTCGCCGGTGCGGTAAGTCATGTCTTATGCAGACCGTCGTCGAAGAGCTTAAGGCTGCTGGGGTAAGGGAAGACCACATCATCTACCTTGACCTTGACCGCTACGGCTTCCGTTCGGTGAAGACACCGGATCGACTTGAGGCGTTAATCGAGCCGGCACTCAAGATCGGCGGCATGAAGTACCTCTTCATTGATGAGATCCAGAACGTAGAGGGTTTCGAGGAGGTGGTGAATGAATTCCGTGCCGAGGGGGAATTCTCCATCTTCATCACTGGATCGAACTCCTATCTGCTTTCCGGCGAACTGGCCACCAGACTTACAGGGCGCTATGTTGAGTTCGAGGTGCAAACGCTCAGCTTCAAGGAGTACCGCGAGATGAAGCGCTTCCTGGGGCAGGCGGTCGATCCCAACCCCGTAGCCGAGCTTGACCGCTATATCCTTGAGGGCGGCTTCCCCAAGGCGCTCGACTACCCCAGGATGGAGGACAAGCGAGCCTACGTGCGTTCCGTCATCAAGGAGATCTTCGAGAAGGACATCCGTCGGCGCGTGAAGGTGAAGAATGTCTCGGTCTTCAACCAGGTGCGCGATTACGTGATCAATAATTTCGGCGCGACGACTTCGTTGACGAACATCCTCTCCGACCTCGAACGACAAGGTGTGCATATCAAGCGCGAGACGCTCAATCGCTACCTTCAGATTCTGGAGGACGCCAAGATCATCAGCAAGTGCACGCGCTTCGATATGAAATCGCGCAGGTCGCTTCAGGGCGAGCAAAAGTATTATCTCGCCGACTTGAGCTTCTACTTTGCGCTCAATACCGATAATCGCATCAACTATGGTCCGGTGCTGGAGAATGTTGTCTATGCCTACGCGCGAAGCCTGGGATATGAAGTAAGCGTGGGGCGCATCGGCAAGCTCGAGTGTGACTTCGTCATGAGGTCGCCAGAGATGGAGTACGCCTACGTGCAGGTGGCGATGACCATCATGAACGACCGCTCGACCGAGGACCGCGAGTACCGCCCGCTCGAGCGGATTCGGGACAGCTGGCCCAAGTTCGTCATCACGCGCAGCGACCCCATCCAGCACCGAAACGGCATCGTGCACGAGAACGTGACGGAGCTGATCGGGGAGGGTCGGACGTTCGGGCTGGCACAGGCGAGCGCCTTGTCGGAGACGGACTGCTAGGGTGCTGCTCCTACTTGTCCTGCCACACTCTGTCCGGGGGTAGAGTGTGGCGGAGCCTCTGGATGCCGAAAGAAAAACGCGGCCGAAGGCACAGGCGCCCGCGACCGCCAAAAGCCCCTAGCTTTTCACAGTGAGATAACCCTATCACACCGACGCTTTCGTTGCAGAAACACGACAATTATGGGTATACAATATCAGACAAAGTAAGATTATGTAATCGGAGGTCACCATGGCTATTGCAGCCGCCACCGAGTCCATCTCCGCCAAGCTCCGCAAGGACGAGAAAGACCGCTTCTCCGCCATCTGCGACGAGATCGGCACCTCGCCGAGCAACGCCATCCGCATGTTCGTCTCCGCGTTCAACCGTCGGGGCGGCTTCCCGTTCGACCCGTCGAACCCCTACGGGTTCAGCCCTGAGACGCTCGCCGCGATGGACGACGCTGCGGCGGGCAGGAACCTCTCCGGCCCCTATCACACCGTCAAGGAGGCCATGGCCGCGCTCGACGAGGAGTAGGCCATGATGGAGCTAAGGTTCACGGCGAAGTTCAAGAGGACTACAAGCGCCTCAAGAGGCAGGGCAAGGACATCTCCAAACTCGAGGCGACCCTCGAGGCGCTCGTGCGCGGAGAGGATTTGTCCGAAGCGATGCGCGACCGCTCGCTGGGCGGGACGTACCGCGGGCATCGCGAGTGCCATATCGAGCCGGACTTGCTGCTTGTCTACCGCATTGACGAGGACGGGCTCGTACTTGTTGCCACACGCACAGGGAGCCACAGCGAATTGTTGGAGTTGTGAACGTTTTTGACTGATCTGGTAGGAGAATGACGATGTCTCGGCTGAATATGATTCAGGAAAGGTTATTGCAGCTCGACGGAGGTCCCTTCCAGAAGCTTGCCGAGGCATATGTCTATCGCAAGCTTCACCTTAAATCCGTTACGGTTCTTGGCTCGCAACCCGGAACGGATAAGCCGACGACGGGCGTTCCTGACGCTCACGGCTTCGTTGACGATGAAGCAATCCTCATTGCATTTACCACTGCCCAGTGTAAGTCGTTCAGAAAACTCAAGAGCGACATTGAGGAGTGTACTTCTGTTCAAATACCTAATGGATACAGTAGAAGGATCATTTGTTGTCATCTTGTGCAGAGGCTGACTCCAGAGCAGGAAGGTGAGCTCTTGGGGCTCGGTCCTCGGATTGAGCTTTTTGGGCTTAATACCATTGCCGAAGATCTGGCCTTTGATTATCACGATCTTGCTGCAGACTTTCTTCATGTACCCATCGGAACGGGAGCGCTTGTTACTGTAAGTGAATGGGTTGAGAGGGAAGGGCGAAAGAGTTTTGCTACTCCGCAATCTGGACCTTTGCGTCATAGGGATGGGGAGCTAAAAGAGCTCGAAAAGAAGCTTGACCAAGTGCAGATTCTTGTTCTTAAAGGTTCATCGGGAAGCGGAAAGACGAGGCTTGCGCTTGAAGTTGTAAAGCGTTACGCAGGCAACAGGCAAATCGAGTCATATGTATTGACCAAGGCGTGGATTTCAGGTGTCGCAGAGGATGTCAACGCATTTCTTTCGGAAGGTGAAGCCGTTCTTTTAGTTGATGACGCTCAGCTATCTGAGGGATTCGATGCGGTTCTCGAGGCGGTTGTAAGGAACCCGGGACTTCGGGTGATTTTCACGGTGAGGGACTACGCTTTCGAGCGTCTGATGCGAGGCATCCGACGTTCGGTGAAGAGCGAGACTTACTCGCTTGAGCGACTGGAGCATACATCCTTAAGGACGTTATTGCAGGAAGACTATGCAATTGCCAATTCTGTGTTTCTCGATAAAATCGAGAGAATTGCTCGAGGCAACTTAAGGATCGCGATAATGGCGGCGCTGTGCGCTAAGCGCGATGGATATCCCGGCATTGAGAGCGCCTATGGGATTATGGACGTCTTTTATGGCAATCTCGTTGACGGACTCGAAGAAAAAGATCTCATCCTTCTCTCATATCTGAGCGTATATGCCCCGTGCGATTTCAGAGAGGGCGATCCAGCTTACGATGGATTGTTATCGGAGGGTATATCCCGCTCTTCAATGGAGCGAAGGGCGAGAAAGCTTCACGATCGTAGCATTCTCGATTTGTTGGAGGGCCCCGATGGAACCGTTGCGGTCAAGTTCGAGCAGCTGAACCTACAGGATTACTGCGTCTATAAGGCTATTTTCGAAGAGCACATCATCGGCCTCCGCAACTTCATCGAGGAGTTCGTTACTCGGGACAGGCAGAAGGTCGTCAGGGTTCTCAACATCCTCATCTCCGTGTTTGGTGACGATGCGACGCTTTCACGCATCAAATCTGACTGCTCAAAGGCATGGGAGGCTTCTGGGTCGAAGCGAGATGATGAGCGACGCGAGATCATGGATGTGCTTCATCCGCTCATTCCGGACGAGGCCTATCGCTTCGCGCTTGATGTAATCGATGGAGCGGCCGCTTCTCCAGTTCCCCTGTCCGAGCGAGGGGATTATGAGAGGCAAGTGGTCGGTGCGGTTCCGGTAAGCTTGGCTATCTTGTGCGAACTGCGGGACCGTGAGCGCTATCCCGATACGCTCCCCACTTTGCTCACCGCTGTTGAGAAAGGTTGCTTTGCGCTAGGGGACTATCGATCGGCTATTGAGGGGCCGTTGGCAATAACGGCGCGCTCCGTCGCGAGCGGATTCAAATACGAGTGTGCCCTCATCGATGAGCTCGCTCGGATGACTGGCTATGATTCCAACGCTCGTAATCTGCAATTCTTCGGGATGAAGCTGTGCGAGCAGTATCTTGCTTTCGCTCACACGTCGCATGAGGTTGAAGACGGTGGATCGATTCGCTACATCACAATCAGGATGCCGGAATCGGAGGCTGCCCTCGAGCTTAGAGCCGACGCGATAGCGTTCCTCTGCGGTCTGCTTGGCTCTCCGGTTTATCGAGCCGAAGCGGCTAGGGTCCTTACTCCCCATGTTGGTATATCTGGTGAATCGGCAGTCGAGGAAGGCGCTCGGTTCTTTTTGCAAGGCGCCATTCAAACGTTCGCCTTGGCGATTCCGGCGGGGTACGCGCCGACTACGAAGGAAGAACGCGAGCTCCTCTATCATTGTGCCCTTGCTTGCAAGGCGCTTTCGTTGTCGGAGTATGAAAAGGTGTCAATGCTTTTGCCCGAAGCGTACTTCGATCTCGAGAAGCTTATGGAGAGCTCTGGTTCCGACGAAAGGGAGATAGCTTCTGCTACTGCTGGTTGGGATGTCCAGCGCCATGAGGGTGTTCTTCGCATCGGTCGGGAGATGTGGGAGCGCGGTGAGCTTGATCTGTATGATGCTGGTTCCCTTATCGACAGGGTATTAATGTCTTCGTTGATAAAGGATGACCCATCCGTCGATGTAAAAAAGATATTCGCATCTATCTGCGTTCTTTATGACGGTGATCAAGAAATATCTCTCGGTCCAAAAATCGTCGAAAGGTCGGCGCAGAGGATAGGTTGGCGTCTGCTGATTGACCAGGCGCAGGCTCATGGTCTTTCGGCCCTGGTCGGCACTGCCATTATAAGTGTCCCGGCAGAGGTTTTGACTGCTGGTGATTTGGATACCTTAATTTGCCTGGCGGGTAACGGGCAGGCGCTGATGCGCATCGACGGTGTCATGGACATCGAGCTAAAATCTACCGGGTTTGCAAAACGCTATTGCGAGGCGGCAAAGAGCTGTCTGCTCGCAAAACCGGGATATGCGTGCTGTTTCTTTTTGCCTCTCTCTAAATTGAAAGAATCAACCGAAATACTGGATACCTGTTTTGGAGATGATCGAAGTCTTCTGCTAGAAGTTTACGAGGCCAATATTCTTCTAAATGAGCACTTCGATTATTATGGCGTGCTATTTGGATACCTTGATGAAAAAGGCTCCGATCCTATTGACTGCTTGTTCGGACGTCTCGAATCGGCAGATGGCTATGATGACCGCCGCAAGATTATCCGTCGCATGGGACAGGTTTCCTGCTTGGATAATCCGGAAAAGAGGATGCGCGAGGTAGTTCACCGCCTTGTTTCTTGCGGCAAGCTTCCAGATCACGATGTCGCTAGCTTGCTGACGTACAACGTTTATCTTTCCAGGGGCTTTGATGTCTTAGGATTTATTGCCGGAGAGCTGGAACGCGGACTGGAGGAGGGGGTCGTGCCGGAACATTACTCCACCGTCCTTGCAGATATTCCGTTTAAGGATCGCATGGAAACCTATGTTGATTTGCTGAGCAAAGATCCGGAGGGCAGGCTTTTCGAGGCTCTTCCATTTGGCTCCTCATCTTATGTTGGGTCGGGGGAAGAGAGCTTTGCTCCTGCCTATCGTGAGGAGATAGAGATAATTAAATCAATATCAAAGTCTTTGCCAGAGGACAGCTGCTATAGCTATCACAGAAAGAGATTGGATGAAATTGTCCGTACAAAGGAAAGGGAGATTGAGCGAGAAAGATGGCGAAACTTCCATGAATCGGTCTAGCGGGCTTTAGCAAGCATGATGAGCACAAGCTTATACGCTAATCAGAGGTTGACTACATAATATCGCATTTAGCTAGTTCAAGTGATTTTTCTGGACACTATTCTGGATATAATCTGGACAATACTGATAAGATGTCCAGAATAATGTCCAGAATAGAGTGGAGCACCCCTATGAGCGACGCGCTTGACAGATACATCCAAGCTGGCGAGGGCATGAGCGTCGAGTTCAAGCGCTGCGGGTCCCAGCCGGGTCAAGACACGTTCGAGACCATTTGCTCGTTCGCCAACCGACAGGGTGGTAGCGTGCTTCTCGGCGTGCGAGACGACGGCACGGTTGAGGGCGTGCTCGAGGTCTCCGCGCTTTCCATCGAGCGCAACATCTCCAACGTCATAAGCAACCCGAACCTGTTCAACGTGTCGCCGCTGGTCGAGTTCGAACGGCTGCGAGACGCTGATGGCAGGCTCGTCATACGGGTCTGGGTCCCCATGGGGCCGTCTCTCTATATGAATATTTGACTTGTTGGGGTCCGGGGTTATTGCGTTTGGGGGCCATTATGAG